>Ga0184627_10000580_pt1 | contig 14241 bp, 14 predicted proteins | sample PLM3_127_b1_FD_133150 | JGI IMG/M metagenome (GOLD analysis project Ga0184627, IMG submission 133150) | Groundwater sediment microbial communities from an aquifer in East River, Colorado, USA - PLM3_127_b1 | ecosystem: Environmental > Terrestrial > Soil > Riparian zone | place: USA: East River...
ATATGTTTTTCAAGGAGCGTTACTTCGGCTTCGACGACGCGATCTACGCCTCGCTGCGGCTGTTGGAGATTCTCGCCAAATCCGGCCGGCCGCTGTCGGCTTTGTTGGCCGACCTGCCAAAAACCGTGTCCACGCCCGAGATCCGGGTCGATTGCCCGGACGACAAAAAGTTCGCCATTGCGGAAAAAGCCAAGGAGTATTTCCGCCGGTACTACCAGATCATCGATGTCGACGGCGTGCGGGTGCAATTCTCCGAGGGCTGGGGCCTGATCCGCGCCTCCAATACCCAGCCGGCGCTGGTGCTGCGCTTCGAGGCGCAGTCGGCGGAAAAGCTCAAAGAGTATCGCGCCATCGTCGAAGGGAAGCTCAGAGAACTCGAGAGCCAATAGGATCGCAGATGACGGGCAAAATCGTCATCCGAGGGGCGCGAGTCCATAATCTCAAGAACATCGATTTAGAAATTCCCAGGGATCGACTGGTCGTCATCACCGGCGTGTCCGGGTCGGGAAAGTCTTCTCTCGCTTTCGATACGCTTTACGCCGAGGGGCGGCGGCGCTACCTGGAGTCGCTCGCCGTCGATGCGCGCCAGTTCCTCCGGCAACTCGAAAAACCCGATGTCGATTTCATCGACGGGCTTTCGCCCGCCGTGGCCATCCAGCAAAAAGCCGGCAGTTATACTCCCCGCTCGACCGTCGGTACGGCCACCGAAATTTACGATTACCTGAGATTGCTCTTCGCGCGCGTCGGCGAACCGACCTGCGTTCAATGCGGCCGGGAAATCAAGGCGCATGCCGTGGAACAGATCGTCGACCAATTGCTTACTCTGCCGGCGCACACGCGCATCCTGGTGATGGCGCCGATCGTGTCAGATTCCAAAGGCGATCATCGCGAGCGGCTCAGCGAGCTGGCGCGGGAAGGTTTTGCCAGGGTCAGAATCGATGGCGCGGTTCGCGAACTGTCGGATGAGATCGCGCTTGACAAAGATCAACCGCACCGGATCGATCTGATCGTCGATCGGGTCGTGCTGCGCCAAGGCGCAGAAAAGCGTTTGGCGGATTCGCTTGAAATCGCCTCGCGCCGGGGAGAGCAGGTGATCAAGATCGGGATGCAAGAAGCTCAGGATGACGAACCGGCGGAGGAACTGATCTTCAGCCAGAAATTCGTTTGCGCGCCATGCGGAATTTCTCTTGCCGAGATTACCCCCAGTCTTTTTTCCTTCAACACTCCTCAAGGGGCCTGCCCGGCTTGCGCCGTATTAGGAGTGCGCTCGAAACAACGTCGGGGATCGCGGAGGAAAGAGCAAGACGCCGACGCCCAGCCGTGCGGAAAATGCGGCGGCACGCGACTGAAAAAAGAGAGCCTCGCCGTCAAGCTCGGCAGCAAGAACATCGCCGAAGTCGCTGCGCTGCCGGTCGACCGAGCGCTCGCGTATTTCAGCTCGCTCGAATTGGATGAGAGGTGCAAGCAAATTGCCCGGCGGGTCGTGGGCGAGATCACCGACCGGCTCGGATTTTTGACTCAGGTCGGGCTCGGTTACCTGAGCCTCGACCGGCCGTCCCTTAGTCTTTCGGGCGGCGAAGCGCAGCGAGTCAGGCTCGCCACCCAGATCGGCTCGAGTTTGGCGGGAGTGCTTTATATCCTTGACGAACCGAGCATCGGACTGCATCAGAGCGACAACGCGCGACTGCTCGCGCTGCTCAAACAACTGCGTGATCATGGCAATAGCGTGATCGTCGTCGAACATGACCCGGAAACAATTCTCGCCGCCGATCACGTGATCGACATGGGACCGGGAGCCGGCGATCAAGGCGGAGAAATCGTCGCCCAGGGGACGCCGCAGGAACTGGCGCGCGACTCACAATCCCTCACCGGCCGATATTTATCGGGCCGGCTCGAGGTTGCGGTTTCGCGCCGCCGCAAAGGGAGCGGGCGGTTCTTAGAAATCAAGGGAGCCCAGGAGCACAATCTGAAAAACCTATCGGTGGAGATTCCGGTCGGCACGCTGACCTGCGTAACCGGAGTTTCGGGGGCTGGCAAGAGTAGTCTGGTCATGGATATTCTCTACAACGCCATGGCCGCAAGGCTACACCGCGCTAAGGTGAAGGTCGGCGCGTTTGACGAGCTGCTCGGGTCGGAGCTGTTTGACCGGGTGGTCGGCATCGATCAGGCTCCCATCGGGCGCACGCCGCGCTCGACTCCGGCGACCTATACCGGTCTTTTCGATCCTATCCGGGAGCTCTTCGCGCTACTGCCCGAGGCGAGGATTCGCGGTTTCAGAGCGGATCGTTTTTCGTTCAATGCGCGTGCCGGCCGCTGCGATGGCTGCGCCGGCGACGGCGTCGTCAGGGTCGATATGAATTTTCTCCCGGAAGTTGCGGTCACCTGCGATGTCTGCAAGGGCTCGCGCTACAACCGCGAGACGTTGGCGGTGAGGTACAAAGGGCTGAGCATCGCGGATGTGCTGGCCTTGACGGTCAATCAGGCGTTGCAGTTGCTCAATACTATTCCGGCCGTCTACGAAAAGCTGCGCACGCTGAGAGAAGTGGGTCTCGATTATCTCCGCCTCGATCAGGCCGCTTCGACGCTTTCGGGCGGCGAGGCGCAGCGCGTCAAGCTGGCCCGCGAGCTCGCGCGGCGATCAACGGGCCGTTCTCTCTATATACTGGACGAGCCGACGACCGGCCTCCATTTCGACGATGTAAGGAAACTCTTGGAGCTGCTGCATCGTCTAATCGATGAAGGGAACTCAATGGTCGTGATCGAACATAACCTCAACGTCATCCGATCGGCAGATTACGTTATCGACCTCGGACCGGGAGGCGGCGCGGAAGGGGGCGAAGTAGTGGCCAGAGGAACTCCTGAAGATGTCGCCGCCGTTGATCGGTCCGCGACAGGTCAATACTTAGGAAAGCTATTGAAACAGCTCTGAACCAGTTGATCGCGCCCGTCACCCCGGTCGATTCGATCAATAATTTAACGCAATTTCAACCAGTTGCCCAATTGTAAAAATAGTTGACTCGAAGGCTCGATTGAGTTAATTTCATATCATACCTAAATAGTCTGGAATACGACGCCGTTCGCACTGTGGCGGCGTTGTCGGCTTAGCGGGATCATATGAAGGTTCAAACTCCGATCTATATGGATAATCACGCGACGACTCCCGTGGACCCGCGGGTGTTGGAGGCGATGCTTCCGTATTTTGTGAAAAAGTTCGGCAATGCCGCAAGCCGGGGCCACGCCTTCGGTTGGGAAAGCGAAGCCGCCGTCGATACGGCGCGGGAGCAGGTCGCCAAGCTGATCCATGCGTCGTCGCCGCGCGAAATCGTCTTTACCAGCGGCGCGACGGAGTCCGACAATCTCGCCATCAAGGGCATCGCCGAGGCTTACAAAGATAAGGGCGATCATATCGTGACCTGCGTCACGGAGCACAAAGCGGTCTTGGACAGTTGCAAGGTTCTACAGAAGCATGGCTATCACGTGACCTATCTACCGGTGAACTCGGATGGTCTGATCGATCTGCAGCGGCTGGGCGAGGCGATTACGGAAAAGACGATTCTCATCTCGATCATGCAGGCCAACAACGAGATCGGCACGATCCAGCCGATAAAAGAAATCGGCCGCTGGGCGAAGGAGAAAGGAATCCTTTTCCACACCGACGCGACCCAAGCGGTGGGCAAGATTCCCGTCAACGTTGACGAGCTCGGTGTCGATTTGCTCTCTGTGACGGCGCACAAAATGTACGGCCCGAAGGGGATCGGTGCGCTCTATGTCCGTTCGAGCAAACCACGCGTCAAGCTTACGCCGATCATCGACGGCGGGGGGCACGAGCGCGGCATGCGCTCGGGAACGCTTAACGTTCCCGGCATCGTCGGCTTGGGGAAAGCTTGCGAGATCGCTCAAAAGGAAATGGCGGCGGAGGCCGAGCGTCTGGTTCGGCTGCGCGAGCGACTTAAAGACGGCATTCTCGGCGAGTTGGATGAAGTCACCATCAACGGCCACCCGACGGCGCGGCTGCCGGGAAACTTGAACATGAGCTTCGCCTACGTGGAAGGCGAGTCGCTTTTGATGGCGCTCAAGGAAATCGCGGTCTCCACCGGCTCGGCCTGCACTTCGGCCAGTTTGGAGCCTTCCTATGTGCTGCGCGCGATCGGTGTGCCGGAAGAACTGGCCCACACCTCGATCCGTTTCGGCCTGGGCCGGTTCAATACCGAAGACGAAGTCGATTTCACGATTAAGCGCGTCGTCGAGGAAGTGCGCCGATTAAGAGCGCTATCGACTGTTTACAAAGCCAAAAAGGCCAAGATGCAAAAGCGGCGTCAAGCCGAGATAAATCTACGGGAGAGAGTTTCGTAGCCGTTGGTTTGCGGAGGAACGAAGGTATGGCCACCGGAGTCGTTTTAACTGACCGTGCCGCGGCAAGAATCAAAGAGGTCGTCGCCGCTGAGAATCGCGCGGGACAAGGCCTGAGGGTGAAGGTCGTAGGTGGGGGTTGTTCGGGTTTGCAATACAAAGTCGATTTCGATCAACCCAAGGCAAGCGACAAGATTTTCGAAAAGGACGGCGCAAAAGTGTTGGTGGATATGAAGAGCCTGCTCTACGTGAGCGGCACCGAATTGGATTACAAAGACGAGCTTATGCAGTCCGGATTTGTCTTTCAGAATCCTAACGTCAAGAAAGCCTGCGGCTGCGGCCAGTCGTTCATGGTTTCGTAAGACTCAGGAAAACGCAAATATGAAAACCGCGACCCATACCGTCGAAGAGCTCACCCAGGGTGAGTACAAGTACGGCTTCGTCACCGACATCGAGGCGGATACCGTACCACCCGGTTTGAATGAAGACGTCATTCGTCTGATTTCGGCGAAAAAGCAAGAGCCCGAGTTCATGCTCGAGTGGCGGCTCAAAGCTTATCGCTACTGGGCGAAATTGGAGAAATCGCAGGCGGAGCCCAAGTGGGCTAACGTCCATTATCCGCCCATCGATTATCAAGCGATCAGTTACTATTCGGCGCCCAGGGCGAATGACGATCGGCCCAAGAGCCTCGAAGAAGTGGACCCGGAGCTGCTCAAAATGTATGAGAAGCTCGGTGTTCCTTTGCGGGAGCAAGAAAAGCTTGCCGGCGTGGCCGTCGATGCCGTTTTCGACAGCGTTTCTGTAGCGACGACTTTCAAGGGCAAGTTGGCGGAGATGGGAGTCATCTTCGGCTCTTTTTCCGAGGCGGTGCATGACCACCCCGAGCTCGTGCAGAAATATCTTGGCTCCGTGGTGCCGTATTCCGACAATTTTTTTGCCGCGCTCAACGCCGCGGTGTTCAGCGACGGGTCGTTTTGCTTCATCCCCAAGGGTGTGCGTTGTCCGATGGAGCTGTCGACTTACTTTCGCATCAACGCCGCCGACACCGGCCAGTTCGAGCGCACGCTGATCGTCGCCGAGCAAGGCGCTTATGTGAGTTACCTGGAGGGCTGCACTGCGCCGATGCGGGATAAGAATCAGCTGCACGCGGCGGTGGTCGAATTAGTCGCTCACGACGACGCGCAGATCAAGTATTCGACGGTGCAGAATTGGTATCCGGGCGACGCCGAGGGCAGGGGCGGCATTTACAACTTCGTCACCAAGCGCGGCAAATGTCTCGGCAAGCGTTCGAAGATCTCCTGGACGCAGGTCGAGACCGGCTCGGCGATCACCTGGAAATATCCGAGCTGCATCTTGCAGGGAGACGATTCGGTGGGCGAGTTTTACTCGGTGGCGCTGACGAACAATTACCAGCAGGCGGACACTGGCACCAAGATGATCCACATCGGCAAGAACACCAAGAGCACGATTATCTCCAAGGGCATTTCCGCCGGCCATGGGCAGAACACCTATCGCGGGTTGGTGAAGATCATGAAGGGCGCCAGCGGGGCGCGCAACTATTCGCAGTGTGATTCGTTATTGCTGGGGGATAAGTGCGGCGCCCATACCTTTCCCTATCTGGAGGTGTTAAATAACGCGACGCAGGTGGAGCACGAGGCATCGACTTCGAAGATCGGCGAGGACCAGCTCTTCTATTGCCGCCAGCGCGGCATTTCGACCGAAGACGCGGTCAATTTGATCGTCAGCGGTTTTTGCAAACAAGTGTTCAAAGAGCTGCCGATGGAGTTTGCCGTGGAGGCGCAGAAGCTTCTGGGCGTGAGCCTGGAGGGAAGTGTAGGCTGAGTTCGCTCTCAGGTTTCAGGATTCAGGTGTCAGCGAAGAAGAGAGTTCAGCGGCAGATTGAGAGTCGCTCGAAGAGAACAAGAAACATGGCAGGGGAAATCTACTTCGATAATAACGCGACCACGCGGGTCGCGCCAGACGTCTTCGAGGCGATGCGGCCGTATTTGACCGAGCTCTACGGCAATCCGTCGAGCATTCATCGCTTCGGCAGCCAGGTGGGACAGAAAATCGCCGAAGCGCGTGCGCAAGTCGCCGCGCTCATCGGCGCCGCCGACCCGGTAGAAGTGATCTTTACGAGCTGCGGTACCGAAGGGGACAACGCCGCCATTCGCGGCGTCCTGGAAGCCCGGCCGGACAAGCGCCACATCGTTACGACGCAGGTGGAGCATCCGGCGGTGCTCGGGCTTTGCCAGCACCTGGAGAAAAAAGGCTATCGTGTGACTTGGCTCGGCGTGGATCAAGACGGCATGCTCGACTTGGACGAGCTGGGCGGTGCTTTGTCAGATGACACCGCGCTGGTGTCGATCATGGCCGCCAACAACGAAACCGGCGTGATCTTTCCGATCGAAAAGATCGGCGCGATCGTCAAGGCCAGGGGCATTCCGTTTCACGTCGACGCGGTTCAGGCGGCGGGAAGGGTGCCGCTCGACATGAGGACCTTGCCGGTGGATTTGCTTACGATCTCCGCCCATAAGTTCTACGGGCCGAAGGGAGTGGGCGCATTATATATTCGGCGCGGCATTACGTTTTCGCCTTTCATTATCGGTGGGCACCAGGAACGCAACCGCCGGGCCGGTACGGAAAACGTTGCCGGGATCGTCGGAATGGGAAAGGCTGCGGAATTCGCCTTGGCCCGTCTTGCCGAAGATTCCGAGCGGATCGGCAAGCTGCGCGACCGGTTCGAAGAGTCGCTGCTTCGATCATGTCCCGAGTGCCGGGTGAACGGGCAGCGGCAGAATCGCTTGCCCAATACTTCCAACGTGAGTTTCAGGTATTTGGACGGCGAATCGATCCTGGTTTTACTGGACCAAAACGGCATCTGCGCTTCCACGGGATCCGCCTGCACCGCCGGTTCTTCAGAGCCTTCCCATGTTCTGCGGGCCATGGCAGTGCCCGCCGAGTGGCTGCAGGGGACGGTGCGCTTCAGTCTGGGCCGGTTCAATACGGAAAAAGAGGTCGATGTTGTGAACCAAACGCTGCCTTCAATCGTCCAACGCCTACAGGGGCTTTCGGCTTTAGGGAAATTGGCAAGCCAGGAGCAACCTCGGGGGAGTCGGGGACGGGAAGCCAAGAGCATCGGGGCAAGGGGGTAAGGCTATGGCGCTCATGCAGATTCCTCGACGGGTCGATTACGGTTTACGTGCCGTCATCTATCTTTCAAACCAGGACCCGGAGAAATGCTGCTCGATAACGGAGATCGCCGAGCAACAGGGGGTGCCGAGAAAATTTTTGGAGAAAATCGTTCAGGACCTGACGCGCAGCGGATTGGTCAAATCCAAGCGCGGCTCATGCGGCGGCTACGCTTTGGCGCGACCGGCGGCGGCGGTTTCCTTCTTCGACGTCATCCAGGCCATTGAAGGCCCGCTCGCCGTGAATGCCTGCCTCGACGTGCATCTCGGCTGCGATCAGTTGCCCCGCTGTACGATGGCGGGCGTGTGGAGCGATCTGCAAAGGAAAATAACCGAAGTGTTGACCCAAACGACGATCGCCGATTTGACGCGGGCGCCGTGCGCGGATTTTATCGGCCCTTCTTCTCTTTCGAGCGCGGCATGATCGGGACCAACGAATTCGTGGTCCGATGGAAAGCAGGCCGCACCCTACAGGGAGGTGGTTTTTATGAGTTATGAGAACGGATTGAGCATGGAAGAGAGGGTTTCTTCGCTGTTCCAGCCCGACACCCTTTTGCCGGACCAGTATCTCGATACCTACCGGAGAAAGCTCCACCTGGAACCGGAGAAGAAGCTCATGCTGGCGGTTTTGGAAGACGCCATCGCGTGTTTTCAAAAATACGTTTTCGCCCGCCATGGAAAAGGAAAAATTCTATTCCAGGACGCGGAGGATTGGATCATGGATGAAAACGCCGATGGGCTGTTTTCCTTCGCTCACGTCTGTGAAACGCTGGGGTTCGATCCCGCCTATCTGCGTCAAGGAATCGTGGTCTGGAAGCAGCAGCACGCCGCGCTTCAAGGCCCGGCGAAAGTCTACCGGCTCGCGCCGCGCCAGCGAAAGAGTAGCAGGGGCGTGCCCCTTACCAGGAGGGCGGGACAGCGCCTGCGCAGAGCCGCCGGCCGCTGACGTTGAGCGTACCGGTAACCGCAACTCAAGGCGGTGGGTGGCGTGGCCAACCACCGCCTTTTTGTTCTAAGGGGATCGCGCGCTTGAAAAGCCGTTGAAACGGATTCATAACATTCTCATGCCGCCCGGATGGAAAAGGAAAAGATCGCGGCTCGCGCATTCCATCTACGCATTGCGCTATCGCTTGGGCGAATACGCGCTGCGCGGATTTATCGCCGCCTCGCCGCTGATACCCTATGGGCTGCTCGTTGGCTTCACGAACGGGGTAGCCTGGGTGACGTTCGGTATTCTGCGCGAGTATCGCGCCCGGATGGAGGCGAACTTGGTCGCTGCGCTGGGCCGGGAGATTACCGCGCCGGAAGAGCGCCGCGATTTGGTTTGGCGCGCCTGGAAAAACTTTGCCCGCGGCGTTCTCGATACCACCGCGATGATGCGCCTTTCGAGAGATAAACTTGTTTCCGCCGTGCCCGTGGAGGGCGAAGAACATCTGAAGCGCGCTCTCGCGCAGGGGCGCGGCGTGTTGGCTTTGAGCGCTCACTTGGGAAGCTTTACCATGATCGGGGCGCGTCTTGCGGCGGGCGGTTACCCCTTCAGTGTCGTCGTCAAACAACCCAAGGACCGTCGTTTTGCTCAATTAATTGACGAGTATCGCGCGCAGATAGGCATTCACACGATCTCCGCAAAACCGCGCCGGGAAGCGGTGCGCGGAATATTAAGGGCGTTGCGTGATAACCGCATCGTGATGATGATCGCCGACGAGTTCAAGTCCGGCGACGTCATGGTGGACTTCTTGGGGCTGAAAGCGCCGGCGCCGCGAGGGCCGGCGACCCTGGCGCTGCGAACCGGCGCCGTGACATTGCCGATGTTCGCGACCCGTCGGGCCGACGATTCCGTGGTCCTGACCATTGACGAGGCGATCGAGCCGGTTCAATTGCCCGACCTTGAGGCCAGTGTAAACGCAACCACGGCCTTATATACGGCTTGTCTTGAAGCAGCGGTGCGCCGTTATCCCGACCAGTGGAACTGGCTGGGGTTGCCGCGCGAAGACAGGACATCGCGCCAGGAGCTGTGGCGTCGGATCCGCGCCCGGCGCGGCGGCGGGAAGCGCCGCCATCGCGCGACGGCGCAAGCCAAATCCCCCGGCGAGTCGGCTGCTGCCCACAATAAAGAAGTCTTGTAGGCCGCGGAAAGAGGCTCGTCTGCTAATTACCTCGCTCGAACGACTTAAGACCGTTCAAACCGTTTCAGCCATGCAATTTGGGGCTGATCCGTCCTTTGGCGGACAAAAAGTTCAAACCGTTCAAGCCGTTGAAAAGCAGGCTCTCGGAGCTAATATCTTTTTGATCACGCGTTCGTTTAACGCGGTTCTTCCGCGCGGCCGGGTGGATCGGGAAGTGCGAGGCGGGCTGCCTGTTTAGAGCTTGGAGTCGAAGCCGGGGCTGAGTATGCCCTTTTTCTCCGTCTCCTCGAGATAGCGCATGAAGCGGTACTTATTTTCCAACTCGTCGAGTCTGAGGGGCGGAAGATTTTTCGGTTGGCCCGGTTCGACTTTTGCGGCGATCAGCGTCAGTTCACCGCGGCGCCGGGTGCTGACGAATTCGGCGCGGAATTCTTCCGGTGTACCGACCCAGCTCGCATACTTGTAGCCGGCGGCTCGAGCGAGGGCCACCGCATCGACCATGCTCGAGGCCGTGGCCGTGCCACCGGAGGCTTCGTAAATTTCGTTGTCGAAGAGCAGATGAATGAGATTGCCGGGGTTTTGCAGCGCGATGGTCGGCAGACCGCAGAGGTTCATGAGAAACGCGCCGTCGCCGTCGATGGCGATCACCTTGCGCTGCGGCAAGGCGAGGGCGAGACCGGCGGCGATGGACGAAACCAGTCCCAGCGTGCGCGTTTTCAAATTGCCGTCTCCCGGCCTTACCGCCCACCACTCCCGCGCGCCCCAGCCCGTGCAAACCGCCAGGGCGTCTCCCGCCTCCGGCGCAATCGCCTTCAAATAATCGTAGCGCTGCATTATTTCACTCCGAGGACGCTCTTGGTCAGCAGCACGGCGACGGGTTTCTTGGAGTCTTCAGCCAGAATTTGCGCGCCGTGGAGCGTGCCGTCGATCTCGTCGTTCTTGCGCAGAATATAGCTGCGGATGCCCAGCGCTTGCAGCACGGGCTCCGTCACCGAGCCCAGCGTCGTAAAACCCCGATCGCCGATATCGCCGGCGTAATAGATCAAGAGCAATGCCGGGATCTGAAATTGCAGCGAGGTCGTGGTGAGCGCGTTGCAGCAGTTCAAAAATCCGGCGTTTTGCATGATCAGCGCGGTTTTCTTGCCGCCCAGGTACGCGCCGGCGCAGATGCCGATGCCTTCCTCTTCCCGGCAAAGCGGCACATGCTTGAGCTCGCGATCTTGCGCGACGGCGCGGATGACCTCGACCATCTTTTCATCGGGCAGCGTCGCCACGAAGTCGATCCCGGCCTTCTTAAGGCCGCCGACGATAGCCGCGGCGCATTGTTTAGGGTCCCTAGTCATCGCGATGGCGTTTCCACCGATCACCGTAGCAACAAGCGGCGGCCGTGGTAGATTGGTGTTGCGGGACGTGAGAGCAACGAGCCGCCGCTTCGCTTTCCGCATACTGCGGATGCGACGACGTTGTCAAGCAAAGTGGAGCCCCCACGGGCAAGCTCGTGGCACCTTTCAATACGCCCGTGGGGCGGAATCCTGAGCAAGAACCCCCGGCCAAGGCCGGGGGGCTCGAGTCGAAGGGTCAGGGGAACTTCCTCAACGCGGATTTCCTCTTGACAGAAAAAAGGCAGGCCCTATATTGATCGTCGTAAATGGGTGTCACGGAAAAAGAAGTCAAAGTCAGCGACAAACATGTTTGGGTCGGCGTGGAAGGCCAACATGTCTACCTGGGACTCACCAACTACATCCAAAAGGAACTCGGCACCGTCATCGCTATTGAATTACCGGAGGTCGGCGACAAGATCGAAGAGGGTGAGATGTTCGCCGAGCTTGAATCGGTCGCCACGGTTCATGAGCTGGAATCGCCGGTATCGGGCACCGTGCTTTCGGTCAATGCGGATTTGGAATCCCGGCCCTCGATCATCAACGAAGACCCGTACAATGAGGGCTGGCTGGTCGAAGTGCGGTTGGCAGATCTCACCGAGCTCGACGCGCTCATGGACATGGATGAGTACTATCACTTGGTCTTTTCGGACCCATCGTAAGTCCTCTCTAACCGCACTCGTTCTCATTTCTGCGTTGAGTCGGCCGCCGGCGCACGCGTCGCAAGCCGGCCCGGGCGCGTCGCAAATTCAAGATCCGTTCGCCCGCGCCCGCGCCGAGATGATCGAGCGCGACCTGCGCGGGCGCGGCATCAAGGACCGACGGGTGCTGGCGGCGATGGACTCCGTGCCGCGCCACCTCTTCGTGCCCGAGCCGCTGCGCGCCGCGGCCTACGAAGATCGGCCGCTGGCGATCGGCGCCGGGCAAACCATCTCGCAGCCCTACATCGTCGCCCTCATGAGCGAACTGTTGGAGTTCACGGGAGAGGAAAGGGTTTTGGAAATCGGCACGGGGTCGGGCTATCAAGCTGCGGTGCTGGCCCGGCTGGCGCGGGAAGTGTTCTCCATTGAAATTCTGCCGGCGCTCAGCGCGGGGGCCGCAATGGTTCTCGGCAAGCTCGGCTTCCACAACGTTCAACTGAAAGTGGGGGACGGCTTTTTCGGCTGGCGGGAAATGGGACCGTTCGACGCGATTCTGCTGACCGCGGCGGCGCCCAAGGTGCCCGAACCGCTCTGGCAGCAGTTGCGCGAAGGCGGACGGTTGATCATGCCGCTAGGCGAGGAACGCCGAGCACAACGATTGATGCGCTTTACAAAAACGGCCGGCAAACCGGTCGCCGAGGATCTTACCGGGGTGCTTTTTGTGCCGCTGACGGGCGCGATTCGGGAGCAGGCGCGCTGAGCGCGCCGGCCCGGCTCTTGCGTGCTTCGGTCGAGGGAAAGCGATAGATGACTTCGCCTGGACGCACGAGATTCAGCTCTTCGCGCGCGACCTGCTCCAGATAAAGGTCGTCGGTGCGCAGCCGCGAAATACGCCGGCGCAGGGCGTCGTTTTCCTTTTGCAGGCGGTAGTTGCTTTCATCCAGCGTGATTTTCTCGCCGCGCAAGCGCCATAAGTGAATCGAGCCCCGCTCGCCGAAAATCGTGTATACGAAGAGCAGAAGAATGAGCGATGTCAAAAGATAGAGCGGCCAACGCCGCGATATTTGTGCGAACAGCTTCATTTGCGCGAGTGAAACGGATGGCAATATAACATAATTTATGCTTTTCTGCTGTTATCTGTTTTTTGGGGGCGGGCGATGAAAATTCAGCGGGTGCATGCGCGCGAAGTTTTGGATTCCCGGGGACAGCCCACGGTGGAAGTCGAAGTGACGCTCAAAAACGGGGTTCGCGGCCGGGCCACGGTTCCCTCCGGCGCTTCCACCGGCGTCCACGAGGCCGTGGAGCTGCGCGACGGCGGCAAGCGGTTTTTGGGCAAGGGCGTCGCCCGCGCCGTCGCCCATGTCAACGAAAGGATCGCGCCGCGGCTGCGCGGTAAAGACGCGCGGGAGCAGCAAGCGATCGACCGAATCATGGTCGATCTCGACGGCTCGCCCAACAAGGGCAAGCTCGGCGCCAACGCGATCCTCGGAGTCTCCCTGGCGGTCGCCCATGCCCAGGCCCGCGCTCGTGGTGTTTCCCTGTACCGCTATCTCGGCGGGGCCGAGGCCAGGACTCTGCCCGTGCCGATGTTGAACTTGCTCAACGGCGGCGTTCATGCCGACAACAACGTCGACGTGCAGGAATTCATGATCGTTCCCTATGGCATGAAAAGTTTCGCCGAAGCGCTGCGCGCCGCGGCGGAAATTTTTCTGACGCTCAAGAAGGTTTTGCATGATCGCGCGCTGTCCACCAGCGTCGGCGACGAGGGCGGCTTCGCGCCGCGGGTCAAGAGCAACGCCGAAGCGATCGAGCTTCTGCTGGAGGCGATCATGCAGGCGGGCTATCGACCGGGGCTGCAGGTCGCTCTGGCCCTGGATGTCGCCTCCAGCGGGTTTTATGAAAACGGAAAATATGTTTTCAAGAAATCGGATGGATGTGCGCGCGGACGAGAAGAAATGGTCCGGCTCTATGACGATTGGGTGAGGCAATATCCCATCATCTCCATCGAGGACGGTTTCGCCGAAGACGATTGGGAAGGCTGGCGCATGATGACTCAGGCGTTGGGCAAAACCATTCAGTTGGTCGGCGACGATATCTTCGTCACCAATAGGGCTCGGCTCCAGCAGGGTATCGATTCCGGAGTGGCCAACTCGATTCTCGTCAAAGTCAATCAGATCGGCTCGCTCACCGAAACCCTCGACACCATGGCGCTGGCAAAAAGCGCCGGCTACACCACCGTGATCTCCCATCGCTCCGGCGAGACCGAAGACGTGACGATCGCCGATCTCGCGGTGGCGACCCACGCCGGTCAGATCAAGACCGGCGCTCCCTGCCGCGGCGAGCGCACGGCGAAATACAATCAGCTGCTCAGGATCGAAGAGGAGCTGGGCAAGCGAGCGGTCTATGCCGGGAAAAACGCCTTTTGCGTCCGGCACGGAAGCTGAGTTCACGCGCACCACTGCGCGTTCAACGCGGAGCCTGCGCCCGCGAAAGCGAGAAACGTTCGCGGAAAAATGCGCCCGGGCCAACGCCATCGCGAAACGCTTGGCGCTCG
>Ga0184627_10000581_pt1 | contig 14214 bp, 13 predicted proteins | sample PLM3_127_b1_FD_133150 | JGI IMG/M metagenome (GOLD analysis project Ga0184627, IMG submission 133150) | Groundwater sediment microbial communities from an aquifer in East River, Colorado, USA - PLM3_127_b1 | ecosystem: Environmental > Terrestrial > Soil > Riparian zone | place: USA: East River...
AGGGTATGTCGGTGTTGTGGTCCTAGCTAGGAAAAAAAACAAACTTGTTGCAGTGAAAATTCGTCGAACTGATGCCTCAAGAACTAATATGGTAAAAGAAGCAAAATTTCTTAAAATTGCAAATAAGGCAGGTGTTGGTCCATTGCTAATAACAATGAGTCGGAATTTCATAATAATGGAATATTTGGATGGTAAAAAAATTGGTGAGTGGGTAAATGAATTAAAGAGTAAGAGAGATATCAAGTTATTAAAATCAGTAATGCAAAAGATTTTGGAAGACTGTTATAGTCTTGATGTAATTGGTCTGGATCATGGAGAGTTGAGTACTATTTCAAAACATGTAGTTATTGGAAAGTCAAAAACAGCCATAATTGATTATGAGAGCGCCAGTGCCCAAAGAAGAGTTTCTAATGTAACATCTGCCACTCAGGCAATTTGTATTGGTTCTGGAATATCAAAGATTGTTAGAAAAATATACAGAATGCCTTCAAAAAATAAAATTATCAAGATTTTAAGATCATATAAACAAGAACAAAATCGGCAAAACTTTGAAGAAATTTTAAAGGTTTTAAAGTTATAAAACCAAAACAACTCGTATAAGAAATTGATAGACTGACAATGAATGGGACCGGCAGGATTTGAACCTGCGACCTCCAGCACCCCAGGCTGGCATCATAGCCAAACTAGACGACGGCCCCCAAGTGTTGAAGCAAAAAGTGAAATTATTAAATCGTCGGATCAATTAACTAAGAGTATTGAAGGTTTGCTCTATTTGTCATAAGATTTCAGCATCTAATGAAGATCATTTAGATTGCCAACAAAAAAGAAGGATCGAATTAGAAGATGAGAATCTAAAGCTAAATCTACCTGAAAGATTTGTTACTGCAAAAAATATTGGTGATCTTGATATAGAGATTAAAGCTATTTTAGAACATGTGACTAAAGATAAAGAAAAAAAGTCATAGCCATTTTTCTAATCGATCTACTTCAAATTTTTCTTTTTCTTGCATGTGTTGTGTTGTCGGACTTTTTAGTAAAGTGAGTGGAGTTGGTTTGGAAAACATGTCTACTTCAATATATCCTGCCTGATTTGTTCCCAGCTCTACAAAACATCCACCTTTTCCATCAAAAACTGCTTTTTCTTTTTCGCGTATTATTTTTGCAATGATGTTTCTTGCAACTGTAATTCCTTGTTCTTCAGCAAAGATCCCTGCTTTTGGTACAACAATAGAGTCTGTTACCTTCATGCTTGTGACATCGCCAATTGCATAAACGTTATCAAACATTGTCTTACAATCTCTATTTACATTGATAAATTCGCCTTCCTTTGCAAGTCCAGAATCATATACGGATTTTGGGGCTCTGTGAGGAGGAACAGCTATTAATAGATCAAATTCTTTCTCACCATTTTCAAATTTGAGTTTGTTTGGCTCGACTTGAATGGTTTTATGCAGACCATGGAATGTGATGTTTTCTGATTTTAACAGTTCCAAGAGTTGTTGGCTAACTTCTGGTCCTGCTATTGGCAATGTAAGTGGGGCTGGACTGTAAAAGTCAATTTGTACTGCGTCACGAACACCTGCCTCTTTTAACATTGTATTAATGATAAAAGCTGCCTCAAATGGAGCTGGGGGGCATTTGTATGGCATGCCCATTATTGCAAAGCCAAGTTTACCAGATTTTAGATGTTTTATTTTTTCATGAATTTTTGGAACATCGTTTATGTCGTATAGGATCATTCCATTGTCTAGCAATCCTGGAATTTTTTCTGATGCAAGCTCTACACCTAGTGAGATGATAAGATAATCATATGATATTTTTCTAGTGAAAGTAACTACCGTTTGTTTTTGTGGTTCAATTTTTATCACATCTTCATTGAGAAATTCTATGCCTTTTCTTGTAATCGAGTTTAAAGGCCGTTTTGATGTTTCAAACTTTCTTGTTCCTTTGATTATCCATAGCTTTACCAGATCCATCATAAACCAGTCTTTTTTGTCTATAACCGTAATTTTCACATTTGATCGAGCATTAGCTTTTAATTCATTAGCAGCTGCAAGACCTCCAAATCCTGCTCCTAAAATTAAAACATGAATAGATTGATCAGACAAATTATCTTTCTTGAGAAGTCGGTCTTATCAAAACTTCATTAACATTTACATGGTTTGGAACTTGTACTGCAAATAAAATAGCATTTGCAATATCTTCTGCTTTCAATGCTCCCATTTTCTTTGTATTTTCAATAAATCCTTTTAATGAATCATCAGTTATCGTGTTTGTAAGCTCTGTTGCAACTACACCTGGCTCAATTGTTGTAATCCTAATGTTTGATCTTGGACTCAGTTCTTGTCGTAGTCCCTCACTAAATGCAGTTACAGCATGTTTTGTCGCACAATAAACACTTCCTGCTGGAAAAACAACTCTTCCAGCTACTGATGATATGTTGACTATATGGCCAGATTGCTTTTCTAACATGTATGGCAGTACTGCAGCCGTACAATACAATACGCCCTTAATGTTAACGTCAATCATTTTATCCCATTCATCAACCTTCAACTTTTTTACAAAACTTAGAGGCATCAGTCCCGCATTATTTACTAAAATATCTACTGTTCCATATTTTTTAACTGTGGCTTTCACAAATGAATCACAATCTGATTTTTGTGTTACATCTAATTTTTGTGAAAAAACATCTCCCCCATTTTGTATAATCTCATTTTGGAGTTTATCTAGCAAGTCAGTTCTTCTAGCCCCAATTGCAACTTTAGCGCCGCCTTTTGAGAGTGCTATTGCAGTAGCATAACCAATTCCACTACTTGCACCTGTGATTATTGCGATCTTTCCCTTAATCATGAGAATCTATTACCAGCTTCTTTGTACCGTAAATATATTTTAGTAATAGTAATCAAATTGTATGCCTTTACAAAAATTGTTTTTTTAACTATAATTTAATAAAGAAAAGGAGCTAGTTTCCTCATGAAGGTAGCAAAAGTGCGCTTATTGTGGAGATATGCAAGATATGCCTTTTGAATGTAATTACTGTGAAGATCCTTTTTGTGCTAAGCATAGACTGCCTGAAGAACATAGATGTGTTAAATTATCTCATCTCAGAGTTAAGAGATTTGGAGAAAGAAGAGTAATTCGCGACAAAAGCAATGCGGGTTTTTTTAAAAAAATGTTTGGCAAATTTAGATAGAGTTAGTATATTGATTTATCCGGATGAATCTTTGCACGTCGTGCTTGATAAAATAGTGCTATAGATAATGCAAACAAAACAACTGATGTAAGCCAATGTGCAGTGATTACTGTGACATATGTTACTGCAAATGCTGCTGAGATAATTCCTTGTGTAATTAGTTTTGACCAAGAAGGAATCTTTAATTTTCTGCTAATTATCTCAACTATAAAAAGCCCTATTACTGGATATATTGTTATTAAAAGAAAATCAACTACGTCTATATCAAGATGAGACATGATTTAGACGGATTCTAGGTGTAATTTCTATCTAGTCTTCCAAGTGAATTTTTGCTACAATGTTTTTTGTTATGAATGCTTGAGCATTCTCATAGGGAATTGTTGCTATATCTTCTACCTTAAAAGGACCGTATTTCTCTAGATCTGCGCCAACTATTTGATCAGTCTCTTTTAGAAAACGCACTACAATCGGTTTTGTTTTGTGTTTCTGCGATATAGATTCTAAGAATTTGGGTTTTCCGTTTAATAATCCAGAAAGGATCATTTCTTTTCTTTCTTCCATTTCAGTTTGTGCATCAAGAATAAATTTTTCTTCATTCATCAAGTTGGTATGAGTGGTATTCAATGCTTTTTCAAGTCTGATTTTTAAAAGAAGCGAGACGATATCGGTAATAATCATAACTAACGCATCTTTTACTTTGGATTCAACACCATCATATCCTTCACTTTTTAGTTTACTAACAAAATTAGAAATTGAAATGTAAAGATCTGGAGAAACTTCTTGTACTGTATCATTTTCAGTTTCTCGTAACAAAGTAGCATACAATGAATTTACATCAATTTCTGTTTCTTCCATCAAACATCAACAACCTTAAATGGTGGAACTATTTGTGTTAGCTGGAATACAAATTGCCATATAAAGTGATTGGTGGAAAGGCTACACAAATAACATATTCTCCTGATGAAGTTTTTTCGAAAATAAAACATGAGCAGATCAGGTTTGTAGATCTACAATTTTCTAGCTTGCTTGGTAGGTTTCATCATACTACAATATCTGCCGACATGTTCACGCCAGAACAGATGCAAGATGGGCTACCAAAACTTGATGGTTCATCAATTGTAGGTTTTACTACCATTGATGATTCTGATCTTATACTCAAACCAGATCCAAACTCTTATGCTGCTATACCATGGATAACAGAAAAGAAAACTGCGCGACTTATCTGTGATGTTTATTGGGGGGGTGGAAGAGGAAGATTAGAGAGAGATCCTCGAAGCATAGCACAAAAGGCAGAGAGTTATCTTAAGGCTCAAGGTTTTGATTATAGTGCATGGGGTCCTGAAGTAGAATTTTTCGTTTTTGATAAAGTACATTGGGATGTATTAACACCTTACAAGGGTCAATCATATTCAATTGAATCAATAGAGGCGCCGTGGAGCCAAGAAGGAACAGGATATCCAATGGGTCTTAAGGAAGGATACTATCCAAGCACTCCTTCCGATACTTTGACGCCGTTTCGTAACGAATGTGTAGATGTGTTAAACGAATCTTTTGGGATTTTATGCGATAATCATCATCATGAGGTTGCAACCGCTGGTCAGTGTGAGATTGACATAAAATATGATTTTCTAACAAATGCTGGAGATGCAACGCAAACCTACAAGTTTGTAGTACGAAACATAGCACAAAAATTCGGTAAAGTTGCTACAATGATGCCAAAACCCATTGCCATGGATGCGGGTTCTGGAATGCATACTAATGTTAGTCTATGGAAAGATGAGAAAAATGCATTCTTTGATGAAAGTGATAAGGATGAGCTTAGTCAGGTTGGGAGATATTTTTGCGGCGGTATAATTAATCATGCAAAGTCTCTTTCAGCTATTACAAATCCTACTACCAATTCATATCACAGACTTATACCAGGTTACGAGGCTCCTACTTACATAGCATGGAGTGCAAGTAATAGATCTGCAATAGTTAGAATTCCTCAACACTTCAAGGGCACAAAATACTCGTATCTAAAAAGACTAGAGTTTAGAGCTCCAGATCCTTCAGCAAATCCTTATCTTGTTTTCTCAGCAGTCTTAGCTGCAGGTCTTGAGGGGATTAAGAAAAAGTTAGATCCTGGTGATCAAATTCATGAAGACATCTACAAGATGACAAAAGTGGAACGAAAGAAAAGAGGAATAGCTGTTCTTCCATCTAGTTTAGGAGAAGCACTTGATGAACTTGAGAGTGACAGAAAATTCCTTAATCCAATTTTTAGTAACGATGTTATAGATAAAATAATTGAGTTAGAAAGAAAAGATCAGCGGGAGATTTCATTAAGGCCACATCCTCACGAGTTTTATCTTTATTTTGATGTGTAGACTCTAGAAAGTGATCAGTGGTTTTCCCATTATATCATAAATGAAAATTAGAGATATTGTGATTAATGCAAAGCCGCTTCCAAGATAGATCATTCTTCGTTTTTCCGATGTGGCAGCTTTGTAAACTAGAATTGCGCCTCCAAGTCCAACAAACAGAACTATCACTCCAATTATTACAAGATCAAAACTATGACCGGTAATAAGTGGACTGAAAAATCCTGCTAGCAGTGCAAAGAAAACAGTTATGTAAACATATTTTATACCACTAAGAATTTTTGAGCCTTTCTCAGTTGTTAGTCTTTGTTTTGGAATGTTTTTTTCACTATCACCGGTTGAAGATTTTGCAGTCTCTTCTTTTTCGGAATCTGTTTGTTTGATTTTTTTATAAAAAAAATTTTTCTTTTTAGCCAATGTCTACATATCCATGCCGCCCATGTCTGGCATACCACCCATGCCACCCATTCCCATACCTGGCATACCACCAGGAGGCATACCGCCTTCACCACCATGTGGTGGACCAGCAGTTTTGGAAGTAGCTATTACATCGTCAATTCTTAGTATCATACAGGCTGCCTCAGTAGCAGCAGAGATAATTTGTTGCTTAACAACCAAAGGCTCGATTATATCACTTAATTTCATGTTTGCGACTTTTGCTTTCATGACATCAACGCCTATCCATTTTTCACCCTTTAGTTGTTTTGAGCGAAGGTTTGTAAGCGTATCAATTGGATCCATTCCCGCATTTTCAGCTAGTGTAAGTGGAATGGACTCTAATGCCTCTGCAAACTTTTCAGCTGCTAGTTGTTCACGGCCTTCCAAAGTCTTTGACCATGTCCTTAGTTTTGTTGCAGTATAGGTCTCAGGTGCGCCGCCACCTGCAACTATAGAAGGCATCTCCATTACATCTTTTACAACCATTATAGAATCATGAACTGATCTTTCTACTTCATCAACAACTCTTTGTGAGCCACCTCGTAGTAAGAGGGAGACCGATTTTGGATGTCTACATCCTTCAACGAAAACCCATCTGTCCTCTTCAATCTTTCTTTCTTCTACTAGTTGGGCTGTACCAAGATCTTTTTCAAATAGATCATCAAGGTTTGTTGTGATCCTAGCACCTGTTGCTTTTGCAAGTTTTGTCATATCACTTTCTTTTACTCGTCTTACTGTTAGTATTCCTGCTTTTGCAAGGTAGTGTTGTACCATGTCATCAACTCCCTTTTGACAGATAAGGACAGTAGCGCCTGATGCAACAATCTTATCAACCATGGTTTTTAGCATTCTGTTTTCTTCATCTAGAAACGTTTTCAATTGTTGGGGATTGGAGATGTTAATTTTAGCATCAGTTTCTGTTTTGTTGATTTCAAGTGCGGTGTTTACAAGTGCAATTTTTGCCTCAGAAGCTTTTTTTGGCATTCCAGCATGAACTACTTCTTTATCAAGAACTATTCCTTCAATTATTAATGAGTCTTTAATCGATTTTCCTGCTTTCTTTTCTACTTTAATATCATCTTCATCAACGTGATATGTCTCACCGTCTTTTTCAGCAACAGCTAGTACAGCTTGAACAACTATGTCAGCAAGATGGCTAGAATCCTTTCTAACAAGTTTTGTTTGCATTGCTGTTTTTGCAATTTTTTGTAAAAGTGTTTTATCGTTTGGAGAAACGGTATCAGCTATTTCCTGCAATAGTTGCTTTGCTTTTTTTGCAGCCTTTCTATACCCATCTACAATGATTGTGGGGTGAACATCTTGATTTATCAAAGATTCTGCGCTTTCTAATAACGCACCGGCGAGCACCACAACAGATGTTGTTCCATCACCAACTTCATTATCAGTTGTTTTAGAAATTTCGACTAGCATCTTTGCAGCTGGGTGTTGAACATCAATTTCTTTTAAAATAGTAGCACCATCATTAGTAATTGTAACATCGCCTAGATCATCTACAAGCATTTTATCCATCCCACGCGGACCCAAACTAGTGTGAACGATTTCAGCAATAATTTTAGCAGCTGCAATGTTGTTTCTTTGAGCTTCACGCCCCTTAGTTTCGGTTGCGCCTTCTTTTAGTAAAATAACAGGCATGGTTCCTCTAATACTCATTAATCGACAAGCGACACTTTCCCCTTTTATATCTTCTTGACATTATGACGATCTTGAAAATTGTATCAAGCGGTGTTTTTAAATTGGGAAAACTGGTTCGCAAGGCATGACAAGTTCTTACAAAAATTCTTACAAGAGAATTTTTTCAATGCTTAAAGAACATAACAAATGGTTTGAGAATTCCATTCCTCTAATAGCAAGTGAAAATGTTCCTAGTCCAGCAGTAAAAGAAGCAATACTTTCTGATTTTGGAAACCGTTACGCAGAAGGATGGCCTGGTGAACGTGTTTATGCTGGCTGCATATACATAGACAAAGTAGAGTTTGAATGCATGAAACTTGCAAAGGCTCTATTCAAAGCAGAATTTGCAGATGTGCGACCCATTTCTGGAGTTATTGCAAATCTTGCTGTATATTGTGGATTTACTAATCCAGGGGATGTAATGCTTGCGCCATCAATTCCTGCTGGCGGGCATATTTCACATGGAAAAAAAGAACATTCAGGTACTGCGGGTTTGGTTCATGGTCTTGATATAGAATTCTATCCCTTTGATGCAGAAGAAATGACAATAGATGTTGATAAGACAAAAAACAAAATTGAAGAACTAAAGAACTCAAACAAATTGCCTAAAATGGCAATGTTTGGAGGATCGTTGTTTCTGTTTCCTCATCCTGTAAAAGAACTAGCAGATTTTCTAAAAAGTTATAATATTCATATTAATTACGATGCTGCTCATGTAGCAGGTCTAATTGCGGGGGGGCAGTTTCAAGATCCTTTACGAGAGGGAGCTGACACCATGACTATGAGCACCCACAAGACTCTATTTGGACCGCAAGGTGGTTTGGTGTTAGGTTTTGAAAAACACGCTGACGTAATCAAAAAGGCCATATTTCCAGGTCTTACAAGTAGCCATCACATACATCACATGGCTGCAAAAGCAATAACGTTTGCAGAGGCATTAGAATTTGGAAAGGATTATGCTAAACAAGTAATTAAAAATGCTTTAGCATTAGCTGAAGCATTAAGTGATTTTGGTTTCAAGATGCTTGGAGAGAAAAGAGGATTTACAAAATCACACCAGATAGCTGTTAATGTTCTTGATTACTCTGATGGGGGGAAAGTAGAAGCAGATTTAGAAAAAGCAAACATTATTGTAAACAGACAGTTAATACCTGGAGACATCAAGGCGGGACGAAATTATTATCATCCTGGAGGAATCAGACTTGGCGTATCAGAGATAACAAGACTTGGAATGAAAGAAGCAGAAATGAGAGATGTTGCGTCTTTTATTAAACAAGTTGTAATTGAAAAAAGAGACCCCAAAAAGATTGTACCAAAAATAAAATTATTTAGAAGATCTTATCAAAAGGTTCATTATTGTTTTGATAAAAAACTTGGCGCTTATGAATATGTAAAACTTCGATGATATAGATTAGGCATAATCTGTAAGAAGAAGTTGATCGCCTTTATTTTTGCCAAAGACTAGATCAATTTCATCTGCTAATGTTTGGACTCTCGTTTTTAGATAAGGATTGGTTTCGTATTTTTCGGTCAACCGTTTAGCCAGTTTTAGATATTTTTCAACTGATGCTCTTGTAATTGTTTGAATAAGGTTGTTGCCACAACTACATTTTTGTGCTAGTGGGATTCGTCTATAACTTCGGCCACACGCAGTACATCTAAAACTTTGTTGTCCATATGCTCTGAGATTTCCCATAATATCTGGTAGGAGATGGGTCGTAATCACATGTGAAACAATCTCATTTGTGTCTACAGCATTGATAAGATCAGCATTTCGAATTTGCATGTCAAGTTTTTCAATCATAGAACCAAGTGTTGAATATGCACTTCTAGATTTAGTTGTAGTAATGGTAGATGTTGGATGTGTATAATGATAACCATAAAACTCCTCTTTTGTTTCAAGTCGCGACTTGAGTATATCGATTGTAGTTATGCTTGTAGCTTTCTGATTTAGTATTGTTGATTCATAAAATGAGAGTGGAAATTTTTCTGTAACTTCAAAGTTATGAGCTTGTGGTTGTGACTCATGTGGTACAACTATTGGCTGTATGAGAAGTGGTGCGTCCATAAGACCACCTATCCTGTCTGAGAGAAACTGGCGAGAGAAATTTAGTAAACTATCCATTAAAAGCATAATAGAGTCGGCGTCTCCATCAGCATCGCGTCGTTTAGCTGAATGCCATATTGGAGTTGCAAAACAAACTTGTGTATTAGTGAACCCAATAATTCTTCCAACAATGCCAACAGAGGTATGTGGTGCCAGCCCAATTATTAGGTGGCCTAATAGATCGTCTATAGTTTTAACATTGTAAAATTCGGTTTTTCCATAGAGTTTTGTTAGTTCTGTATCTATGTATTTACAGGCATTAACAAGATGTTTTCCACACTCTACAGGAAGTACTACGTCTTGTATTTTTAGCTCAATTATTTGATCTGAATTATTTAGAGGATGACCATCTTTGTCATGAGTATAGCCCAGATTCTTTAGTTTTTCAACTGATGTTCCAATCCAAGATGGTTTAAAATGAGTAAGTGGGCAATTGGTTGCATCAAACCTCACAGTACCATCTTTGAAAACCGTCAATCCATATTTTTGTCTAATAAGTCCTTTTTCAAGTGGTTCAGCAATTTTGTCTTGACTGATTAGTTCTTTTACTCCCTTGAAAGGCTCTTGTGCACGGATTAAAGTTTTTTCTTGTGCTAAGAGTAATGATGTCTTTAATGGAAAGAGTTTGTAGGAATGTGATGATGCTGTTTTTTTACATTTTTGACAAAAAGGCGAGGTAAGATTTTCTCTACATATTCGACAAGTGTATACAACTGATGTTTTGTTGCCACATCTTTTGCATGCTATGCTTATAGAAGGTTCGTTGCACTTTTGACAAATACGGTTATGAATATTAGAATAGAAACTATCATGGTTTGAGGCTTTTAGCAAGTCTCGTGTAGGACCACCTTTATCACCTACTGGAAAAAGTACGTGTACGGGGGGCTTCATTTGCCGCAAGGCCGCCTTTTCTGGTCTTCCAATTCTAACTCCTACAGATGTTGAAAATTTATTACGAATTATAATTCCTGAAGAATCTGATATTAGTTTAGGTACAGTGAGTGAATTGTCTAGTTTGATTGGATTTCTAAAAAGTAAATTAAAGAAAATTTTGGCTTCAGTATTTTTTAGTGTGATAGTATCATCTAAGACTTCGTGCGGTGTTCCAAGTTTTTCTAAAATAGGTTTACAGTCTTTTGAGTAGTAAATAACATCGTTCCGAATATCAAGTGGATGTAAAATGGTCTTAAACTCATCTATAGTGATTTGATCCCAATAATACAGATACTGTGGGTGTAGTGGAATTTGAAAATCTAATGAAATTGTTATTGCCTCATCTAAAGTGGGGGCTTCATTTAGAAATCTAGATAGATGTGTATTTTTATCATCTGGTTCATATTTTGAAATCTTTTCACGTAGTTGTTCTGCCCATACTTCTTCTACATAACCTGTTGGTACAAGTTGGGCATTATTTTCTAGAAAATCTCCAAATGAGATAAGAATGTCTCCTAAATGAAGGATTTTTTCAATTTCGTTTTTTATTTTGATTGCGTGTTTGGCATCATGAATTTTTATTACGTTGCCATTTTTGAGCCTGACTATTGGTGTTTCTATCGAATCAACAAATCCTACAGTCGCACCTTTGCCAGGTATATCAAGTTTAACTTGAGTTCCAACTGTTATGGCATGATCTAGAATTTCTGCTATTACGGGATGAATTCCAATACATGCAAATCCTGTGTTACATGCTCTACCATATCGAAGTCTAAACCCCCCAAGTTTTTTTGGTAATGATAAAACGGATCTCCCAACAATTACCTCTTCCATTCTCTTAGCTGCGGAGTCTTCTTTGTCTCCTGTCTGAATAGCGCCTTTTAGTTCGCTTAACCACTCCCATCCTTCTAGATCATATTGTTGAATCCTTTGTAGGAGTTTTTTGGATCTACCTATAAGACCGTCGTTTAGAACACGTAAGGCGCCCCCTCTTACCCGATCAGTTTTAATGCGCTTCATGTTTTTGTGATTAATTACTTCAAACGGATCGGTATCAACGCCGTCAAGTTCTACAGGTAGGTTTGAGATAGTTGTTACTACATCTTCATCAAGAACATGAAATTGAAAGCTTCCTTGAGCCTCTCTTTCATACACTCTTAATTCCTCAATAAAACGGCCCGTTTCATCATCAAAGGAATTTGCTTGGTATTTACCAAGGCCTACTGCCTTTCTTACATGATCAGCTATTAACATTGTTACTGCCGACTCTGTTCCGCCTGCTGATCTCATTGGTCCTGCAATAGATACTGATAGGTATTCAGAACCGTCTTTGTTTTGTTTGATTTTGACTTTGTTTATTCCTTGTAATGGTGCAATAGTTACTCCTTCTGTTACTATTGCAAGACCTACTCTAACTGCAAGATCAAGTCTTTCTTCAAGCGGGGTATTAGGAGGCAAATGATTCCCCAATGCGATGTCTTTTGAGATAATTAGAGCAGATAACTCCTTACCATTTGTTTTTAGGAGTTGTCTTAGGTGGTCAGCTATATCTATGTCATGCATTTTTGCTACACGATCAGCCAGATCAAATGCGATTTTTGGCTCCACTATTCCTGATGAATCTACTAATGTTGATTTGGCACTTGCTGCTTTTTCAAAAATAGTATAGGCTTCTTTTGAGATGTTGGCATAATAATCAAAATAGTAATCTGGCATTAAAATTTCTTTTATGCGAGATATTGCATAGTTTTCAGACATCTGTTATTTCTTTATGTTTTGAATGGTTTTTGAGATTTCTGCTAGTTTTTGTAGGCTGCCTTTTTTCTCAAGTAGAGTACCAATTACCAAAACATCTGCTCCTGCTTTTACAAGTGTTTTAGCAGTTTTTGAATCTTTGATGCCGCCTCCAACAATAAGAATCCCATCAAAGACCTTACGAACTTCCTTGACCATTTCTGGTTTTACGTTTAAAGTCGCGCCTGAGCCAGCTTCAAGATATACAAATCTCATCCCAAAAAACTGTGCTGCCAGAGAGTAGGCTGCAGCAATTTTTGGTTTATCAAAAGGAATTCCCCTAGCAGCGCCTACAAACCATGCAGATGTTCCTTCTCCAATCACCAAATATGCTGTTGGAAGTGGCTCTAAACCAAATTTTTTAACGCTTGGTGCGCCAAGAGCCTGTGCTTGAGAAATAAAATATGGGTTTTCAGAATTCATTAATGAACTAAATAAAATTGCATCAGCGTGTGGAACTACACCTGTAATATTTCCAGGGAATAGAATTATTGGGATTTTAATTGTTTTTTTTAGATTTTTTATAAGTTCTGCCATCTCAATTTGATCCGTTGCAGAAGAGCCTCCTACCAGTATAGCTGAGGCACCTAGTTTTTCTACCTCTTTTGCAAGCTTTACTGCAGAATTTACATTAGAGACCTCAGAATCGATTAAAACAAAGAGTAATGCTGATTTCTTTACTAGTTGTGATTTTAAGTTTGTTTCAACATGGCCAGCCATAACTGAGGTTTTCTCGTGACTCTTTAAAGTTTAATTGGAATGAGGTATACGGAATTGTATAGCTATGGAAGGATCTGAATCTTATAGATTTAATAATATTATTAAAGAGATTATCAAAAAATCATTGTTTACAGAACGACAAATTGAAATAATTTTAAAATATAAAAATTTGATAGAAACTAAACTTAGCATCTCCAAAGGCGCATATTACAGACAGGTAAGTCAGTCTAAAGAAAAATTGTTTAGGTTTTATTATTCGGTCATCCTCCTTCGTGGTTTAGGCATAGTATTGCCTGATGATATTGATATGATGTCTCAGCTTTCTGAGCAGGTTTCTGTGATAAAAGATGGTGATGTTTTTCCCGAGCGAGAGTTAGAAATCATTGATGTGATAGATAAAATGATCAAGCAGTTAAACAAGGTGTGATTTTTGTTCCAATGTACAGAGTAAGATGGGGTTTATTGTGATTATTTAATGATATTTTCTTTCATGTAAAGTGTGAAATTATGTTGTTCTATTATGATAAATCACAAACATCTGTTGTTGTTTGTGATGTTAGTTGAGATTCCTGATCCTGAAGTAATATTGAGTATAGTTATTGCGTTTTTTATTGGATTGTTTGCATTGTATTTATACACAAAAATTCATGTTTTGAAGGCTAATTCATCTGCGTCAAATTTAGAGCGTTTAGACTATTATGAAAGGCAGTTAATTGATATGAAAATACGTTTAGACGCACTAGATTTGTTGGATGTTGAACCATGTTCTGAGAGTAATAGCCAGGATTTAAAACCGGTATTAGAGAATTCACCTAAAAAACAGGAATTGATTAAAGGTGTTGCAGTTCAAGGTTTGAAAAAACAACGACTACCTAACTTGAATTCTAATGATATGATAGATGTGATATTAGGATTAATCATGGATAAGCCAATGACATCACATGATATACAAATCACAATAGGTAGAACTAGAG
>Ga0184627_10000582_pt1 | contig 14206 bp, 14 predicted proteins | sample PLM3_127_b1_FD_133150 | JGI IMG/M metagenome (GOLD analysis project Ga0184627, IMG submission 133150) | Groundwater sediment microbial communities from an aquifer in East River, Colorado, USA - PLM3_127_b1 | ecosystem: Environmental > Terrestrial > Soil > Riparian zone | place: USA: East River...
CCGCCTTCGCGACGTCCCTGGGCTTGACCCAGAACATCGCGCCGTAACGTCCGGCACCGGCCGTCACCGCGTCCAGCGCGGTCATGCTGATCCCGGCCGCGGCGAGCTTGCCGATCACTTCGTGGATCGCGCCGAGCCGGTCGTCGCCCTGCACCAGGAACACCGTCTTTCGCGCCGAAAGCTTCCACTTGTTCTTTTTCGCCGCCGTGCGGAACGCGGCCGTATCTTCGGGGATGAAGTCTATCTGCGCCTTGCGCCCCGCCGGGAATCCGGTGAATGCGAGCAGATTCACACCTGCGTCCCTGAGTGCCTCCAGGTACGTGGCGCCCGCCCCCGCCTGGTTTGCCACTTCCACGTAGAAATAGTCCGCCTTGCGCACCGAGTCTGTCATGGCCTCCTCCTTTTTTGCACGCCTGATTTATCTATAGCACTTCCTGGCGCACGCGCAAGCCGCGCTTTCAATTCCCCGGGTCTGCGGGAGCCGGAAAGCGCCGTCGAACCGGCCGCGGTAGCCGCACTTTTTGCGTTTGTCGCAACCCGTGGCCTCGTACAGCGTCAACGGTCCCTGCTTGTCGCCGTAGCTCGACTCCCAGCGCTTGCGCACTTCCGCCGGCACGAGCGGCGTGCCGTCGCAGTACTCCTTGAGCAACACCCTGTCTTCCTCCTCGGAGAGCTTGTGCGGCTTCCTGCCGTCGTCGCACTACGCCCGCGCGCAAACCAAACCGGGACGATGGTCGACCTATACTTGCGCATGCGCCCAATCTCGCGGGACAGGCCATGAAGACAGTCGCCCTTCCATCGGGTGAACGCGTTCCTGCGCTCGGCCAGGGCACCTGGCATATGGGCGAGAACAAGGCGGGCCGCGCCGAGGAGATCGCCACGCTCAGGCTCGGCCTGGATCTTGGCATCACGCTCATCGATACGGCGGAAATGTACGGCGAAGGCAAGGCCGAGGAACTGATCGGCGATGCGATCGCCGGCCGGCGCGACGAGGCCTTCCTGGTAAGCAAGGTCTATCCGCACAACGCCACGCGCAAAGGTGCAGTGGCCGCGTGCGAGCGCAGCCTCAAGCGGCTTCGCACTGACCGCATCGATCTTTATCTGCTGCATTGGCGCGGGAGCGTGCCGTTCGCCGAGACCTTGGAGGCATTCCTGGCGCTGCAGAGATCCGGCAAGATCCGCCACTACGGCGTAAGCAACCTGGATCTCGAGGACATGCAGGAACTGTGGTCCGTGCCCGGCGGCAAGGGTGTGGCAACCGACCAGTTGCTCTACAACCTCACCCGCCGCGACATCGAATGGGATTTGGTTCCTTGGCTGCGCAAGCGGCGCATTCCGGTGATGGCGTATTCGCCAATCGAGCAGGCAAGGCTGGTGCGCGACCCGAAACTTGCCGATTTCGCACACTGCCACGGCATGATTCCGGCGCAAGCCGCGCTCGCGTGGCTGCTCGCCAACGACGACATCATCGTCATCCCGAAGACCGGCAAGCGCGAGCGGCTGAAGGAAAATTTCGGCGCGCTCGAGCATCCACTGACGAAAGAACAGCTTGCGGAACTCGGCCGCTTGTTTGCGCCGCCGCACGGACCGGCGCCGTTGCAGATGCTCTAGGGTGGTAAGGCGTGACGATCCTTGGCGCGTGACACACTACACGCCCCCAGACGACGAAAGACGGCCATGCGCCATTCACTGACTTGTTCGCATGTCTTCGCGTCATGCCTGTCCCTGGTTGCGTTCGCGCAGGATGCCGACAAGGGCGACGCGTATGTGGGGCTCGGTGCCCGGGTGCGGCCCGCATACGAAGGCGCGGACAGCCGGCGCGGGGAAGCCATCCCGTATCTGCGGCTGTACGGAGAGCATTTGTTTGCGCGTACCACGCAAGGAATACTCGAAGGTGGGGTGCGATCGAATCCGGCTGGCGGCGTGGTGTTCGGTGGGCAGCTTGCCTATGAAGAGGGCCGCATCACCGATGAGTCGGCGTTCCTGAAGGCACACAACTTCGAGGACATCGACGCAGCCGCATCGGTCGGCGTTCACGCGGAGGCGGACTGGAAGATCGGCCCGATGCCGCTCAACGCGCTGGCCCGCTATCGCCGCAATGCCGATTCCGATCTTGGTGCCCACGTCGACTTGCGCCTGACCGCGGGGATTTTCGCCCGCTGGGGCGTTAACGCCGGCGTCTTCGGACAGCTCACCTGGTCCGATGGGAAGGCCACCCAAAACTACTTCGGCCTGACGCCCCAGCAGTCGTCCCAAACAGGCCTGCCTGCCTACAGCGCAGGCGCCGGCCTGCGCAATGTCGTGTTCGGGATTCTGGGTTCAGTGGACCTCTCGGAGCATTGGCTGGTCTTGTGGGGACTCAACGCCCGCCGACTTGAAAGAGATGCGCGCAACTCACCGATCGTGCAGGAAGGCACAAACTGGTTCGTGAACGGCGGTCTTGCCTACCTCTTCTGAAGGCCCTGAATCGCGGCGAATGACACACAAAAACAACGGGCACAGAAAAGTGCCCGTTGTTCTTGCAGCGATGCTGTGAGTCCCGCTGGCCTCTTCAGTCGAAACTGAACCCCGGCGTGCGCGTGTAGTGATGCAATCCCTCGTCCTGTATGACCAGCGAGCGCATGCGTTTCACGCCGCGGTTGTGGTGCGAGTGCAGCAGCGTGGCCGGCGTGATCTGCGCGGCGCCGGTTGACCAGTTCACGCGCTGCCCGCCGATCATCGAGTGGATGCCCTCGCCCTGGATCGCCAGCGTCACCGCCACGCCGTTGTGGCGATGCGGGCGCTGGTCGCAACCCGGCGCGAGCGTGTTAATCGCGACATTGATCGACGGGATGGTCATGTAGCCCGGCGCCAGCGCCGCAGTTGAGAACATCACCGAGTGGCCGGTGGTGTTTTCGGTGACCGGGCGCTGCCAGACCGCTTCGAAGCGCCGCTCGATCTCGTGCGCGGGCCAGTGGACCGTATCGACCATCGACTCTTGCGGCGCGGGCGGGCTCAGCCGCTCGAAGGCCAGCAGCGGCTCATTGGTCACCACGAACAGCAGGCAGTCGGTGGCGGTCGCGCGGTGCGTGGTTTCGCTGCCCCCGGGGAAACAGAACACGTCTCCCGCGCCCCACGCGATCAGGTCGGCTGCGTTGCGGCTATCGCCGCTGCCCGCCATGACGTAGTAGATCGCGCCCGAGGCCGCAAAGGCTGCGCGCAATTGTTCGCCGGCGCGGATCTTCAGATAACGGCACAGCAGCGTGGGCGTGGTGGCCGGATACGGCGTGCCGAGATCCCCGGCGGCATCCAGCGCAATCACACCGGTCGGTGTTGCCGGATCGAAGGCCCGGTCGCGCTCGGCCAGGAACTGCCGCGCCGGTACCGGCGGATAACCGAAGGTGAACGGGTTTTCCGAGGTGTGGTAGCGGGCGCGGCCTGCATATGGCGTTTGCGGCTCGGCCCGGGTGCGGACGATATCCTTGACTGTCATGGCGGTCCTCTTTGAGTATTGCTCTGGTCCGATAATATACCGCCGGGAGAAAGAAATTGTTTGGTGCGCATTCGCGCTGCTCTGCCGGACGCACGGTGAGCCAGCGGCCGACAATCCTCCGCACCCGCCTTCACTCTCCGCTCAGGACGAATGCGCCGTGCCCGCCATCATCCGCTTTTGCGGGCGCGCGACCGGGTCGGGCTTCGGCATGACGAATGGTTGCACGGCTTCATAGGCTCGCGCCGCGCGCAGCACCCGCGCATCAGCAAATTTGTCTCCCACCAACTGCATCGCCACCGGCAGTCCCTCGGGCGTGAATCCACACGGCACCGTGGCAGCCGGCTGCTGCGAGAGATTGAAGGGATAAGTGAAAGGAGACCATTCCCACCAGCGGGTCCGATCGGAACCAGGCGGCACTTCGTGCCCGGCTTCGAAGGCCGGCACCGCGAGCTGCGGCGTGATCAGCAGGTCATAGTCCTGGTGCAGCATGCACATGCGGCGCGCGAAGTCCTCGCGCGCGCGCTCGAGCCGCCGATACTCGAGCGCGTTCAGGCCAAATCCAGGCTGCGCAAGTTCGAGCAACGGCGGATCGACAAGCGCGCGTTGCGTTGCAGTCATGGGCGCAATCGCCAGCGCCAGCGCGACCGCCCACAACGGCTGCATGATGGCAATCGGGTCTTCGAGTTCGAGATCGAGCTCCTCGACCTGCGCACCGAGCGATTCAAAGGCACGCACCCCCTTTTCGACCAGCATGGCGACCTCCGGGTCCACGCGGGCGTAACCCAGCGTGCGACTGAAGCCGATGCGCAAACCCTTCACCCCGGAATCGAGTCCCTGCTGGTAGTCGATGTTTCGTGCCGGCGCCTGATACCAGTCGCGTGGATCGGGGCGAGCGATCACGCTAAGCATGAGCGCAGCATCAGCCACGTTGCGAGAGATCGGCCCCTGGTGCCAAAGTGTCGCCGCCGGCGAATGCGGATGAATCGGCACGATGCCAAACGTCGGCTTGAAGCCGAACAGGCCGCAGAACCCGGCAGGGATGCGGATCGAACCGCCGCCGTCCGTGGCGATGTGCATCGCGCCCATGCCGAACGCTGCCGCGACCGCGGCGCCGCCGCTGCTGCCGCCGGGCGTAAGGCGCGTATTCCAGGGATTGACGGTGATGCCGGTCAAAGGACTGTCGGTCACTCCCTTCCAGCCGAATTCGGGTGTAGTGGTCTTGCCGAGAAATACCGCGCCCTGTTCCTTCATGCGCGCCACCGGCGGGCCGTCTTCCGTCCACGGCTGCTTCGGATCGATGGTGCGCGAACCACGCAGTGTGGGCCAGCCTTCGGTCACGATAAGGTCCTTCACCGTGCTCGGGATGCCGTCCACCAGCCCGGCCGGTTCTCCGCGCTGCCAGCGCGCCTCCGCGGCGCGCGCGTCCTTCAGCGCGCGTGCTTCGTCGACCAGGACGAAAGCGTTGTATATCGGATCCAGTTTGGCGATGCGGCCGAGGGCCGCTCGCGTTGCTTCCACCGGCGACAGGCGCTTGCTGCGGTAATGCGCCACCAGTTCGTCGGCCGTCAAAGAAAGAATGTCATAGGACATCTCGCGCTCCCGTTGCATGCTGAGATGAAAGGCGGTCGGAAGGGCGCGCATTCGCGCCGCTCCGTAAACCGTAAATGCAAGGAGTGCCCGGCCACGCGGCACTTGCCGCCGCGGGGCCGGGGTCGGCTTTTTGCAGTCGGCTCGTTACGCCTTCTGCTTCATCGCCTTCAGCACCGCCTCAGGCGAGATGGGCATATGCCGCACGCGCGCGCCCACGGCGTTGAAGATGGCGTTGGCCACCGCCGGCGCGACGACGGTGGAAGCCGGTTCGCCTACGCCGCTGGGATGGTGGCCGGAGTCGATGATCGTGACATCGATCTCCGGAACCTGCGCCAGGCGGATCGGCACGTAGTCGTGATAGTTGGTCTGCTCGAACGCACCGTTCTTCAACGTCAGCCGCTCGGACATGATCTGACTTGCGCCCCACAACGCCGAGCCGCGGATCTGCGCTTCGGCACCCATGGGGTTGACGACCGTGCCCGGATCCATCGCGATGGTGAGGCGGTTGATGGTGAAGCTGCCGGTATTCGGATCGACAGTAACTTCCGCGACCCCTGCAACCCAGGTCGGGCTCTGGCGCTCTTCCGCCGCGGTCACCGCAATGCCGAGGCCGGTGTTGGCCGGGAGTTTCCTGCTGCCGTACCCCGACTTGCCTGCGGCCACCCTCAGGCAATTCGCCAGCCGCAATGCGCCGCCCACGGTCGCGGACTCGTAGGGAACCCAGGAACCCTCCTTGGCCCACGGCAGCGAGATCCACAACTGGTCCATGTAGTAGTCGGAACGCGTTCCCGGCTTATAGCCGGTGTTGGGAATGCCGCGGTTGCCGCCCTTGCCGTTAAGCATCGCCAACCGGAACTCGAGTGGGTCGCGACCGGCTGCGCGCGCCACCTCGTCCATGAAGGACTCGACGACGAAGATGTTGTAGGAGTTGGACACGGTGCGCAGTGCGCTGGCCTGCACCGCCCAGGTGGTGGCTTCATGGTTCCAGGCCCGCACGCGATGGTTCTTGACGTGGTACCAGTGATCGCTGCCGCCGATGGACCACTGGTCGATATCCTGTTTCTTCTCGTCCCAGGAATCCTGTTGCAACCAGTCGGATCCGTATTTCTTACCGACGCCGAATCGCGCACCCATCCAGCCGCAGACGATATCCTGGTTCATCGCCAACAGTTCGCCGTTCTTGATGCCGGCCTTGACCTTGTGATACGTCGGCGTGCGGGCGAAGCTGGTCGCGAAATTGGTTTCGCGCGTATGGATGAGCTTCACCGGCCGGCCGGTTTCCTTGACGCAGTAGGCCGCCGCCAGGATGTCGTCGTAGTCCTGCTTTCCGCCGAAGCCGCCGCCCACCAAGTACTGGTGAACGAAAATCTTCAGCTCTTCCGGCTTCTTCTTCAGCACCTGGGAGAGGTAGCCCGTCAGCGTCATGCGTGCAAAGGATGTGCTCTGCGTACCGACGTGGACGTGCCACTCGCCGTTTGTGTATTGCACCGTGGCATTGAGCGGCTCCATCGTGGCGTGACAGACCATGTCGGTGGTGTACTCCAGCTCGAGTACCTTGTCGGACTCGCCGAAGCCCCGGTCGACGTCGCCTTCGAGGACCCAGGGCGCGCCTGCCTTCTCGTCCTTGGACAGCTGCTTGTACTGCTCGAGAAGGGCGGCCGAGCTCAGGTTCGCGTACGGACCCGCGTCCCACTTCACTTTCAGCGCCTTGGCGGCCTTCATAGCGGCGGGAAACTTCTCCGCCACCGCGACCACCCAGCCGCTGCATTTGCCCATGGCGTCATCGATCTTGACCGCCTTGATGAAGCCCGGGATCTTCCTGGCTTCGGAATCGTCGATGCTCAGCACCTTGGAGGCATAGCGCGTACGCGGCGCCACCAGCGCGCCATAAGCCATGTTCGGCAGGAACACATCGATGCCGTACTTGGCCTGGCCGTTGGTCTTGGCCGGAATGTCGAGCGCGGGCAGCGACTTGCCGATGATCTTGTACTGGCTGCGGTTCTTGAGCGGAATGCTCTTGAGGTCGTCCGGATAGGAGAACTTGCGGTCGATCTTCACTTTCTGCAGGATTTCGCCGTAGCCCACCGACCTGCCGGAAACCCTGTCGATGACACGGCTCGATTCCGCACGGCAATCCGCCACTTTGGCGCCGAGCAGTTTCGCGCCCGCCTCCACCAACACGATGCGGCCGGCGGCACCGGCACGCGCGATGCGGTCAAACTCGGTGGTCACGCTGCCGCTGTTGACGGTGTAAGCCAGGCCGTACACCGCGAAGTTCTCCACGCTCTCGAGCGGCGTGTCGAGCCGCACGTCTTCCCATTTGACTTCCAGTTCGTCGGCAATCACCTGTGCCAGGCCGGTGCCGATGTGCTGGCCCATCTCGGTCTTGACGATGTGCATGGTGGTTATGCCGTCCGGCGTGATGGTGAACCAGATCGCGGGGGTAAAGGCTGGCGTGGACGCGGCCGCTTCGGCGTCCCTGCTGGCGATCAATCCGGGCAGGCCGATGCTCAGGAAGCCGCTGCCGGCGATTACCGTCGAGCGGACCAGGAACTCGCGCCTCGTAATGCCCTGTGTAGTGGTCTTAGCCATGATTCGCTCCCTCCTTCATCAGTTGCGCGGCGCGCTGGACGGCGCCGACGATAAGCGAGTAGGTAGCACAGCGGCACAGGTTGCCGTTCATGTGCGCCACGATTTCCTCGTTGGTGGGACTGGGATTGACTGCAAGCAGCGCCGCCGCCTGCATGATCTGCCCGGACTGGCAGTAGCCGCACTGCGGAACCTGGGCTTCGATCCAGGCCTGCTGCACCGGATGCGAATCCGACGGATGCAATCCCTCGATGGTGGTAATGACCGCGCCCTCCGCGTCGCCGAGCTTGACCATGCAGGAGCGCACGGGCTGGCCGTTGACATGCACGGTACAGGAGCCGCAAATGCCCAGTCCGCATCCGAACTTGGTACCCGTGAGTCTCAGGTCCTCGCGGATGACCCACATGAGCGGCGTATCAGGCGGCGAATCGGTGAAGTAACTTTGACCGTTAATGCTGAGTGTTGGCATGGCTGCGAGACCTCCCTGCACGGGTTGCAACGACGAAAACGGCCCGATCGAAGATCTCTCGGGCCAATCTAGAGCGGAACCCTCGCCGGCCGGTACGGTCGCGCGAATGTTCACCCATTCGTGAAGCGAAGGCGCATCGAGACATCGATGTCTCCGCCTCATTGCCCATCCGCGCGCATGCGAGCGTGGCAAGGCGAAAGTTCATGTCGAACCAGATCATTTGAACGGCAGGCGCTGGCCCGCGATGAAGTTGCTGAAAGAGGCCTCGGCGATGCGGTACCACTGGTACTGCGCATAGCGGAATACCGTCCACGACTGGTAGAAGCGCCGGAACACCGGATTGGCGGCGGCCTCGTCGTCATACAGTTCGTTGGCCGCCTTCAGCGCCGCGGCCATCACGTCCTCGGGATACGGTTGCAGTTTCACGCCTTGCTGCACCAGCCGCGCCAGATCCGCCGGATTCTTGACCACGGCCGAGGGTCGCGAGCCGGGCCGCGCAGACATCACCTTGACAATGAATTGTCCGGCGCGCCCTTCGGCAAAGCATCAGGCAGACGAAGGAATTGTCCGAGTTCGTTGGTGTGAGTCCGGCATCCCTCTTTCGGGTGAGAAACGACCGCACTCGCGACGGCCGCGAACTAACTGGAGCCCGATCAGAACTTGACTAGGCCACGCCTGGCGGCCAGCGCGATGGCCTCGGCGCGGCTGGTTACGTCCAGTTTGACGAACAGACTTTTGAGATGACTCTTGACCGTGCTCTCGGTGATATGGAGGACCTGGCCGATAGCGCGGTTGCTCTTGCCCTCGGCGAGCAGCTTGAGGCTCTGCACCTCGCGTTCAGTCAACGGTTCCTCCTGCACCCGTTGCGCAAGTTTCGCCGCCACCTTCGGTTGGAGATACGCCTCGCCGGCGTGAACGGCGCGTATGCAATTGAACAGCTCCTCTGGCTGCACGTCCTTCAGGAGATAGGCTTTCGCCCCGGCGCGCAAGCCCGCGTAAATGTCCTCGTCGTGATCGAAAGTGGTCAGCACGATGATGCCGGCTTTCGGCTCCTCGGCGCGGATGCGTTTGATTGCTTCCACGCCTTCGAGCTTCGGCATCCGCAGATCCATGAGGACCACGTCCGGACGCAGGCGCCGCCACAGTTCGATCGCCTCGAGCCCGTCGGCGGCCTCGCCGACGACCGCCACATCTTCTTCCATGTTGATGATGGCCGCGAGTCCGCGGCGCACCAGCGAGTGGTCGTCGGCGATCAATACGCGGATGTGCGGCACCTTTGGCACGGCTGCGCCTGTCGAAGCGCCTTTATTGGAGTTGGGTTGAGACACTGCTCAATACGCTCCTTGGTATGACCGTCTCCACGCGTGTGCCCTGTGCCGGCCTGCTGCTGACAAGAAGGCGCGCGCCGATGCGCTCGGCACGCTCCCGCATCCCCAGCAACCCAAAACCATCGTGATGCAGGCGCGGGTCGAAGCCGACACCGTCGTCCGCAATCGATAGGCTGACCGCATTGGCGTCGAATACCAGGTTCAGCTCGACGCGTTGCGCGCTGGCGTGCTTGAGGACATTGGTAACCCCTTCCTGGGCAATCCTCAGCAACTCGCTCTCCACCTCGCCCGGCAGGGGAATCTTGTCGCCGATCGTGGCGAAGCACGCGTGCAGCGTGCCGCTCGCTTCCGCCCGCCGCAGCAACGCCTGCAACGCATTTGCAAGGTCAGCCCGCTGCAAGGCCTCGGGCCGCAATGCCCGAACCGACAGACGCGCCTCCGCGAGTCCGGCCTGCGCCAGGCTGCGCGCGTGCTCAATGTGTTCGAGCGCCAGATCGAGGTTGTCCTTTTTCAGCGTTCGACTGGCGGCCTCGAGATTGAGCACCACGCCGGTAAAGCCCTGCGCCAGGGTGTCGTGGATATCGCGGGCGATGCGGTTGCGCTCTTCCAGGATCGCGGCCTGCCGCGCCTGGTCGCCTAATCGGGCCATCTGCACCGCCAGGGTAGCCTGGCCCGCCAGTGCCTCCGCCAGGTAGAGCTTACTCTCAAGTTCTGTGGAATCGCTCTTGCTGCTACGCACGCAGATCCACCCGACCGTTTCCTTGCCCAGCACCATCGGCACGGTCAACAGTGTATGCACGCCGAGCGAATTGATATAGGCGCGGTTCTCCTCCGGCATGCCGGCAACTTCGTCGGAGAGGACGTAGGTTTCGGCCCGGGAGATCGGAAAAGTCGATATCGGCCGCCCGCCGACCGGCAGAGGATGCAGCACGGCCGGATGATGCGATGCGGAAGCGGGAATGATTCGGGAATCGAGATACTCCAGATGCAGGCGGGTCGAGCCGGTCGCCGCGTCCGGAAACCAGAGCGTTCCACCCACGCCCTGAAGCTGCTGCACGGTGACTTTGAGAACGTGCCCGAGAAACTTGTCGAGGTTCGATTCCGCCGCCAGGAATTGGAGCGACTGGATCAGCATCTCCGATTGGCCGCGCGCAAGTTCGGCGGCCATCCGGTGCTGCACGACCTCTTGCTCCAGCGCCCGGTTGATTTCCTCCAGCGTGCGCTGGCGCTCCGCGTCATCCAGCTCGCAATCGTTCCGCCCGGCGCGTCTGCCGCCGGCAATCGTCTGATCCGGCTCCACGATTTGCTCCCTCCTTCAATTCGGAACGCCCCGCACCCGCCTTCGATCGATAATGCACGCACCTTTGGCGCAACTGTTTTCGATGCTAAGGCAGAATCAGTTGGCCGATACGAGACGATTCAGCCTCACTACTTCTTCAGCCGTCTGGCGAATTTCTCCCTGAACTTGGCCACCTTCGGCGCCACCACGTAGTGGCAGTACGGCTGGTTCGGATTGTTCTGGAAGTATTCCTGGTGATAGCCCTCGGCGATGTAGAACTGCCCGGCCGGCGCGACTTCGGTTACGATCGGATCGGCAAAAGCCTTGTCTGCTGTCAGCTCGCGGATGATCTTTTCCGCCTCGGCTTTCTGTGCCGGCGTGTGGTGGAAAATCGCCGAGCGGTACTGGCTGCCGACGTCGTTGCCCTGGCGATCGAGCGTGGTCGGATCGTGGATCACGAAAAAGACTTCCAGCAGATCGCGGTAGTTGAGCACCTTCGGATCGAAAGTGACGCGCACCACCTCTGCGTGCCCGGTGTCGCCGTTACACACCGCTTCGTAGGTCGGATCGGGTCGCTGTCCGCCCATGTAACCGGACTCCACGCTTTCCACACCCTGCAGCCGGTGGTACACCGCCTCCAGGCACCAGAAACACCCGCCTGCAAGTGTCGCGATTTCCTTGCCGTCCTGAGCCTGTTCCATCCCCGAACTCCACGATTGCCGTATTCACAGTGTAGCGGCATCGCGATTGGTCGAGGGCAACCTTTGGGTCTTACAACTCGACCCTGATGCCGGACCGGAGGCCGCGCGAGCGGCCGGGCAGGCGGCTACAACGTCCTGATACGTGGCGACCAGTTTTCGCGCCAGCGCATCGGCGTGCCACTCGCGCACGTAAGCGCGGCCTTCTTCGGCCAGCCGCGCGTGCAGATCGCCGTCGCGCATCAATCTGACGATGTGCTCGGCGAAATCGACTTCGTCGTCGTCCGGCACCAGCGCGCCGCGCTTCGGCCCGACGATGTCGCGCGTGCCCATCACGGCGGTGGAGATCACCGGAAGCCCGAGCGCCATCGCCTCCAGCAGCACCAATCCCTGGGTCTCGGTGCGCGAGGCGAACACGAACGCGTCCGCGGCGCGGTAGCAATCGAGCAAGGCGCCGCGCCTGTCGAGGTAGCCGACGAACAATGTGTGTTCCTGGAGGTTGAGTTTCGCGGCGAGTTTTTTCAGCGGTGCCAGCGCCGGCCCCTCGCCGGCGATCACCAGCAGCAGGTCGGGAATGGTGGCAACGGCCCGCTCCAGCGCCCGCAGCAGGAAGTCGATGTTCTTCTCGAACGCCACCCGTCCGACAAACAGCAGCACCCGGCGCTCCCTGGGAATATCATGCGCGACGCGAAACGCATCGCCATTGCCCGCGGCGAACTGCGCGAGCGGGATGCCGGTGGGAACGACATGCATCGGCACGCGCACGCCATACTCCATCAGCTTGTCGCGCATCGCCGCCGACGGCACCACCAGCGCGTCCATCTGATTGCACTGGGTGCGCGAAAAACGCCGCGACAACGCCCGCAGCACGGCCTTTGGAACCACAGGCACGTAATGGAAAAGATATTCCTCGAAAAAAGTGTGGTAGGTCTCCACCCTGGGGATATCAAGCAGGTTGGCGATCTCGATGCCCAGGTAGTGCGCGACGAACGGCGTCTGGATATGGACCAGGTCATAGGCGGTTTCGCGCAACTGCGGCAACAGCCTGTGCACTTCGCCGGGAATCATCATCCTGTCTTCTGGATCGAACGGAAGATACCGGGAGGGCACACGCAACGTGCGATTTACCTCGATGTATGGCGCGGGGTAGGCAGGCGCGATCAGGTCCACTTGATGGCCGAGCGTCGCAAGCTCGCGACGGAACGTCTGGATGGACGTGGATACGCCGTTCACCCGCGGGAAGTACACATCCGAAATCATCAGGATTTTCATGGTTCTTTTCGGTTACGCTATGCCCGCCAGCGTATTACCGCGACATGACAGATTGAAGACACTTGACGGTCAGCGGGTAAAATCCCGTGAACACACGGAAACCGGCGAGTAATGATCGGGCTGCTGCAGCGGGTCAGCGAAGCGCATGGGACGTGGACTGCAAGACGGTCGGCGCGATCGGCCCCGGACTGATGGTGTTGGTCTGCGCCGAGCGCGGCGACACCGTGACGGAGGCGGAACGTCTGCTGGAGCGGCTGCTCGATTATCGCGTGTTTGCCGATGCCGCCGGCAAGATGAATCTGAGCCTGAGGGATGTAGCTGGCGGACTGCTCCTGGTGCCGCAGTTCACGCTGGCGGCGGACACCGGCAAGGGCACACGCCCCAGTTTCACTCCTGCCGCCCCGCCCGATGAAGGCAGACGGCTGTTCGAACATATGCTGGTGCGCGCGCGACGCGAACACTCCCCGGTTGCGACCGGCGAATTCGGCGCCATGATGAAAGTGTCTTTGACAAACGACGGTCCGGTCACGCTGTGGCTGCAAGTGCGCCCGCGATCCGGCCGCCCCGCGGAGGCTGCGCCCCGGGAATGAAAGGAGGCGCAGCGTTTTCGAGGCCACCGACCACTATGGCAGAATGCGCACAACGCATTTGAGGAGAACAGCATGAAACGATTCGATCCGGTCACCCAGGCCCGAATAGACCTGACCGCGGCGCTGCGCTCCGCTGCCCGCATGGGGCTGAACGAGGGCGTCTGCAATCACTTCAGCCTGGAAATGCCGGGCGATCCCGGCAAGTTCCTGATCAATCCTCAGGGCCTTCACTGGTCCGAGATCACTCCCGCCGACTTGATGGTCGTCGACGAAAAAGGCGTGGTGGTCGAGGGCAAACATACGGTGGAGCCGACCGCGTTCTTCATCCACGGCCGCATTCATCTGGGCAAGCGCAAGAGATGCGTGCTGCATACCCACATGCCCTTTGCTACCGCGCTGACGTTGCTGGACGGCGGTGAACTCGACGTGTTCGCCAACCAGAACGCCATGCGCTACTACGGCCGCATCGGCTACGACCGCGGGTACGGCGGCGTTGCGCTGGACAACGCCGAGGGCGATCGCATCTGCAACGCGCTCGGCGACAACGAGGTGGTCTTCATGCAGCATCACGGCGTCATCGTCTGCGGCGACAACGTCGCCTACGCCTTCGATGACCTCTATTATCTCGAGCGCTCCTGCATGGTGCAGATACTGGCACAAGGCACCGGCGGGAAACTCAAACGCGTGCCGGAAAAAATGGTCGCCGAAGCGGCGAGGCAGATCGGCGGCGAACGTCAACAGTCCGTACTGCACTTCGAAGCGCTGAAGCGCCTGCTCGATCGCGACGAGCCGGGTTGGTCGCGGCTGAACTGATCGATCCGTCGCTTCAAGGTGTTTGCGCCCAACCGCGAAACCACCGGCACGGTGGAAACGATGGCGTTTTACGCCGGGCAGAGCGCAGGAATGGTGCGCGAACAAA
>Ga0184627_10000583_pt1 | contig 14205 bp, 12 predicted proteins | sample PLM3_127_b1_FD_133150 | JGI IMG/M metagenome (GOLD analysis project Ga0184627, IMG submission 133150) | Groundwater sediment microbial communities from an aquifer in East River, Colorado, USA - PLM3_127_b1 | ecosystem: Environmental > Terrestrial > Soil > Riparian zone | place: USA: East River...
CAGGGCTCATACCGGGCAGTCTGCCCGCTGGCAGCCCGCGGCGCGAACCTCCGAGGCGCGAACCTCCGAATCGACCAGATCGACAACACCGACAGAAACACGCCCGATCAGCAGGCTCCTAGGAACCTCGACTGCTACGTCCAACTTGGATCGCGCGCTGCACGAGTCAGTCGCGAGCGAGCTTCCAGTCGGGTTCGGAGGTTCCACCCGTGGGGCGCTACTCCTTCCGTCAAACGCCGTCTCGATCGCCGCCAAGCTGTGCCTGACCACTCGGTGTCGGGGTGGTTGGCACCTAGGCGGGGCATCTCTGGTGGCGGGGCGCGTTCGTGGAGGATGCAGGCGTGCTTGAGGTCGCCTTGGTCAGGACTGGACGAGGTCGTCGGTAGCTCACCGACGCCGACGAGGGCCACGACCGCGGCTGTCCAGGGCTGACAAGTTTCGGCGGCACTGGACCGTCGTGGGATGGCCCGGGCCCAGGCGGCGCTTATAGATGCTGAGGCTGGCGGCGGTGGTGGGGTGGTCGACGCCCAGATGGGTCTCGCGGATGGTCTGGGCGCGCTCGTTGAGGGTGTGGGCGCCGGGGAGGTCGCCTTGGGCGCGCAGGACCACGCCCAGCGCATTGAGGGCTGCGGGCGGTGTCGAGGCCGTCGGCGCCCCGGCGGGCCTCGTAGATGGCCAGGGCGCGCTCCAACAGCGGCTTGGCCTGCGCGTGCTCCAGCCGCTCGGGCAGGACGTCCGCGTGGGCGGGGAGCAGGTCGCGGGGCATGTCGTCAGGGGCGAGGAAGGCGCAGACGGCAAGCAGGTCCAGGGCGGCTGGCGTGGTGGCGCGGATGCGTTCCAGCGACAGCGCCCAGATGGTGGCGATGGTGTCTTGGGAGTTGCTCGGCTGGCCCAGCGCGAACAGCTCCTTGGCGCGCTGGGCGAACAGGCTGACGTACTCACCCACAGGGGTGGCGGTCTGCTCGATGTAGGCGGCGGCCTGCTCCAGCGCCAACGGCAAGTCCCCGAGCACCTCAGCCAGGGTCGCCACCGCGGCGGGCTCATGCTCACCGCCGATCCGGCGGGTGAGGAACGCGGTCGACTCATCGCGTGACAGGACCTCCACCGGCAGCGGGGCCGCCAGCCCGGCCCAGGCGGGGTTGCGGGAGGTGACCAGGACATGCCCGCTTCCCCAGGCGGCCAGAAGGGTTGCAAGTCGGCGGGCTGCTCGGCGTTGTCGAAGATCAGCAGCCAGCGGTCGCGCCGGCGCAACTCGTCAAACAGCGTCTGGAGGGTCTCAGCCTGCTCGGGCGCGTCGGGCAGGCCAAGCCGCCGGGCGAGGGCGACCAGCTGCCCGGGAATGGCGAGCGGCTGCTCGGCCGCGACCCACCAGACCAGGTCGTAGTCGGCCTGGTGGCGGTGGGCGTACTCGACGGCGAGCTGGGTCTTGCCGACCCCGCCGAGCCCTTACACCGCTTGGGCCTGACACCGCTTGGGCCTGGACGACCGCCGCCGCCGAGCCGGCCTTGAGGTGCCCGGCGAGCTGGTTGAGCAGGTCGTCGCGGCCGGTGAAGTTCGGGTTCCGGGATGGCAGATTGGTGATCTCCGGCACCTGCCCGGGAAACCGCGGCTCGCCCACACCGCCCACCCCGGACCGACGGTCGCCAGGGAAGGCCGGTTCCCGGTCCAGGCGGCGGCCCTGCTTGACGCCATCCAGCAGCCTGGTCTTGGCGGTCGCTTGGGTTGCGCCGGTCGATGTACACGCGGGTGGCCAGCAGCCGCGGGAGCTCGCAGGCTTCCACCCGCACCGGCAGCAGCCGCACCCGGTCGGTCGGATCATGGAGGAACGCCGCGGTCCACTCGTCGGTGCCGTAGGCCGAAGCCAGGTAGGCCGCCGACAGCACCGCGATGGTCCGGTCGGTGCGGTCGAGCGCGTCGCGCATGCCGACCACGAAGTTGTCGCCGGGGGCGAAGTCCCACGCTTGCAGCACGGTGGTGTACCGGTCGGCTTCGAGCTGCCAGGCGATCCACTCCGCCCAGGCCCGGTCCGTCTGGGTGTAGCTGATGAAGAAGTCTCTGTGGTCCTCGGTCACATCCGCCCTCGCACCGGCCTCGAGCGTCTCCGGCTGTGCTGTCCGGCTTGTCCTACCACGGACGCGGGGATGGCAGCCAGTCGCCAACACGCCGGGCGATGGAAGTGGGAGGGCGGCTAATCGTGGACGGAGACGCGTGCCGCAAGGGGGCACAGCAGAGGCACTGCCATGTCCGGATAGACCGGGGGCAGCTCGTTACCTCCGTCCTTCGCCAACAGCCCAAACTCGGTGGTGCCACTCGTCTGCGACCTTGAGCGCAACGGCCAACCGTTGCTCGATCGCGGCCACGACGCGCGCCTCCATCTCCGAGGTCGTCCACCGGTAGCGCAGACCGATCACGCTGCCTCGCCGCTCGTGGTCATCGCCAGCACGGCGGCCTCCGGTGGCCCATCAGTTCGTCGGTCACCCTGGCGGGGATGCCGGCGTCCTCCAACCAGGTCGAGAACGTGTGGCGCAGGTCATGGGGGCCGCGCAGTTTCAGGCTGGCGAGGGAGTCGTCGCGCGGCGGCGCGCCTGGGCTTGCCGCCGGTCGGTACCGCTCGCCCGTTTGCGCTGGCGATGGTGATGGACGCGCTCGGCTCCGGGCTGTTTCTGCCCTTCTCGCTGCTGTACTTCCATCACGCTGGCGGGCTCACCCTGACCGAGGCTGGGCTTGGCCTGTCGATCGCGATGCTCGCGGCCGTGCCCGCGCCGCTGCTGGCTGGGGTGCTGATCGACCGAGCTGGCGCCAAGCGCATCACCGTGCTCAGCAACACCGCCCGCGTCGTCGGCTTCCTGGGATACCTCCTCGTGCACGACCTCGCGGCGTTGGTCGCCGTCGCCCTGCTGGTTGTGGTGAGCGACCGCCTGTTCTGGGCGGCGCACCCGGCACTGGTCGCCGAGATCGCCGGCCCGGGCAGCCGTGACCGCCGGTTCGGGTTCGCGACCGCGCTGCGCTGCGCAGGGCTCGGCGCGGGCGCGCTGCTGGCCGGGCTGGCGGTGACCGATCTGGGGGTTGCCGGCTACCGCACGCTGGCTGTCGCCAACGCGACCAGCTCCGCGATCGCGGGGCTGCTCATCAGCCGCGTCCAGGTGCGCAGCGGCGCGGCCGGGCGGGTGGCCACGCCCACCGCCGGACCAGGCGGCTTCAGGGTCGTCCTGGCTGACCGGCCGTTCTGCGGCGTGGTCGCCAGCAACCTGGTGTTCGGCATTGCTCGGACCATGATCCTGGTCGGCCTGCCGGTCTACACCGTGCAGGTCCTCAACGCGCCGGCGTGGCCGGCCGGCGCGCTGTATGCCACCTACACGGCGTGCATCGCACTCGGGCAGACCAGCATGGTCCGCCGCCTCGAACGGCACCGGCGCACCCGCGCGCTGCTGCTGGCCGCCGCGCTGTGGGCAGGGTCGTTCCTGCTGCTGGCGGCCGCCCCGCTGCTGCCCCGAACTCTTGTGGTGGCGTTCCTGCTCGCGGTCACCGGGCTGTACACCACCGCCGTGATGGCCCACGCCGGCGTGATCGACGCCCTGGTCGTCGACGCTGCGCCCGACCGACTCCGCGGCCGCTACGTCGCCGTGTCCCACCTGTCGTGGGCCGCAGCCAACGCGGCCGCGCCGGGCCTGTTCGCCCTGCTGCTCGCCTGGCAACCGTCCCTGCCGTGGCTTGCGCTGACGGTGCTGCTCGTCCTCGCGCTCGTCGGCGTGTGGCGGTTGGAGCCCCGCCTGGGCCGGGCGGCGGTTCGCCTCCCAGCCGCGGCAGCCACGTGAGCGCCGCCGCGGCGCAGCATGATCGGCGGTCAGCCCGGCGGCCGCGACAGCTCGAACGTGCGATAGGGGTCGACCCGGAACGCGCCGGGTGCCACGGTGTAGGAGCCGACCAGGAGCGCACTCGGCGCTGTGGCCACCGGCGTCCAGGCGCTGAGCGCGTCCAGCACGGCATCCACTTGCTCGGCGCCGGCTGCCCGGGCGAACCGGGTCAGCGTCAGATGCGGGCCCCAGCTGGTCACAAGGCCGATCCCGCTCGACCTACAGGCAGCGTGGACGGGCCTGGTGCACCGCCCAGTAGCCCACCTGCGGCCGGCCGAAGACCAGCGCCATCCGCGGGGCGAGCAGCGCCGGCCCGAACGCCACCTCCCGCGCATCCGCTGCCATCCGCTGGCAGCCGGCCAGTGCCTCCCCCACCGCGCCCGCCAGACGGTCGAGCACCGCTCGGTCGGCGGGATCGCGGTCGGGGTCCACCAGCCGGCCGTTGGCCGCGCTGATGTTGCCGATGCTGGAGTGGATCGCCTGATACGGGTAGGCGGGGGTTCCTGGCAGCAGCTCGGCCAGCCGCGCCGAGAGCGCGCAGGCCGCTGTGGTCACCCCGCCAGGCCACACGCACGCGATGCGGTAGCCGCCGTGCGGCTCGGACTTGGGATCGACGACCAGCCCGCCGGCGCGGGCCCGCTCCTGCTCAGCCCGCGACTCGTTGAAGCGCGCCTGCTCGTACGCCTGATACGCGTCGAACGTCCACGATGGGTCGAGGTCCATCACGCCTCCAAGGAACGGCGCCGGCGCGCGGGCACTGGCGATGCGGCTGGCCTGCCGATGCCGGGGAGCCTACGACGCCCGCGGCTTGGGCTGCACCCGCCGCAGCAGATCGCCGTGGGTGGTACCCACCTTCGGCGCGTGCTGCTTCGCTGGCAAGCTCCGCGGCCCTGCTGGCACGCCCGGGTTTGGCGGTGGCCAGGGTAGTTGACCCTGTCATTCCCTACGCACCGGGGGTGCGTACCCCTCACCGGCTGGACAGCGGCGTTCGGGCTGACAGTCCCCCCTCGGGGGAGGAGCGGCCGCGCCGAGCGGATGCGCTTCGCGCGATTGATCCATCCGGTCCGGCCGCGATCTCGGCGGACCTTCGGCCCGCGCCGCCTCCGGCGGCAATCTGAACCGGCCCTGGTTGCCACGCACAGTGATGCCAAAATGAGGCATTGCTGCTGCTCGGCGCCGGCCAAGGCGGGCGCACCGCCTGCCCTGCGGCGCCGTTCGCGGGCCGACGGACGTACCTGGCGCCGGGACGCCGGCCCGATCATGACCGCTCGGAAGCGCTGTCGGTGGTTGCTTCTACACTGCCGTCATGACGGCAGCAATGGGAGCAGGGGACGTGGCCCAGGGTCTGCTTTCGACCCTGCCCGGTAAGCTCATCGCCCTCGCGGCGCTTGTTGGCGCCACGACGACCGTTTGGAAGGTTCTTGGGCCCCCGCTCCGTGCCGTGGCCGAGCGGCTGGTCCGACGCCGGCGGCTCGGCCGGCGGTTCCAGCAGCTTGCCTGCGATGTCCAGATTGACTACTTCCAGCATCTCCTGGGGCAGCCAGCTCAGTACGTCAACCAGTCTGATACCACCGATGAGATCGAGCACGTGTTCGTCTTCCGCGAGGCATACGTCCAAGCGGTCACAGACCAGCACGGCAAAGTTGTCTACTTCTCGGTCACCTGCCGAACCAGGCAGTTCCAGCCGAAGCTCAACTATCATCCCGGTGGTCCTGACCAATTTGTCAGTGTCAAGCTCGGCCGGACCCGCTTCGCACAGCTTGGCGATACTCCGGACGGAGTGCACGCTTGGTTGGGAGCGAGGCGGTTCGGCTACGTCGAGTCCTACAACCTCGGCAATCCCGGCAACTACCAGACCTACATGTTCGCCCTAAACGACGCCGGCCGTGACGAGACCGCGGGTGAATACGTAGCTGGGCTGTTCCCGTCACCGGGCGGCAGTGAGGTCTGGCTCGGCTTGTTCGACGGCAGCAGCGAAGTAGCGAGGTGGCTTGACCAGCAGGGTGTTAGCAGGTTCCGAGGTGCGGTCGCCATCAATACCTACGCAGTCGTTAGTGCTGGTGCCGCGGTCGAGATGTTTGGAGACGGGAGCGGATGGAAGAGTGCATTCGGCTTCGGTCCGGATTACGACCAGGTACGGACATCTCCGGCCGACACGGGCGTTCGGCGAAGGCTCTGGCCCAGAAACTAACGTTAGCCTCAGTGAGGCAACATGGAGCTCAATAACCGCGAGTGGGCGACGCTGGTCTGGCTTTCGATCGCCGTAGCGCTGGCGCTATTGCGACGCGAAATTCGGTCAAGCCTGCGAGACCTTACGCGGACTGCGCTGCATATCAAAATCCTCCTTCCGGCGCTAATCATGGTCGCCTACGTTGGCGTTCTCGTCCGCATCGGCTTGCGCGTCGGCCTGTGGAACATGAACCTAATCAAGGGCACCATCATCTGGTTCATTGTCTCTGGGCTCGTGCTGCTCATGAGCTCCGCCAAGGCCGGGAAAGAACGGCGGTTCTTTCGTCGTACTGCCCTCCGAACACTAGAGGCGACAGTTTTCGTTGAGTTCTTTACAAACCTCTTCGTGCTCAGTCTACCCGCTGAGCTGATTTTGCAGCCAGTCGTGGTGTTGCTGGCGATGCTTTCAATTGTAGCGGGAGGAGAGAAGCGCTACCACGCTGCTAAGAGGTTCGTGGACGGTCTTCTCACAGTCGCTGGCCTGGGGATAGCAACCTTCAGCGTCGTACAGCTCATTCGGCAGTGGGACCAACTGAACAAGTCAGCGAACGTGCTTGAGTTCGTGCTGCCAGTGTGGTTGACAATCGGACTCCTGCCGTTCATCTATCTCGTAGCTCTTTACGCCGCATATGAGTCGTCCTTCAACCGGATCGACTCCATGGCCAAAGACCGGGGGGCGCGTCGTCGAGCCAAGCTAGCCTTACTCACCATTACGCATGGGAGAACACGAAGTCTCAATGCCTTTACTGGAGACTGCGCGGAGGAGGTAGCATCAACCGCTTCACTGGCTGAGGCAAGAGACGTGATAAGGAAGTACCAAGCCTCCCGTCAGCGGCAGGAAGCCGCGATCGAGGAAGAGCAGGCCCGCCTAAAGCGCTATGCGGGAGTGGAAGGTTCCGATGCCGATGGGCGACAGCTCGACCGCCGCGAGTTCAAGGAGACAACGCGGGCACTCCGTTGGCTGGCGACCTGTCAGATGGGTTGGTACAGCAACCCGGGCAACAAATATCGAGCCGACCTTTTCGAAGTCCTTAGCGACTCCTTCAGTTGGCAAGGGTTGCCATTGGAACATGGGATCACCCTGTACGTAGCGGAAGACGGTCAGTCATGGTGGGCATGGCGGCGAACCATTACCGGTTGGTGCTTCGCTATCGGGGCCGCGGGGCCTCCCCCCGATCAGTGGGAGTTTGACGGTTCAGAGCCGCCAGACGGCTTTCCCGGCGAGGATGAGCGCTGGGGCGATGGGCCGCTTTCTCCTGCATCGAACCGGAACTGGTGAGTACCCGAGGACGAGTCTATCAGCCAATAACCTAAGAGCTGGCCAGCCTGTTCCTGGTCCCGACCACAAACGTTCAATGGGGCCCTCAGCGTGGGGTCGCTACCGGAACAGGCGACGACGACGCCTTACTGGCTCAGGATCACCACAAATGATCTGGACCTCTCGCTTGACCCAGTCCTCAACGTTGCCCTTACGAACGAAAGGCATCATTCTCCGCCACTCACTGGAATCGAATCCTAGCCGGAGCCTGGCCTGTGTTTCTGCCCTCGTGAACAATTGGGATAACTTCTGCTCTGTGATGAGATTCCGGCAGTAGTCGCACACCAGAAGGGTGCCGTAGTACGTGTTCGGGTCCAACCGATCCGGCTTGGTCTCAGTCGGGTAGCTCCACTGACCCTTCCCTGCACAGAATGTACAGTCCCGCCCTGGTCGTGCCCTCTTGGCTGTGCGCTCATGGGGTCCCCTTCAGAGAGCCGTGAGGATGGCACATCCTGGCAACTACCCCAACCCAGGGGCTACGGGCCTCTACAGCCACCGTCGCCGCCTACGGCCTGTTCGTCACGACACCTACTCAGCTAGGTGGCTCGGCAGCCCCGCGCACCACACCTCATCACTTCGCGTCGGACGCTCCCACGCGACCTGGGAAGATGCAGGCTCGCATGGCGCTCACCCCCAACCCACTGATAAGGATGGGGCCACCCTCGACGGCCGGAATCTCGTTTGCGGCCGGGGTTCGCTGCTGCTGATCCTCGCTGGCGGACCGAGCGCGCGGTAGGCTGATGGCGGAGTCGACTAGCAAGCCGGCCGGGCAGGGTGTCGCCTGCGGCCGGCGGCGTTGTGCGCGGCATCGACGCGACCGGATACGCCGGCAGGAGGCGACGGCGGCGACCAGCGGCCGGATGGAAGGGGACTGCCATGGCGGGGAAGTTCGGCCTTGATCCTCATCTGCTGAAAGACGCGACGCTGGAGCGCGAGCTCCGTTACCTGTACGCGACCCGCGAGGAGACCTTCTTCCACGGCACCCGCCAGGCGCTCCTGAATCACACCGAGCGCCTGCTTCAGTTGGAGCGCGAGTACGCCCGCCGGTTCCCGGAGCGGACCAAGGCCGATGCGCTGCGGACCCGTAAGGGCTCCCGGATCCAGGCGGGGCAGCCGACCGGCCGGTAACCGGCCGCGCTTCGGGTGTCGGGTCCGGGGCGACCTTGCCGCCGGACCGCTTACGGGACGGGGACCAGGTCATGCCCAGTCCAGGATATTGTGCCCCTGACGCTCGCCCGTGACCTGCGCGACCTGCGGCTAGCACAGCGCTCGGGCGCTTGTAGTGCGCGACTACCTGGAGTAGCGGCCGGGACCCAGCCACCGTGCGGCTTATGGCCCCCCTCGGTGGAGTGGTGCGACCGCGATCTCGGCGGACCTTCGGCCCGCGCCGCCTTCGGTGGCAGTCTCATGCCTGCCCTGGTTGCCACCCAGGTGGTGCTCGCCGCGCCGTTGCTCCTGCCGGTTCTCACCTTCTGATCGCCTGCCGGTGTCCCCATCGTCGTGCCACCGCACCTGCTGCAAGGCCGCTTCGCGACCGACCGACAGGCGATTGCGCGTTCAGCTTGGTTCAGCAGGGGTTCAGGCGCTCCCGACTAAGAAGCGCGGAGGATCACCCGCCACCGGAGCGGGTGCCGCCACGCCAAGGAGAGGCCAGATGCGACGCCGCCGCCACCTGCTGCTCGCCCTGCTGCTGTTGCTCGGGCTCACCGCCTTGCTCCCGGCCACAACGGCCGGGGCGGAGGGCACGACGATCCCGTTCGCCGATGCACGGTTGAAGATCGAGTTCAACGCCACCGACGGCGACGCAGGGCTCCAGGTCTTCCTCGACGGCGAGCCCTGGAGGGCCGTCAGCCTCTACAGCCCGGCGGGACGCAAGCTCGTCGAGATCACGGCCAAGGACCCCCTGAAGGGCTATGGCCTAACCGAGCTGTCCTCCGAGAGCAGCGAGCCGTCGTTCGACGTCTTCCCGTTCAAGGAGTTCAAGAAGCTCTTCCCCGAGGGCGTCTACACCTTCCGAGGCAAGACCATCGACGGCAAGACCATGCTGAGCAAGGCGCGGCTGACCCACGACATCCCCGACGGGCCCAGGATCGTCCGCCCCCGCAACGATGCCCAGGTGTCGCGCGACCACGTCGTGGTCGCATGGAAGCCCGTCCGCACGCCAGCAGGCGTCGACATCGTCGGCTACCAGGTCGTGGTGACCCGAGAGGATCCCCTCCGGGTGCTCAGCGTGGACCTCCCGGCCAGCGCCCGGCGCCTGCCGGTACCTTCGGAGTTCCTCCAGCGTGGCACCGAGTACAAGGCCGAGGTGCTGGCCATCGAGGCCAGCGGGAACCAGACCTTCACCGAAGTCGCCTTCACGGTGAAGTAATCTCTCCACGAACCCGCTCATGCCGGGCGGGCTCCGCGCTACCGCCGATAAACCCCCTACAGGTAAGCCGAGCCCGCCCCCGACTGTGCCTTGGCCGATGCCCCATGGATGGTGTCGGCGTCGAGGTGGCCGGAGACCTCCACGTGGAAGGTCGCCTTCTCAGGCCACCTAACTTCGCCCCTGACGGTCCCGCGCGAGCAGCGAAGATGCAGGTTCGCATGGCGCTCACCCCCACCTCGCTCGCACGGAGTTGGCCATTACGAGAGGCGGAGGGCCGCTTGGCAGGAGTGCGCCGAGCGGAGGAGCCATGGGCTCACGACCCCTCGGGGGCGAGGAGCGGTCGCGCCGAATGGTGCGCTTCGCGCGATTGATCTAACGGCGGGTCCGCGCCTTCTGGCGGAGCTACGGTCCGCGCCGCCTTCGGCGGCAGTCTCAGCGGCCGGCTCGACTCGTAGGACCAGCGAGGACGTCGCCGAACCACCAGAGGCTCAACCCCCCCGCCGTCTGAATAGCCGCTCTTCACGGCGCTCGTCAGCTCGAAGCACGGCTTCCTCGACCCTGACGAGAACGTCGCCTGCGTCATTGACCAAGTGCGCCTCGCCTTTAGGGCGAGCAGGTCCTTGGTCTTGAAGTCTCCTTGGATGCCAGCCAGCAGGCTGGCCGCGCACTGGTGGAGCGAGACCAAGGCCAGATGTGCAGGCTCGGCGAGACCGAAGTTCACGCGGTCAGTTGTCAGGTACGCCCTGCCGCCGCTTTCAAGCACGTTGGATTCCCAGCCCGTCGCGTCCGCATGCACCTCGTGGCTCTGCTGCCGGTAATGCCAACGCAGGTGGGACATGTCAACAAGTCCTTCGAGGTCGCGGAACGTCGGCGCGCTCAACCGTCCGTCCACTCCTGTGGCCCAGCCGTACCGCTCCTTGTAGGTCTTGCCGTATCGCTCGACGAGGAGGTCATGCTCCTGCTCCATACGCGCCATGTCCTCGGCGCTCAACGGCTCACGGCCCAACGCCTCGCAGTTCTCCTGATACTGCTTCGCGTCCGTGTAGTGCGCGATCATCGCATGCTGGATGAACCGGTCGGCGAGGTCTGCGTGCTCCTCCTCGCGACCGTAGTCGGCAATGACGATCGTGATCACGGCTAGCTCGTGCAGCGTCCGACTACGAGCCAGCGCGCCGAACGGGAAGCCCCCGGATAGCAGGTGATGGACCTCCCGGGCGATACGGCAGGCGCGTGCGTACAGCCCGATCAGGGCTTCGAAGACGGGGTCGTCCTCCTCGGCTGCCGCCTCACGATGTCCTCGGTGCAGCTCGTGCCCGACCTCCTCGGCACAGACCACGATCGCGTAGAAGCGGTCGAGGGCCTTGCCCCAGTGCTTGCGGAAGTGCCGCTCGAAACCTCGATTCAGACGCCTGTGCCGTCGAAGCATGCGGGGCGCACGACGGACGAGGTCTTGGGCGATGCGTGGGGCGACCCCGTCCAACGCTTCGTGCAACGCCGGAACTGCCAGTTCCATGGCCTTCTCAAGGCTCAGCCCTTGTTGCATGGCCCGGTGCACGCCAGGCGCCATGGTGTCGAAGACGTCGTCGTCGAAGCCCGTCGTTCGCCGTTGTAGCCGCATCTGGGGAGTCTAGATGCATCGTCCCAACGAGCCGCAAAGCGCCGCATGACCAGCGGACCCGGCCAACGCTGAGTCCAGGACATTACGGCCCTGACGCTCGCTCGTCACCTGGGCGAACTACGGGTTGCACAGCGCTCAGGCGTGCTCGCCTCTGTTGCCTGACCTACTCGGCAGCCGCTACGCGGCGCGGACAGCACCGCTCGACACAATGCGAGCCGCAACGATGGAATCAGAGTTCCGCCCTGGACGACGCACCTATCACCGCGGCAATCAAACAGAGTGATGCCGTTTTCGCGTTTCCGCTGGTGAGGAGCCTGACAAGGTCACACAGTTTGGCCACCCCCGTAGTAACTTGATCAGCTAGGCCCCCAAGCCGTGAGAGCACCAGATTCTGATCTGGTGCTCTCAGCCTCTGGGCTTGCTCTGCTCGGTCAACGACGCGGTCAACGTTCTGCCTTGTTCTACCTGCGCGCACCTTAACGGTCGACCCTTCCTAACCTGCGCTACCTTTCCAGGACGACGCTAGCTTTACGGCCGGCACCAGGCTACGGATCTGGTGCAGACCGCGGCACTGCGGGGAGCTCCTCCGTAGAAGGGGCCGGTGCTTGCATCGGAGCCGTTCGGGTGGGTCGACCTCGGCCTGGGCCCGCAGTGCGGACGAGCGCGGCGGGCCCGAGCGCCAGCAGCCTGATCGGAGCAAGCAGCTCGGAGCGACATGTGATCGACCTCCGCTCGCGCGTGCCAGAGATTTGCCAGAAACCGCACCGCACGCGGCCTCGCGGCACACCACGGCGCCGCCCTCGACATGGCCGCCCACCTGCGGCGTGGTGGTGCACGGCGGGGCAGGGCAGGGTCCGGTGGGGGAGCCGCACCTCCTTCACACGGCAGAGGCCGCTGGTTCGAAACCAGCTGCGCCCACCAGCGGAAACGGTCTCCCCACCCGCTGCTGAAGCGCTCTCCGCCAGCAAATTGCCAGCACGACTACAAGGCGAGACCCATCCCCCGCCAGCCACCGGTGCCCAGCACGTGAGGTCCAGCGGCTGCCGTTGTTTGTGTCGGCGCGCGGCCTGGAACAGCTCGAGAACCGACTGAGCAGGTCACTCGTGACGGCGGCGGGCGGCCACCAGGCTCGCCGAGCCCACGCCAAGCAGCGCGACAGCGGTGATCAGCAGCGGTCGCTCGTCGCGGCCTGTGAACGGCAGCGTGTTGCCATGCGACGAGGTAGGCGGCCGAGCCGTGGTAACCGCCGTTCTCACGGTCGTGGGCGGCTGGTTCTGCGGGCACTCCGGCTCGAAGAGACAGGACGAGTAGATAGCGCACACTTCATTGCTGATGTCGCTGAACAGCTCGCCTCCTGCGCTACCGGACAGCACGGTTCGGTCGCAGACATTGGAGCCCGGCACCGCGCTGAAGGGGATGTCGACGCGGAACGTGGCCGTGCCCGAAATCGACACCTCGCCCAGGTCGACCGCGGTGATGACGGCAGGCGTTGGGAAGACCTGGTCGGTTCTGATGCAGTCGACCACGTGATAGACCCCGGTGGGCCGCGCCGTGTCGATCCGAATCACGTTGAAGCCCGCAAACTCGTCTCCGCCGACGATGGCCTTGGTGAGCGAAGATTGGGCCCTTCCGGCCAGGACGTTCTCGCAATCCAGCGCGGGGGTCGTGGGGGACCGGAGGTTGTAGGAGCTGAGGCTGTGGTGGTCGGTTGGATGGCCCTGGCGGCCGGTGAGCCGTACAGGAGTTGCACGGCGACGGTGAACGCGACCGCCGACCCGATCAAGGCCAGGCGCCTGCGAGTGTCCGACATGGAGATCACCCCAACGGGTAGAGGTTGGCGTCGTCGACGTTGCGCTGAAGGGGTCGCTCAGGAGGGTCAATTCGCATCGATGCGGATTTGGACCTATGGAGGACACATCTTCCCGAATCGTCCCTTAGGGACGGGCCTTGAGGGGGAAGAGAAGGAAAGTCTCACAGATCCACCGCCGCGCTTGCGCTGCCTCACGTGGCTCTTGGCGTCGCTGCCGGTGAGGCCTGCTGGCAGCTCGAGGGTCGCTGGGACGGAGCTTGCTTGAGTCGCTCGACGGGCTCAGCTCCTGCGCGGCCACCGGTACACCGACGCGCAGGGCCGATACCGGCTCAAGACGATCGTGCCGAGCTTCTACCCCAGCCGGACACGCGACCTCCGTCAAGGTGCAGCCGCCCAGCGGGCCGGTGCTGACCACGGAGCTCTACGTTGCGAACGAGCCACGCAACCGCGCAGACGCGATGTTCGACCCGGCGTTCCTCGTGCGCGACCGGCACGAGGTCGGCGCGCGCCGCCTTCGCGCGGTTGGACTTCGTCCTCGACGCTGCTAGCTGGCATGCTGGACAGGTTGTGAACGGCTTAGGTGCGTCCGGTCCTCCTTCGGGGCTTCGGGCCTGCCAGCGCCCACACCGCGAAGGAGGACCGGCGCCCAGACTCCCACCTCGCGGACGCCTGGACGTCCACGGAAACACAACGACCAGGCAGGGTCCTGCTGTTGAGTTTCGAACGAGTTGTCATCACACCGTACGGGGAGGAACCGCGGTGAAGCTTGGCCTGCACTACTGGAACTATTCGACGCCGTCTGATCCGACGAAGATTGCTGCGACCTTGGCCGAGACCGCCCGGGTCGCCGAGCAGGCGGGGGTTTCCTCGTTCACCGTCATGGCTTGACTTTCGCGGTTACGCTGCTTCAGCGGCCCAGGTGAGCTGCGCTTGGAGGAGTTGCTCGAGGGTGGGGGTGACCAGGGGAGATGGCAGAAACTGGGCGGTGAGCAGCTCGCGGCGCAG
>Ga0184627_10000584_pt1 | contig 14171 bp, 7 predicted proteins | sample PLM3_127_b1_FD_133150 | JGI IMG/M metagenome (GOLD analysis project Ga0184627, IMG submission 133150) | Groundwater sediment microbial communities from an aquifer in East River, Colorado, USA - PLM3_127_b1 | ecosystem: Environmental > Terrestrial > Soil > Riparian zone | place: USA: East River...
ACATGAGCCCGCCGGCATCTACAGCTTCTTTGTTGCCGTACATCGACGGTAACCGGCTCTTTAACGCAAAGCTCACCATCCGCTTTCCGTTAGCAAACATTCGCGGGCCCGTGGGCACGTAGATTCCATCCGGGCGCTGTTTGCCCATCGCAGCAAATACCCTCTCGAAATCGTCCTTGCCTCGTACCTCCCAATACCGAAGAGTCAACCGCAGCGCGCGCGCCGCGTTTGGGAGAACCTTTTTCACCTCGATTTCACTGGCCGGAGCGGCCGGATCATAGGGAACCGCGACACGAACAAGTTTTGGAACTGCTTCTTTGAGCAGCTCCAGCCGCTTGCCTCCCAGCTCTCCGCCAAGCCTTGTAGTGCCGGTGACGTTGCCGCCGGGACGGGCAAGGCTTTCAACCAGGCCTTCCTTGACTGGATCGGCCCCACCGCCCACCATGACGATGGGAATCGTCTTGGTCGCATTCATGGCCGCCCGGATCGGTGCGTACCCTCCTCCTACCAGGATGATATCAACTTTGAGACGCACCAGCTCGGCGACAAGCTCAGGAGCCCGATCGATCTTCCCCTCGGTATATCGGTACTCGATGGCGATGTTCTGACCTTCTATGTAGCCACGCTCGCCCAGAGCCGGCCGAATTGCCTCGGCACGGGCGGACTCAGTAGCTGCGTCGGACGGCGATAGATATCCTATCCGAAGGACCCTCTTCGGCTGCTGCGCCTCGGCGGCGGGGGCAGTTGTCAGCAAGACAGTTGCCAGTAGCCAGAGAAGAGATTTTGAATTCATAGTCTTCGCTCCTGTCTTTTACTGACAACTGATCACTGACCACTGGCAACTGTCATTTGCGGCTGACGATGTGACCGACGATTTCTTTCTGGTACTCCAGGAATTCGACGCTCAAAGTGTCCCGCGGTCGCGCTAGCGCGATCTTGACTTGAGCCTTCACGGTGCCGGGATGCGGCGAGAAGTCGATGACCCGATCCGCCAGGTACACCGCCTCGGCGACGTTGTGCGTGACATAGATCACGGTCTTCTTGGTCTCTTTCCAGACATCCACCAGGAAACGCTGCATCTCTTCGCGAGTGAGGGCATCGAGCGCGGCGAAGGGCTCGTCCATGAGCAGGACCGCCGGATTATAGGCAAGGGCGCGGGCGATGGCAACGCGCTGCTGCATGCCGCCGGAAAGCTCGTGCGGATAGGATCGGGCGAACTTTTCGAGATTCACCAGCCGCAGGAATTCAAGGGCGATCTGCGCTCGCTCTTCCTTCGCGATCCCCTTCATCTCCAGGCCGAATTCGACATTGCGCTGCGCCGTTCTCCAGGGAAAGGGGACAGGCAACTTTTTCGAAGATGAAAAAGTAGCCAGTCCCCAGCTGGATTGCCCGCGTGCGCGGGAATGACAACAGAAGGCTTCCAACTCATTCAATGAACTTCGGTTCCATGATACTAGTTTGCACCTCTCATTAATCCAAGTCAGAATCGATGTCCAGCTTGGTCTTGAAGTTATCATTGTGCGAGCAGACGAATCTCGCCGGCGACTCGATGTTACGTGTGAATTTGGCGGAGAAGGGAGGGAGTCGAACCCTCCGGGGACCTTACGGCCCCCAGACTGGTTTTGAAGACCAGCGGCACCACCGGGCACCTTCCTTCTCCTTAGAAACGCAACGGGAACGATAGCGGTCCAACGGGAGATTATAGGGTTCGGTGGAGTTGTTCAAGAAACTCATGTCCGCCGGCTTTCTTCGGCAGGCAAAAACACGAGAAGCGGGTGACCGGATTTGGTTCGTTGTTTAGAGGAATACTATGGAATTGATTGTTCCGAGGACGCGAGCAGCGCCACGGGAAAATTCCCAAAGAGCCGAGCCAGAGGCAATGCCGGCCGCTTTTCGACCCGGACCGGCTCGATTTCTTCGCCCGTAAAAATATTTTGCCAGCGGCGCGCTGACCCATCTGGGAGCGTAAGCGACCCATCGCCCCCGATGTCGGCGCGGAGGAAAATACCGTCATGACCGAGCCATTTGTGGGTATAGCGCGGAACCAGCACCAACGCGGCAGTTTCACCGTGAGTTCTGACGAAAGCGCAGATGTGTTCGTTGAGCTTTTCGGTAGCCGCCAGCGGCAGATAATCGCCGTCCTCAAAAAGAATCCGATGGGCGCGGCGGAAATTCAACGCCTTATAAATGAGATAAAGCTTCAACCCGCCGTCTTGCCAGTGGTGGAGAAGATCTTGCAGCAATGCGGGCCGGTCTTCCATCTCACGCCGTTTGATTGCGGTTAGCCACTCGCGCCGTTTGCCGAAGTCCACCGGGCGCCGGTTATCCGGGTCGACGAGACTTAAATCCCAGAGCTCCGTCCCTTGATAAAAGTCCGGCACTCCGGGGACGGTGACCTTCAGAAGCGTCTGCGAGAGAGAATTGAGCATGCCGGCAAAAGCGATTCGGGAATGGAACCGATTCAGGTCGCTCAAAAAACCATCATGCTTGTCGGCGACCAAGACCTCCCTAACAAAATTTTCGACCGCGCCATCGTAGGCCTCGTTCGGGTTCACCCAGCTCGTGTGAACTTTGGCTTCTTTGATCGCCTTGTGCATGTAGGCCGCGATGCGCTCGCGAAATTCGGCAAACTCTTCGGCGGTGGGCGATGCGCCGGGCCAGGTCCCGAGGAGCGTCTGGTACAACAGGTACTCATCATTGCAGTCCGGGGCGAGCTCGCCGTCGACGGTTGATTTTTTGGCGGCATTGATCCGGCTCCAGCGCGTCACGGCGGCGCCCCATTCCGCGGGAATCTCGGAGAGCGCGTTGATGCGGGCGCGAACGTCCTCGCTGCGCTTGGTGTCGTGGGTCGAGGCGGCGAGCATCGAGTGCGGCCAACGCGCTCGGCGCTCGGCGTTTTGGTGGTGAAAAGCTTCCGGGGACAGCCCGAACTGCTCGGGGTCGGCGCCCACCTCGTTAAACGAGATTAAGCGGTTGTAGACGTAGAAGGCCGTGTCTTCCACCGCCTTGGCCATCACCGGCCCGGTGAGCTGCTGCAGCTCCATTACGAAGTCGATGACATGTTGGCGGTCTTCTTCCCGGAATCGCCCGAGGTTTCTTAGCAGCAGCGTGTCCTGAATGAAGTCGAAGAGGGTTCGCGCGGTGCGGGGATTGCGCCTCTTGGCCTCCGCCACGGCGGCCTCGATATATTTTTGGTCGCTTTCCGAGACCGCGCCCGTCCCGGCGTTGTGGTACGTGCGATAGACGGCAAGACAGGCGATGACCTCGCGAATCGCAAAGGTGAGGCTGTTGAGCGTGAAGTCCCGATAGTGGCGGTTCCGCTCGGAGATGCGGTCGAGTTGATGGCTTGAGGAGTTGATCTCGCTGGCCAGGGAAACCAGCATGATCATTTTCTTGGTCGAATTGACCAGATTGCGAAAATTTATTTCCTTCCCGATGAAGTCTCTATAGATCTTGTCAAACGCTTCGCGGTTGCCGGACTCCACGAAGATACCGTTGACATCGTTCAAGAAGTCGTAGCCGGTCGTGCCATAAACCGCCCAATCCTCACGCAGCGGTTCTCCTTTGGATAAAACCTTTTCGGCGACGACGTACAACGGCCACGGAGAAGCCTCCGTTCTGTTCGGTTCCGATAGAGCATCCTGGCGCGAGTGGATTCTCCGGGAGACATAGCTTTGCTGGAGCTGCTGGAAGTAAGTCGTCGGATCCCACAGGCCGTCGGGGTGATCGACGCGCAAGCCGGTGGCTTTCCCTTCTACCAGGAGCCGGAGAATGAGTTGGTGGGTCGCCTCAAAAACTTCGGGTAATTCCGTGCGGATCGCCGCCAGCTCGTTGATGTCGAAAAAGCGGCGGTAATTGATCTCTTCCCCGGCGATCCGCCAGAAGGCTAAGCGATAGGGTTGCGCGTCCATCAATCCGTCCAGCGGGTCAAAGCTCTGTGGCTCTCCGACATTGCCGTTCAAGTTCCGAACGGCCAGGTCGATGGCGCTCCTTGCTTCAGCGCTTTCCTGGTAAAGAGACGCGATGCGCCGTTTGATGATTTCTTTCTCCCGCCGGCGCTCTTCAAGCTTTTCCGGATCCATCTCGGTGCGGGGGGGCAGGTAGCTTATGGCGGTTAGAATGCTCTGGAGTTCAAGCACCCGCTCGTGGTCCTTCCCCAGAGTCTCGGTCAAGCGATCGAGCTGGCGTCCGAGGATCGCGCCGTAGGTGCCGGGGGCTATGGGGAGCTTGGCGTCATGATAGTAAATGAAGAAGCCTCCATCCTCGTAGGTGAGTCGCAACTTGCCGTCTTCGAGAACGTTGCCGTATTGGTCCTCGAGAATCGGTAAAAGCACTTTGTTTTCCAGGTGCGGGTTGACCGGCTGCCAATCGATGTCGAAGTACGATGCGTAGCTGGAGCTAGGGCCGTTCTCCAGGACATCCATCCACCAGGCGTTGCTGGTATCGGTAATGCCCATATGGTTGGGCACGATGTCCAAAATCAGTCCCAGGCCGCGCGTCCTTAACGCCGAGGTAAAAACCTCGAAATCCGCCTCGCTGCCAAGCGCAGGGTCCAACTGACTATGATCGACGACGTCGTAGCCATGCATGCTGCCGGCGCGCGCTTTGAAAATCGGCGAAGCGTAAACGTCGGAGATGCCGAGATCGTACAGGTAATCGATCAGCTCCGCGGCGTCGGCAAAGCGGAAGTCCTTGTGAAACTGGAAGCGATATGTCGCGGTAGGAATGCGCATCGGCGGTCACGAAAATACTTGTGCGTCGGCTCGCACCCTGGAAGCGCCTGGCAAACGTCAGGTTACCCTAACTCTGAGTTTCCGCCCCAGCGCTTCGAAGGATTCCACCCAAGCTACCGCCGTGTTACTGCCAAGATTCTTTTGGCGGCGCATGTCTGGATAAACGTTTTCCATTAACCGGTAATAGGCGTTTTGGATCGCCCACAGCTCCACCGAAAAAGGCAGCCTTTCGATCAGATCGACGGCGGTATTCAATTGCCTGAGCTCGGTCTCGGTGGGATGGACCACGAGCCGTTTCGCCATCCGTTCGAGGTTTCGGCGGAAGGCGAATTCCAACGTGGCGCTGTCGAGGGCTACGCCTTCAACCTTGGCGGTTTCTTGCAGGCTGTTTATCCGTTCGGCATCGATTTCCGCGCGCTCCAGCGCCCTGCGCAAATAACCGTTCAGGACGAATTCCGCGGCGGTGTAGAACGCCTTGGGGAGGGGCATCTGCAGGCTAGTGATAAAGCGCATCATCGGCGCGCGATGTTCGTAGATCTGGCGGTAGAGGGCCTCCGCTTCTTGGAGCGTCGATGTCAGTATCACGTCCAAGACTTTGCGCTGCTCGTCGCGAAACAGCGAGCGCACGGAGTAGTTCGACCCGCCGAAGCGCCGATCCATGATCCGAATGACCTCTGCAAAATCCGCGCGCGCGAAGGGCTCCTTGGCCTCTTGGATGAGCCCCCGGTAAGCCTCATCGCCGAGCAACGTTCGCACCCCGCCGTTGACGTTGTGGTCGCCCATGTGCAGCGCACCGAAACTCAACACCGACGAATCGCGGGTGATTTCCGAGGTCAACTTGACCCGTCCAACGGCCATCCTCGCCACGCCGGCTTCGAAGATTTGGCAGTCTTCCCGCTCGGCGAGAAAGCAATAAATCTTCACTTTCCCGGGATAGTTTTCGAACAGCATGCTTACGGCGTAGTGCGCGCCCACACGCTCCCAGTCGACCATCGCCGGCCGGACAAACTTTTCATAGATTTGCCGGCCATCCCCGTGTGCTTGGATGTTACCGTGGGCCGCGGCCAGGCGCTCGACGAACTGTGGTTCCAAGGAATCGCCGAACAAATCCTCAGCCAGTTGCACGGCGCGCCCGGCGTATTGAATGACCTGGGTCGTTTCGATGCCGGAGATCTCGTCGAAGAACCAACCGCAGCTCGTGTACATGAGCATGGCGTGGCGCTGCATCTCCATCAGCTTGAGCGCCTGAGTTTTTTCCTCCTCGGTCAGCGCCCGTGCCGCTTGACGGGCGAAGAAGGCTTCCACGTTCGCTTCCGCCCGGTCAAGCACGACGCTTATATAATCGTCGCGCGCCGCCCAGGGGTCTTTGACGAGTCTCCGTCCCACGGTTTCATAGGACGGCGCCACCGAGTCGCGCAGCCAATCCAGCGCATCGCGCAGCGGTCTGCGCCATTCCTGGTTCCAAAAGGGATGGCCGCCGGAGTTGCAGCCGCAATTGCTCCACCAGCGATCGATGCCGTGAGCGCAGCTCCAGGAAGTTTTTTCGATAATTTCGACTTGGTGAGTGGGCGGGTGTTTTTCCAAGAACTCGCCGTAGTTGGTGAGCTTTGCCAATTGCTTGGTGACGATATAGTTCAACGCGTAGGCCAAGGCCATGTCGCCAAAACGATGATGGTGCCCGTAGCTCTCCCCGTCGGTGGCAATGTGCACGAGCTGCGGCCAATCGCGATCATCGGAAAAAACTCCAATCAGTCGATCCGCGAAGTGCTCTCCGCGCGACAGCAGCCCTTCAAAAGCGACGGCGCGGGAAACCGGCGCATCGTAAAAGAACAGCGAGATTGTTTTACCCGAAAGCAACCGTTGCTCGTAGGCGCGAGTGGGGTCGATGCGGCCGCCGCTGACGTCCTTCCACGCTCGGCCGCCGATGCGACGCACGCGCCCCGCCTGGTGCGGCGCCAGGATGGTAAATTGGATCCCCAACTCGGCGAGAATCTCCAAGGTCTCCAAATCCACGGCGGTTTCAGGCAGCCACATGCCCTCCGGCTCGCGACGGAAACGCCGTTCAAAGTCCCGAATGCCCCAGAGAATTTGGGTGTGGCGGTCCCGCGCATTGGCGAGCGGCAAAATCATGTGGTTATAGGGTTGGGCCAACGCCGAACCATGGCCGGAAAAATTCTTGCGGCTTTCCTTGTCGGCCTCCAGGATCGCCCGGTAGACATCAGCAGCATTCAACTCGAGCCACGATAGAAGCGTCGGCCCGAAATTGAAGCTGATCTTGGCGTAGTTGTTGACCAGCTCGACGATCCGATCGTCGGCATCCAAGATCCGCGACACGGAATTGGGCGCGTAGCATTCGGCGGTAATGCGCTCGTTCCAATCATGATAGGGATAGGCGGAATCCTGCTGCTCGATGGCCTCCAGCCAAGGAGTCTCCCGCGGCGGCTGGTAGAAATGCCCATGAATGCAGATGTAGCGTTCCATAAAGAATCGCGCGTGCGCTCCGCTTATCTGCCTGCGCCGACACCGTCGCCGGCAAAAACTACAATCGATCTAGGTGGCAATGACAGTGTAGTCACCCCGCGCGCCGCAAGCTCCGGCGCCAAACTGCTGCCGCTACCTTGCCACCGCGTTTCCGTTGAGTCCAGCGCTTTGCGCCAACGGCCTGCGGGAAGCGGTAAGGAAACCGATACTTGAGCGGCGTTGAAATTGAACACCGAAACGACTTGCTCCGGGCCGCTCCAGCGGCGCAGCAGTAAGACCTTTTCGCCGTCGAAACCCGTGACCTCGCAATGCTCTTTGCTCAGTCGGGCGAGGGGAGCCAGCGTCATTCGCAGGCCGATCAACTCTCGATAAAATTGCCGCAGCGTTCGATGCTTTCCGTCGCGCTTGAGTTGATGGTTGAGTTTGGCGCGCAGAAACGTCGCTTCATCTTGCGGATCGGGCGGCTCTTCCCGCCAGCCGAAGGCGGCGAATTCGCGCCGCCGGCCGTCGCGCACGGCTTGCACGAGGTCGGGGTCGGTATGACTGATAAAATATTGAAACGGCGCTTCCTCGCCGTATTCCTCGCCCATGAAGAGCAGCGGGAGGAACGGCGACAGGATGACCGCGCCGGCGGCGAGCTTCAACTCGTCGAAGGAAACCAGCTGCGTCAGCCGCTCGCCGAGCATGCGGTTGCCGACTTGATCGTGGTTTTGCGAAAACACCACGAAACGTTGCGCAGGAATATCTTTCGTCGAGGTGCCGTGCCGGCGGCGCCGGTGGGTCGAGTACTCGCCTGAGTAGACGAAGCCCTCGTGATACGCTTTGACAAGCTGGCCAAACTCGCCGTAGTCCCGGTAGTAGCCGGTACGCTCTCCGGTCAAAACGCCGCGCAGCGCATGATGAAAGTCGTCATTCCACTGGGCGTCCAGCCCGTAACCGCCGAGTTCCCGCGCGCGAATAAGGCGCGAGTCGTTGGCCGCGCTCTCTGGAAACAAGTAGATTTGTCTGTTGAGTTTTTTCGCTTCGCGGTGGACGGTCTCACCGAGTTCTTCTAAAAAAGTGTAGGGCGAGTGATCGAGAATCGCGTGGACGGCGTCGAGCCGCAAGGCGTCGATATGAAAGTCAGTGACCCAATAGAGAGCGTTCTCGATGAAATAGCGCCTCACGTTATCGCTTTCCGGCCCGTCGAAGTTTAGCGCCGGCCCCCACGGCGTCCGGTAGCGATCGGTGAAGTAAGGAGCGAATTCGGCCAAATAATTGCCTTCGGGGCCGAGGTGGTTGTAAACCACGTCGAGGATCACCCCCAAACCTTGTTGGTGACAGGTGTTAACCAGGCGCTTCAAACCGATGGGCCCGCCATAGGAGTTGTGAACCGCGAAAGGATATACACCGTCGTAACCCCAATTTCTGTCACCGGGAAATTGCGCCACGGGCATCAGTTCCACCGCCGTGATGCCGAGGTCCTTGAGTTCCGACAGGTATGGAATGATCGCCGCCAAGGTTCCTTCGGCCGTGAATGTTCCCGTGTGGAGCTCGTAGATAATGTAGTCGTTGAGCGGTAGTCCGACCCAGCTTGAATCCTTCCATTCGAAAGAGGTGTCGATGACCTCGGAAGGGCCGTGCACGCCCGCGGGCTGCGATTTCGAAGCGGGATCGGGCCGCTCGCTGCTTCCGTTCAAGCGGTAAAAGTACCGCGTTCCGGGAGCCGTGTCATCGGACTCCGTTGTAAAATATCCGCCATCCGAATGGATCAGCGGGACGATTCTTTCAGCGGGCTCGACGATTCTCAGTTCCACCGTCCTGGCGGCCGGCGCCCATAGCTGAAAGAAGCATCGGCCATTCCCTACATAAGACGCGCCCAGGTTGGGTTTCAACGCGTAGCTCCTCGTTCTGCCGGCGGTTCCGGATGCGTTTCTGAACATCGGCGCATGGCATTTTTTGGCGGCTCGATCGCGACCCTTCGACGCGAGCCCCGGCCTTGGGCCGGGGCTTTTGCTCAGGATTTCGCCCCACGGGCTTGCCCGGGAGGCTCCACACAGTCGTTACTAATTCCGTCCGCCTCTTGGGTTATCCGAGTTGGTGGTCGGCGGTCCGGCGTCGGTTCGAAGCCCGGGGAATCACGGCCGGGGCGTCGTCACCCGTTCGCCGCGCGCGATTACGACAATGCCGCCTTCGGAGACGAAGTAGCGTTCGCGGTCTTTGTTAAGGTCATAGCCGATTTCGCTGTCCGGCGGTATGACGTTGGACTTGTCGATGATGGCCCGGCGTATCTTGCAGCCCCTGCCGATTTCCGCCCAGTCCATGATGACGGAATCCTCGATCCGGCTAAAGCTATGAATTCTCACGTTGCGTCCGACCACACAGTTTTTCACCATGGTGCCGCTGATGATCGTGCCCTCGGCGACGATCGAGTTGAGCGCCGTTCCTTGGCGGGCGTCCCAGTCAAAGACGAATTTTGCCGGCGGATCGCCATAGCCCACGGTCCTAAGGGGCCAGCCGCGATTGTATAGATTAAAGGATGGATCGATGGAGCAGAGGTCCATGTTGGCTTCGTAGTACGCTTCGATGGTGCCGAGATCGCGCCAGTAGCTGGCCTCCTCGCCTTTTTGGGTCGACGGAACGCGGTTTTTGCGAAAATCGTAGGCGTAAGTCCTTTGTTCGTTGATGAGCGACGGCAGGATGTCGCGGCCGAAGTCATGGGCGCTCGATTCCCGGCCCGCATCGGTCACCAGAGCTTGAACCAAGACATCGGTGTTGAAAAGGTAATTGCCCATCGAAACCAAGGCATAATCCGGTTCGCCCGGAATCGGCTTCGGGCGGCGCGGTTTTTCTTCGAAGCCGACGATGCGCCAATCCGCATTGATTTCCATGACCCCGAACTTTCCGGCCGCCTCCTCGATTCTTACTGGCAGCGCCGCCACGGTGGCGTCGGCGGCTTTTTTTTGGTGCTCGTCGATCATCTGCCGGATATTCATGCGGTAGATGTGATCCGCCCCGAACACCGCCAACAATTTGGGATTGTGACGCTCGATGAGATATAGATTCTGGTAAACCGAATCCGCCGTGCCCTGGTACCAATCCTCGCCCATGCGCATTTGAGCGGGAACCGAAGTAATGAAATGTTCTCCCAAAAAGTCGGAAGTGCGCCACCCGCGGTCGATGTGTTCCAGTAAAGATTGCGCCTTGAACTGTGTCAGGACGTAAATCGAGAGGATTCCCGAATTGACGAAATTCGATAGCACGAAATCGATGATCCGATAGCGTCCGCCGAAGGGAACGGCGGGCTTGGCCCGGTGCTCCGTCAGCGGGTAGAGCCGCTCGCCCCTGCCGCCCGCCAGTACAATGCCGAGAATATACATCAGCGAACCTCTTGCCGCGCCTCCTCAAGTTCGAAGTTGTCGATACAAGCTGCCGTAAGCGTCCGCTGAGCGCTCCCAGGAAAAATCCTTGCGCATTGCCCGGCGGCGCAGGGCCGTCCAGGCTTTTTTGTCGCCGTAAGCCCGCAGGGCCCGGTCGATGGCCGCCAATAACGCTTGCGGCTCATAAGGTCCGAATACAAAGCCGGTACCGGTCCCTTGCTCCGGGTCGAAATTTTCCACCGTGTCTCTCAAGCCTCCCACTGCGCGGACAACCGGAACTGTACCATATTTCAAACTGAACATCTGATTCAAGCCACAGGGCTCATAGAGAGACGGCATCAGAAAGATGTCCGCTCCGGCTTCGATCTGATGCGCCAGTGCTTCGTCAAAACCGATGCGCGCACCGACTTTTTTGGAAAATTGCTCGGCGGCGCGGCGAAAGAATTCTTCGTAGCGTTCCTCGCCGGCCCCCAAGATCGCCATCTGCAGATCGCGCTCGATCAATGGGTCGAAAATTTTCTCCACCAGATCAAATCCCTTTTGCGAAGTCAGGCGGGAGACCATCCCTAACAGGGGTGTCTTGTCCAGGGCGGGGAGACCCAGGGCGCGTTGGAGGACGCGCTTGCAGCTGCGCTTGGCGGTGAGGTTGGACTCGGTATAACGCTCGGCGATCCAGGGATCGACGGCTGGGTTCCATTGGCCGTAGTCCACGCCGTTTAAAATCCCCACCACGTCGCCGGCGCGTCTTTGCAGCACTCCCTCCAAGCCGAATGCCTGTTCCTTACCCATGATTTCACGCGCGTAGGTCGGGCTCACCGTGGTGATTTTATCGGCGCAGAGCAACGCTCCCTTGAGGAAATTGATGCGGCCGTAAAACTCCAGGTGCTCGGGGCTGAAAAAACTTCGGTCCAAATTCAATAATGGCCACGCGGACTCCGCGAAAATTCCCTGGAAGCCGAGATTGTGAGCCGTAAATACGGTCCGGCACGATCTCAGTTCCGGGTATCGGTCCGGCTGGGTTTTCAGGAACACGATGGCCAGGGCCGACTGCCAATCGTGGCAATGCGCGATGTCGACCGGATTCCGGCGCAGAATTTCCAGCGCCGCGCGGCTGAAAAAAACAAAGCGCTCGGCGTTGTCGGTGTAATCTCCCGCCAAAGTTCCGTAGAGCGATTCCCGGTCGAAATAGCGGTCGGCGCGGACGAGATGGACGGAAATATTTTTTCCTAGCCTGGCCTTGAATACCGCGTCTTCTTCGTGACGATCCGCGAGCGGAACGGAAAACCGCATCGATGACTCTTCTAGGGCGAAGTCGCCTTGCAGAATGCAGCGATACGCCGGCATGATGAGGGACACCTCGTGGCCGCGGCGTTCGAGCGCCGCCGCGAGCGTTCCAACCACGTCCGCGAGCCCGCCGGTCTTGGCGAAGGGGGCGATTTCCGACGAGATCATTGCGATGCGCATGGCGAGTGAGATTCGTTCTTCCGGCTTTGCTTATGAAGGAGTATTCACAGCGGAGACGCAGAGTTCGCAGACAGTTAGTTCCGAGTCTCGAGTTCCGAGTCTCGAGTTGTCCAACCCGAAACACGGGACACGAGACCCGAGACAATTTTTGCCGAGACGCGAGACCCAGAATCTCGCCGCCTCGGCGCTTAGCCGCTCGGAAGTCTGAAGGCTCTCAACCTTCGCTTTTGAAAAACAAAACCGACAACGGAGGCAGGGTCAGCGTCAGAGAATAAGGCCGGCCGTGGAGCGCAACTGGCGCCGCCTCCACGCCGCCGAGATTGCCCATGTTGCCGCCGCCGTAGTCGCCGGCGTCGCTGTTCAATGCCTCGCGCCAAAAGCCACCGGCAGGCGCGCCGACGCGATAACTGGAACGCGGCACCGGAGTGAAATTGCAAATCGCCAGGATGATCGATTGGGTGCTTTTGCCCTTGCGGATCAAGCTCACGATGCTGCTGTCCGCGTCGCCGCAGTCGATCCATTCGAACCCCGCAGGGTCGCAGTCCCGTTCATACAACGCGGGTTCATTCTTGTAAAAATGATTGAGCTCGCGCAGCCATTTTTGCAAGCCCGCGTGCAGCGGATAATCCAAAAGATTCCACTCCAAGCTTGAATCATGCGCCCACTCCGCCCACTGGCCGATCTCTCCGCCCATAAACAACAGTTTCTTGGCAGGCTGCGCGTACATGTAGCCGTAGAGCGCCCGCAGGTTGGCGAATTTCTGCCGGTCGTCGCCGGGCATTTTGCCGATCAACGATCCCTTGCCGTAGACCACTTCGTCATGGGAAAGCGGCAGGACGAAGTTTTCGTGAAAGGCATAAAGCATGCGAAAGGTCAGTTTGTCCTGATGGAATCGGCGATGGATCGGATCCTTGCTCATGTACTCAAGCGTGTCGTGCATCCAGCCCATGTCCCATTTAAGGCCGAAGCCGAGCCCGCCGACGTAGGTGGGACGCGAGACCATCGGCCACGCGGTGGACTCCTCGGCGATGGTTTGCACGTCGGGAATTTGCTTGTAAATCTCCGCGTTCATGCGGCGCAGAAATTCAATCGCTTCGATATTCTCCCGGCCGCCATACTGGTTGGGGCTCCACTCGCCCTCCTTGCGCGCATAGTCGAGGTAAAGCATCGAGGCCACGGCGTCGACCCGCAGAGCGTCGACGTGATAGCGGTCCAGCCAGAACAGCGCGTTGCTGATGAGAAAGCTCTGCACTTCCTTGCGGCCGAAATTGAAAATGTAACTTTTCCACTCCGGATGATAGCCCTGGCGCGGGTCCGCGTGTTCGTATAAATGGGTGCCGTCGAAGTACGCCAGGCCATGTTCGTCGCTGGGAAAATGGGAGGGCACCCAATCGAGGATCACGCCGATGCCCCGTCGGTGCAGCGTGTCGATCAGGAACATCAGGTCCTGGGGCGTGCCGTAATTTCCCGAAGGCGCGAAGTAGCCCGTTACCTGGTAGCCCCAGGAGCCGAAAAAGGGATGGTCCATGATCGGCAAAAATTCCACATGGGTAAAGCCCATGCTGTCCAAATAATCCGCCAATTGCGGGGCCAGCTCCCGATAGGAGAGCGAGCGATTACCTTCTTCGACAACGCGGCGCCATGAGCCGAGATGCATTTCGTAAATCGCCATCGGCTTGTCGAGGCCGTTGCGTTGCCGGCGCGTGGCCATCCAGTCTTCGTCGTGCCATTGATAATCGAGGTCCCACACGATGGAAGCAAACTTCGGTGGGATCTCATTGAAAATCGAAAACGGATCGGCCTTATCCGCGCGGTAACCGTCGAATCGCGAGCCGATATGGTACTTGTAAAGCGTTCCTTTGCCGATGGTCGGGATGAAAACTTCCCAGATGCCGGACTGCCCTCTGGGATGGAGCGGGTGGCTGCTCTTGTCCCAGTCGTTGAACCGGCCGATGACGCTTACGTAGTTGGCGTCCGGCGCCCAGACCGCAAAGGTCGTGCCCGCTTGCCCGTCTTGCTGCACCAGATGGGCGCCGAGTTTCTCGTAGAGGCGGAAATGGCTGCCCTCGTTGAAAAGATAGACATCGTCGTCGCTGATATGACTGCCGATGTTGCGCGCTTCCTTCAGCAACCC
>Ga0184627_10000585_pt1 | contig 14161 bp, 10 predicted proteins | sample PLM3_127_b1_FD_133150 | JGI IMG/M metagenome (GOLD analysis project Ga0184627, IMG submission 133150) | Groundwater sediment microbial communities from an aquifer in East River, Colorado, USA - PLM3_127_b1 | ecosystem: Environmental > Terrestrial > Soil > Riparian zone | place: USA: East River...
CGGTACGACGGTGCACCTGTCGGCCGAGCTCTTCAGCGTGATGACCGGCATCAAGATGACCCACGTGCCGCACAAGGGCGCGGCCGAGGCGCTCGCTTCATTGCTCGGCGGACAGACCGATCTCATGTTTGCGAGCCTCTCCTCCTCCATCCCGCTCATCAAGGCGGGACGGCTCAGGGCGTTTGCGGTCACCGGCGCCAAGCGCTCGCCCTCCATTCCAGAATTGCCGACGGTGGCGGAAGCCGCCGGCCTCAAAGGCTATGAAGCCTCCGCCTGGTTCGGCATCGTCGGGCCGGCCGGCATGCCGAAGGGCGCCGTCGCCGCGCTCAACAAGGCGGCGCTTTCCGCGCTCGAGGATGCCGAGGTCAGGAAACGGCTGTTCAACGCCGGCGTGGAGATCCGCACCAGCTCTCCCCAGGATTTCGCTCGTTACATCGAATCCGAGATGCAGAAGTGGGCGAAAGTGGTCACGGCGTCGGGCGCTCGTGCCGACTGACGCCCGCGCAAGCCAAGATAAAAGGGGAAAGGCCTAATCACTCCGACGCGATTATCCGTGGATACTCATTGTTTGTTGGTCTTGGTGTTGGTATTGGATCGGCTGTCCCACAGGCTATAGAATCAAACCTTCAGACCAAACAGGCTATCGTGTCTGCAAACGAAAGCTGCGCGGTTTCGAAGATATAAGACCGTGGTTTCCGGTCAATCAAGACCTGGTCTTGATACGAGCTTCAAGCCCCGCGACACAGGCACTGGATACGCCCCAAGCAGCCTTTTCTTGCCCGGGCATCTTGTCCCAGCCGCCTTTTTCAATGAACTCGGATCTCTGGTGGCTTTCCGTTCCCTGAAATTCCTTGATTTTCATCTTGTGGTTCGGGGCGCTCATGAATTGGGCGACGCAGATCGCCACCCGGTCCGTCAGCACTGCCTCTTCGCTTATCTTCTGGGTCGTGCTGGAAGTCGTCCAGCCACCCCACACGAAGCCGATCATCATTGCGATGCCTGCCCCGAAAACAAACCCCCAAATTCCAGCCGTTACCTTCGCATACGTCTCTGGTGACATTGGTCATACCTCTCAAAGTGTGGCGGTCTCGCATTTTACGCTGTTTCGCCAATCCAGGATTTGCGTGCCACGGCTCCCGCGCTATCCGGCGCGGGAATTGGGACTTGGGCTAACCCATATGAGTTTTCACACAGCCTCGGTCGTCACCGGACACTGCCGCCGCGACTACTGCAAATAAAAACGTCAAGGAGTGTCCTTCTGCCTTCTGCCTTCTGCCTTCTGCCTTCTGCCTTCTGCCTTCTGCCTTCTGCCTTCTGCCTTTCGTCAGGTTCCGCTACGTGGAATTTGCGTTGACCCAGTAAGACCCCTGCGCTAGTCTCGGCCTTCCCCAAAAAAACAAGCGCGCCGCGATTCTGGCGCGGCCCTCCCACCGCATCCGGAGAGTTCATGTACTGCCCCGGCAACTGGATCCGCCGCTTTCCCCAGAATTTGCTATGGGCGACAGCACGCCGCCGACCAGGGGGGGATTCTATCTCCTGTCGACGTCTTGCTTGGGTCGCCTGCTTCATTTTCACCGCTCTCGCGTACGGCGGCGCTGCGGGCGCCCAATCTTATCCGGTGAGGCCGATCCGGCTCGTGCTAGGCGTGGGAACCGGGGGCGTGGGCGACATAACCATGCGGCTCTTCGCCCAGCAGATGAGCCGGAGCATGGGCCAGCAGATTGTGGTCGACAACCGGCCGGGCGCGGGCGGGATCGCGGCCGCGATGGCGGTCGTGAAAGCCAATCCCGACGGCTATACCGTGCTCCAGACCGGCAATGCCGCCGCCATCAGCGCCTCGCTCTTCAAATCCCTGCCTTTCAACGTTCTGAAGGATTTCACGCAGATTTCCACGACCGGCATCTTCCAGCTGGGCGTGGTCGCCACGCCGGATTCGGGCTTCAACTCGCTGGCCGACGTGGTCGCGTTCGCGAAGAAGAACCCCGGGAAGCTCAACATCGGCACGATCAATGTCGGCAGCACGCAGTTCCTCGCCGCCGAACTCTTCAAGTCGATGGCGGGCATCGAGACGCAGACCGTCCCCTTCAAGTCCAATACCCTGCTGATCGCCTCACTGCGCGGCAACGAGCTGCGCGTCGCGTTCGAGCTGCTCGGGCCCGTGCTGTCGCACATCAAAGGCGGCACGCTCAAGGCGCTCGCCGTGGGGTCCGACCGGCGTTTCGCCGGCCTGCCGGACGTGCCCACCATCATCGAAGCCGGCATCGCCGGCTACAACGTTTCCTCCTGGACCGGCATGAGTGTTCCCGTCGGCACCCCCGCGGCCATCGTGAACCGGCTGGCCAAGGAAGCGGCCCTCGCGGCCGCCGTCCCCGAGGTAAAGCAGACCCTCCAGGAAATCGGCATCGAGGCCCGCGCCACCACGCCCGAGGAAACGCGAAAGCTGATGGCCTCCGAGATCGCCCGGTGGAAAAAGGTCATCGAGCAGGCAAAGATCGAGCGACAGTAGTTTTCAACCAACCAGACCGAAGGAACCCCATGCCCAGCAGCACACCCCTGCGATTGAAAATGGCAATCGCAACCTATGGCCACACCGCCGCGATCAAGAACGGCAGTATCCCGATCGAGGGCGTGACGCCCGAGTTCGTGGAGGTGGAGCCCCAGATCGCCGCCTACCGCCGCATGGTGCGAGACGTCGAGTTCGACGTCTGCGAAATCGCGCCCTCGACCTACATGATCGCCCGCGAGCACGGCTCGCCGTTCAAGGCCCTGCCGATCTTCGTCTCGCGCAACTTCCACCATTCCGGATTCGTCTACCGGCCGGACGCGGGCATCGGCAAGCCCAAGGACCTCGAGGGCAAGAGCGCCGGCGTGCGCGCCTATTCGGTGACCACCGGCGTCTGGGGCCGCGGCATCCTTCAGAACGATTACGGCATCGACATTTCGAAGATCACCTGGTGGGTGGACGACGAGGAGCACGTGACGACGCTCAAACTGCCGCCGTACGTGAAGCACGTGCCTGAAGGCAAGTCGCTCGTCAGCATGATTGCTTCGGGCGAGCTGCAGGCCGGTTTCACCGGGAACGCCGGTCTCGGGCGCACCGGTGCGCCCAAGGAAGGCTGGGCCGCCGGAGCGGCAAAACCCGCGGAATCCAACTACGTCGAGTTCTTCAAGGATTCGAAGAAGCTCGAAGCCGAATGGTTCAAACGGACCGGGATCTATCCTTTCCACGGGACCATCGTCGTCAAGGACTCGGTATTGAAGGAGCACCCGTGGGTCGCCAAGTCGCTGTTCAAGGCATTCACCGAGGCGAAGGAACGCTACGTCAAGCAGCTTCCGTCCCCCGACAAGGTCTCGGGCAAGGACAAGCAGATGGCCGAGCTGGCGAAGATCGTCGGCGATCCACTGCCCTACGGCATCAAGGCCAACCTGCCCTCGATCGAGGCACTGATCAAATACGTCCACCAGCAGGGGATGCTGAAGCGCAGCTACCAGGTCAGCGAGCTGTTCGTGGACCCCGAGGCCTGATTCCCCATTTCATTCACTCAACCGGAAAACAGACATGGCTTCCAGAATCATCGACATTCATCCGCACATCATTTCCAAGGACACCCAGCGCTACCCCATCGCGCCGCTCGGCGGCAAGCGCTCGGTGTGGTCCAGCGAGCGTCCGATCGATTTCGAGAACCTCGTCGCCTCGATGAACGAGGCGGGCGTGGACAAGGCGGCGATCGTCCACTCCTCCACGACATACGGCTACGACAACTCGTACATGGTCGACTCCATCGCCACCCAGCCCAAGCGCTTCACGGGTGTCGGCTCGGTGGATTTTGCCGCGCCCGATGCGTCGGAAAAAATCCGCTACTGGCACGGCAAGAGGGTGACCGGCCTGCGCATTTTCAGCGCTGGCAGCACCTTCGAGAAGCAGGCCGACTCGCTCGACGATCCGAAGACCTTCAAGGCGTGGGAAACGTGCGAGGAGCTCAAGATTCCCGTCGTCACCCAGCTGCGCCGCGAGGGGCTCTACATGCTCTACACGCTCATTCGCAAATTCCCCAACGTGAAGATCATCGTCGATCACCTGATGCACGCACCGAGGGGTGATCAGCCGCCGTATTCGCGCGCAGCTTTCCTCTTCGAGCTCGCGAAATACCCGAACGTGCACTTCAAGCTCTCGACCAACAACGTGCGCTTCTCGAAAGATAGCGGGGCTTCGCCCGAGACCTTCTTCCCGAAGCTCGTGCAGGAGATCCCCGCGAACCGCATCGCGTGGGGCTCGAACTATCCCGCCTCGAAGGGCACGCTGAAGGAAATGGTGGACGAAGCCAAGGCGGCGCTCTCGTGCCTCAAGCAGAGCGACCAGGCGTGGATCTTCGCGAAGACCGCGCAGTCGCTCTATCCCGCGCTCGCCGACTGACAGGAAAGGAGTTAACCCATGAGCACTATCCAGGAAGCACTGAAGCTCAACGTCATGCTCGGCGACTACCCGAACACGGTGGCGCTGACCCAGGGCAAGATCGTGAGCGACCGCTTGCAGTTGAACTTCGCCGAGGCCAAGGTCCCCCACGACCATTTCAAGCGCGTGGTGAAAGGCGAGTTCGACGTCGCCGAGCTCGCGATCATGACCTACCTCCAGGCCCTCTCGTGGGGCCGGCCGCTCGTCGCCCTGCCAGTGGTGCTGCACGGGCGGTTCCAACACGCGCAGATCGCCTACAACGCCGACCGCGGCACGCTCACGCCCGCGGACCTCCACGGCAAGCGCGTGGGCGTGCGCACCTACCCGCAGACGACGCCCACCTGGGTGCGCGGCATCCTGCAGAACGATTACGGCGTGGACCTCTCCAAGATCCACTTCACCACCTTTGACGACGGCCACGTGCCCGAGTACCGCGACCCCTCCAACTGCCAGCGTTCGTCCTCGGGCAAGAAGTTGCTCCAGATGCTGCTCGACGGCGACGTCGATGCCGCGGTGCTCTCCGGGCCGGACCTCAAGCACCCCAAGGTGAAGTCGCTCGTCCCCGACCCGGCCGCCGCCGGCCGCGCCTGGGGCGCGCGCTACGGCGCGCTGATGGTGAACCACATCATGGTCGTGAAATCCACGCTGTCGAAATCCGACCCCGACGCGGTGCGCGAGATCTACCGCCTGCTGAAGGAAAGCCGCAAGGCCTCCACCGAGCCCGAGCCCAAGGACGGCGTCGACATCCGGCCGATCGGTTACTCGGCCAACCGGCGCAATTTCGAAGTGGCCACCGAGTACGCCTGGCAGCAGCGCATCATTCCGCGAGCCTTTAAGGTAGACGAGTTGTTTGACGACGTGACGCGCGCTCTGGACTAGCAGCTTGTTGAAAAGCGACTCGTCACCCCGGAGAAAGCCGGGGTCTAGAAAGTGCGCTTCGCCGGCGCGGAAGAAACCATGACCCAAGCGTTCAACCTCGCAGCATCCGGATTGACTGCCCTGCTACTGCTGCTGGGAACGGCGACAGCGGGCGCACAGGACTATCCGGCCAGAACCGTGCGCATCGTGGCGTCCGAAGCGGGCGGTGGCGGTGATTTTGTTGCACGCCTGATTGCGCAAGGGCTCACCGCGGTCTTTGGACAACAAGTGGTGGTCGAGAACCGCGGCGGCGGCGTGATCGCAGGCGATCTCGTGGCCAAGTCGCCGCCGGACGGCTACACGCTGCTGCTATACGGCAACACGCTTTGGCTGCTGCCGTTGATGCGCAGCCATATGCCGTACGATCCGGGCCGCGATTTCGTTCCGATCTCGCTCGCTGCCAGCGCGGTTAACGTGCTGGTTGTGCATCCGTCCCTGCCCGTGAAATCCGTCAAGGACTTGGTGGCGCTGGCGCGGGCGCGGCCGGGACAACTGAACAATGGCTCGGCGGCGCCCGGGACCATCAACCATCTCGCCGCCGAGCTCTTCAAGTCCATGGCGAAGGTGAACATCGTGCGCGTCTCGTATCGAGGCTCTGCCTCGGCCCTGACCGCCGTGATGAGCGGCGAGGTGCAACTCATGTTCGCTTCGGCCGCCGCGGTCAAGCCGCCTATCCAATCGGGTCGCGTCAGGGCCCTGGCGGTCACCACGCCGGGGCGATCCCCGATTTACCCGGAGTTGCCGACCGTTGCAGAGGCGGGCCTGCCGGGCTTCGAATCCGTATCGGTTCACGGTGTTTTCGCCCCCGCGAAAACACCGGACGCCATCGTGACCCGCCTGCACCAGGAAATCGCCCGGGTGCTGCAGCGACAGGACATGAAAGACCGGTTTGCGAGCGTCGGAGTCGAGCCGATTGGCAGCTCACCCGAGCAGCTCGCCGCCACGATGAAGGCCGAAATCGCCCGCATGGGCAAGGTCATCCGGGAAGCGGGGATACGGGAACAATGAAATGGGTGGAACTTTCGTTGACCTCGTACCACCCCGTGAGCTAGTCTCGTCCATCCCCAAAATCAAGCGCACCGCGGCGGCGGCACGCGCGCTCGATTCACCCTAACAACTGCAATTCAGCCACAGAGGTCACAGAGAACACACAGAGCAACAAACCAAACCCAGCAGGAACCAAAGATGTGTTTATCTGTGGTTGATATTGATTTTGATATTCTCTGTGAACTCTGCTCTCTGTGGCAAACAGCTTTTTCTAGTTTCACCCTACCCGGAGACCTCATGTACTACCCCGGCAACTGGATCCACAGCTTTCCCGAGAACTTCCAGTGGTCAAACGCGACGCTCGTCTGCAAGGGCATGGCGCCCTACGGCGCAGTCGCGCTCGGCGAGATCGACTGGATCGTGCAGAAGCTGCACCGGCGCGCCAACGAGCCGCAGGCGTGGCACGAGGAATGGTGCGCGGTCGCGGACAAGGTCGCGGCTGCGGGCGACGCGGCGGCGAAAGCCGGCAACAGCGCAACGGCGGGAAACTACTACCTGCGTGCCGGCAACTATTACTATACCGGCGAGCGCATGGTGCCGCCCGGCGAGCAGAAGACCGCCATCTACCGCAAGGCGCTGCGCTGCTTCCAGGAAGGCCTGAAGCGGCGCTATCCCACCCTCGAAGTCGTGGACGTGCCGTACGAGAATTCCGCGCTCGCCGCGTATTTCCTCAAATCGCCGGTCGCGAATGGCCGCGCCCCCACCGTTGTGCTGTTCAACGGCCTCGACAACTGCAAGGAAATGAACGTCCTGTTTGCCGGCGTCGAGCTGGCGTTCCGCGGCTTCCACACCCTGGCGATCGACGGCCCGGGCCAGGGTGAGTCATTGCGGCTGCGCAACCACCACGCCCGCTACGATTACGAGGCGGCCGGCACGCCGGCGTACGAGTGGGTTGCGAAGCGCAAGGACGTGGACCCGAAGCGTGTCGCGATCATGGCCTACAGCGCCGGCGGCTACTACGCGCCGCGCGCGGCCGCGTTCGAGCCGCGCTACGCCGCCTGCGTCGCCTGGGGCCCGCACTACGACTACCACGCGGTGTGGCAGCAGCGCTGGACGGCGATGAAGAAGGACTACAACAGCGTCGCCTCCTCGCACTTCCAGCTGCCGTGGGTGCTTGGGACGAAAGACATGGAATCGGCGATGGAGAAGGTGAAGAAGTTCACCCTCGCCGGAGTAGCGGACAAGATCAAGTGCCCGTTCCTGATCCTGTGGGGCACGCAGGACAAGCTCACGCCGCGCGAGGTTGCGCGGCAGCTCCACGACAACGTCGGCTCGAAGGACAAGACGCTCAAGATCTTCGACGAGGACGAAGGCGGCGCCGAGCACTGCCAGGTGGACAACCGGCAGGTGGGAACCGACTACATCTGCGATTGGCTTTCAAAGCGAATGCTTTGAAAGCCAAGACTAGAACCGATTGCCACGGAATCACACGGAATTACACGGACAAGAACCCGACCCGGTTAACGTCTCCGTTGTAAGAATTTCCGTGTGTTTCCGTGTGTTTCCGTGGCTGAAAAGGTTTTTGAGATGGCTTCTAGGGACCGGTGCTCTGTGAACAGCCTGCGAAAAATATCCTTCTGCCTTCTGACTTCTGCCTTCTGCCTTGGAATGACTGCGGCGGTCGCGCAGGAATTTCCAGCGCGACCGGTGCGGATGGTCATTCCGTTCCCGGCGGGGGGCTCGATCGACATCGTCGCGCGGGCGGTATCGCAGCACTGGAGCGCGCAGCTGGGACAGCAGATCGTCATCGACAACCGTGGCGGCGCGGGCGGCGCGCTCGGCACGCAACTCGTCGTGCACGCGGCGCCGGACGGCTACACCCTGCTCTACGGCAACGCCGGGCCGCTCGCGATCGGTCCGCACCTCTATCCCAACTCCGGCTACGACCTGTTCAGGGATTTTGCGCCGGTGTCGCAGGTGACGAGCTCGCCGTTCGTGGTGTTCGCCTCCACCGCGCTGCCGGTGAACAATGCGCAGGAGCTGATCGCCTACGCGAAGCAGCGGCCGGGACAGCTCAACTACGCCTCGAGCGGCGTCGGCAGCGGCCTGCATCTGATGGGCGAACTGTTCAAGAGCGTCGCCGGCGTGGACCTCGTGCACGTTCCCTTCAAGGGCATGGGACAGGCCGCGCCCGAGCTCGCCTCGGGCCGCGTCCAGATTGCGATCAGCACCGTGCCGGGCATCCTGCCGTTGGTGAAGACCGGACGCATGAAAGGCATCGTCAGCAGCGGCAATCGCCGCTCGGCGCTGCTGCCGGGCGTGCCCACCTGCACCGAGGCGAACCTGCCCGGCTTCTGCAGCAGCTCCTTCCACGGCATCGTCGTGCCGGCGAAGACCCCGAAGGCGGTCATCGCCAGGCTGCAGCAGACGCTCGCGGCCACGCTCGCCAATCACGATTTGCGGGAACAGCTGGCGACGAGAGAGGACTCCGAAGCCATCGGCAGCACGCCCGAAGCGTTCGCCAGGCTCATGCGCTCGGAATACGACCGCTGGGGCAAGATGATCAAGGAGATCGGCGTCAAAGGCGAGTGACCGGACGGCAAGGCGGAAGTCGAAAGGCGGAAGTCGAAATAAACTCCGCCCAACAGGTTTTTACTTCCTCCTTCCGACTTTCGCCTTTCGCCTTTCGCCTTTCGACTTCGCAATAGGAGATAGTCATGGCGCTCGGTAAGCACAGGATCGAGTACGAAGTGCTGGAAGGCTGGGAACGGCTGCCCGAGGGCTGGTCGTTCGTCGAGGTCGCGGGCGTGGCGTGCGACTCGAAGGACCGGGTGTACGTGTTCAACCGCGGCGCGCACCCCGTTATCGTCTTCGACAAGGACGGCAAATTCCTCAACGCCTGGGGCGAGGGCATGTTCAAGGGGCCCCACGGCATCTTCATCGACCGCCACGACAACCTGTGGCTGGCGGACGACAAGGATCACACCGTCCACAAGTTCACGCCCGACGGCAAGAAGCTGATGACGCTCGGCGAGTCGGGCAAGGCTGCCGACACCGGTTACCGGATCGGCGCGAGCCCGGTGCTGCGCGCCGCCGGGCCGTTCCACCGCGTCACCAACGTCGCGGTGCTGCCCGATGGCGACCTGTACATCGCCGACGGCTATGGCAACGCGCGCGTCCACAAATTCTCGAAGGACGGCAAGCTGCTGTTCTCGTGGGGCGAGCCGGGACGCGGGCCCGGCCAGTTTATCCTGCCCCACGGCATCGGCGTGGACAGCGCGGGGCTGGTGTACGTCGCCGACCGCGAGAACTCGCGGGTGCAGGTATTCAACCCCACGGGCGAGTACCTGCGCGAATGGAGGTTCCTCAACCGTCCCTACGATATCTTCATCGACGACCAGGACCTGCTGCACATCGCCGAGGGCGGTTTCCTCAATTACATGCACAAGCGCGCCGAAGGGTCCCTGCCCGGCCACGACCAGACGATGATCTGCCCGCCGGAGGGCCACTCGCCGATCGCGCGCGTGACGGTGTGCGACCCCGACGGCAGGATCGCCGCGCAGATCGGCGGCGAAAACCCGATCCTGCCCGGCAATTTCGTCGCGCCGCACGGCATCTGGGCGGACCGGCGCGGCGACCTCTACGTCGGCGAGGTGGTGGTACAGGCCGGCGCGGTCAAGCGCATGGCGCCGCTGACGCCGCACGCCTTCCAGAAGTTCCGGCGCCGCGCCGGGTAGGGTCGAAGCTTAGACACAAAGGACACGAAGGACACGAAGGAAAACAATAATTGAACCGCCAAGACGCCAAGGCCGCCAAGACTACAATGTTAAATTTTGAATGTTGAATTTTGAGTGGAACGCAGGTTTGGGTGTTAACTCAACATTCAACACTCAACATTCAACATTGCTATTTTTGCCGCAGATAAACGCTGAAAAAAGCAACGACGAACACGACCCACAATCCCTTGGCAAAGCATAATGGTCATCCCTCATCCCTCAACCCTCATCCCCAGGGGAGCTTCCCGCAGGGAAGACTCCCGTCTGGTCACCGGCCATGGCCGCTATACGTCCGACTGGAGCCTGCCGGGCCAGTTGCACGCCGCCTTTCTGCGCGCCGACCGCGCGCATGCCGAAATCGTCGGCCTGGACGCGACGCGGGCGCTGGCCCATCCCGGCGTGAGGGCGGTGCTGACCGGCGACGACGCGCGCGCAGCCGGGTTCAAGTCGCTGCCGAACATCGTCGGCTACCCCGGCAAGGACGGCCAGCAGATACGCAAGCCGCACCACCCCGTGCTCGCGCTGGGCCGCGTGCGCTTCGTCGGCGAGGCGGTGGCGATGGTGGTCGCGGATACCGCGGCGATTGCGGAAGACGCGCGGGAGCTGGTCGATGTCGAGTACCGCGACCTGCCCGCCGTTGCGAGTTTCGACGCGGCGGTGGCGCCGGACGCGCCGCAACTGCATGCCGATGTGCCCGGCAACCTCGCGTTCGAGTACGAGTCGGGCGACGCGCAGGCGGTAGCGGCGGCGTTCGCGCGGGCGAGGCACGTCAGCAAGCTCACCATGGACAGCCAGCGCCTGGTTGGCAACATGCTGGAGCCGCGCGCGTGCCTGGTGGCGTTCGAGCCGGAGGGCGGACGCTACACCTTTTACATACCACTGCAGGGGCTCGGCGGCATGCGCGGCCAGCTCGCGCTCGTCAGCGGCGTCGCCGCGGACCGGATCGCGATCGCCACCCAGGACGTCGGTGGCAGCTTCGGCGTGCGCGGCCCGGCCTACCCGGAGTACTACGCGGCGATGCTCGCCGCGAAAAAGCTCGGGCGCCCCGTCAAATGGGTTGGCACGCGCGGCGAAACGTTTATGAGCGATTTCCAGGGGCGCGCGCTGTCGCTGACCGGCGAGATCGCGCTCGACGCGGACGGGAAATTCCTGGCCATCCGCTTCGACCACCGCGCTGACCTCGGCGCCTACGGCGGGGCGTTCGGCGCCTTCATCGCCACCCGCAACCTGACCATCACCATGGGCGGCGTCTACCGCGTGCCCGCCCTCTACGGCCGCGCACGGCTTGCCTACACCAACACGGCGCCGGTCTCCGCGTACCGCGGCGCCGGGCGCCCCGACATCGCCTATGCCATCGAGCGGCTGGTGGACTACGCGGCACGTGAGCACGGCTTCGACCCGATCGAGCTGCGGCGGAGGAACTTCATCCCGCCGGAAGCCATGCCGTACCAGACGCCCAACGCCGGCCAGTACGATACCGGCGATTTCGAGGGCGTGATGGACGACGCCCTCGAGCGCGCCGACTGGTCCGGCTTCGCGAAGCGCCGCGCGGCGGCGCAGCGCGGCGGCAAGCTGCGCGGCATCGGCATCGCGACCTATCTCGAAGCCGGCGGCGGCGGCGCCGCGCCGAAGGACCAGGTCGCGGTGCAATTCGACCGCGACGGTGGCATGACGCTCTACGCCGTCACGCACTCCTCCGGCCAGGGGCACGAAACCACTTTCCCCCAGATCGTGGCGGGCGTGCTCGGCATCGACGCCGCGCACGTCCGTTTCCATCCGCGGCCCCCCGCCGCCGAACTGGTCGGCAACGGCACTGGCGGCTCGCGCGGCGTGCTCGGCACCGGCAGCGCGTTCCACGTCCTCGGCGCAAAGCTCATCGAGCTCGCGCGCCCGCACGCCGCCGCCGCGCTGAAGGCGCCCGCGAGCGGGCTGCGCTACGCCAAAGGCAGGTTCCACGCCGGCCGCCGCGCCATCGGCTTCATCGAGCTTGCGCGCAGGCTCGCCGGCGCACGGCCGCACCCCTTCGACACCACGGCCGAGGGCGTCTACGGCATGAGCTACCCCAACGGCTGCCACATCGCCGAGGTCGAGATCGACCCCGAGACCGGCGCGGCGGAGATCGCGCGTTACGTCGCGGTGGACGATCTCGGCAACATCGTCAACCACACGCTGGTCGAAGGCCAGGTCCACGGCGGCGTCGTGCAGGGCGCCGGCCAGGTCTTCGGCGAGCACGCCGTGTACGACCCCGCCACCGCGCAGCTGCTGACCGGCAGCTTCATGGACTACGTCATGCCGCGCGCGAACTGGCTGCGGCGCATCGCGGTGCACGACCACCCGGTGCCGACGCCGACCAACGCGCTCGGCGCGAAGGGCGTCGGCGAGTCCGGCTGCAGCGGCTCGCTGCCGGCGCTGGTCAATGCCGCCATGGATGCGCTGCGCCCGCTCGGCATCACGCACCTCGACATGCCGCTGGCGCCGGCCCGGCTGTGGGCCGCTATCCGGCAGGCACAGACGCGCGGCGACCTGGCAACCATTAGACTATTCGTCTCCAACAGCATGCGCGGCGTCATGAGCGAGCTGATACCGCAGTTCGAGCGCGCGAGCGGTCACCCGGTCTCGATCAGCTACGACCCGGCGAAGGTGATGATGGAGCGCATCGCGCGCGGCGAGACCGCGGACCTCGCCATCCTTGGCGGCACCGCGATCGAGGACCTCATCAAGGACGGCAAGGTCGCAGCTGGCAGCAAGCGCACGATAGCCAGTTGCGGCGTCGGCGTCGCCGTGCTCGCGGGCGCGCAGAAGCCCGACATCGGCACGCCGGATGCCTTCAAGAAAGCGCTGCTCGCCGCCAGGTCGGTCGCCTGGACGCAGGAAGGCGCGAGCGGAATGTATTTCACCAAGCTGATCGAGCGTCTCGGCATCGCGGAGCAGTTGAACGCCAAGGCAGTGCGGCAGCCGGGCGGGCTGATCGGCGAGCTCGTCGCCGCGCGCAAGGCCGAGCTCGCCATCCAGCAGATCCCCGAGCTGTTGGCCGTGCCCGGCATCGAACTCGCCGGCCCGCTCCCACGGGAGATTCAGGTGACGACGGTATCGGTGGCGGGCATCTTCGCCGGATCGGGCAAGCCGGACGCCGCCAGGGCGCTGCTCGACTTTCTCACCACGCCCGCCGCCGCGCGCGTGTTCAAGGCGAAGGGGATGGAGCCTGCCTGAAAGACAAGGCGAAAGTCGAAAGTCGGAAGGAGAAAGTAAATACCCGTCACGCAGGCTTGGTTGCCTTTCGCCTTTCGCCTTTCGCCTTCCGCCTTAGATCTTCCACCCCAGCCACTCGCACACCCCGCGCCCGGTGATCCATTCCTTGTCGCTCGCCGTGAGCCAGGGGGTTTCTTCGGTGAGGTAAGTCAGGCTCTGCCGGTAGGTGCACGGCAGGCGCGAGAGATCGCTGCCCCAGAACATGCGCTTCGGCCCGAACGCGTCGTAGACGCGGCGAATGTACGGGTCGAGCTTCCTGAACGGGTAGCGGTCGGTCGTATAGAACGGCAGGCAGCTCACCTTCACCGCGACGTTGGGCCGCTTCGCGAGCGCGAGCACGTTGTCGAGGTGCTGGAACGCCTCTCCGTCCTTGCCGGTCGTGAGACCGAGGTGATCGATCGTCAGCTTGAGGCGCGGATGGCGCTCCGCCACGCGGTCGATGAGATGCATGTCCGAATGCAGGGCGAGCGTCATGACCGGTACGCCCGCCTTCTCCGCTTCGGGCCACAGCCAGTCGATGCGTCCCTCGGTCAGCAGCGGCCGCAGGAACGGGCGGTGCATGGTGAAGCGCAACCCCAGCATACCGGGCTGCTTGCGCCAGCTTGCGATCTTGCCGCGCGACGCCGGGTCCTCGGGATCGAGGCGGCCCATGACGGCGAAGCGCTTCGGGTGCTCGCGCGCGGCGGCGAGGCACACATCGTTGCGCTCGCCCTCCCATGACGGCGGCACCAGCACGCAGGCATTCACGCCGGCGCCGTCCATCTCGCGCAGGAGATCC
>Ga0184627_10000588_pt1 | contig 14095 bp, 11 predicted proteins | sample PLM3_127_b1_FD_133150 | JGI IMG/M metagenome (GOLD analysis project Ga0184627, IMG submission 133150) | Groundwater sediment microbial communities from an aquifer in East River, Colorado, USA - PLM3_127_b1 | ecosystem: Environmental > Terrestrial > Soil > Riparian zone | place: USA: East River...
AATTAGACTCTCACCTGTTCCGGCTGTTTGACGAACACCCGCTTCTGCATGATGCGCTCCTGCAGCTTCAAGATGCCATCGAACAGCGCCTCGGGGGTTGGGGGGCACCCCGGCACGTAAATGTCCACCGGCACGAAGCGGTCCACCCCCTGCACGACGCTGTAGCTGTCATAGATGTTGCCGGACGTCGCGCACGAGCCCATTGCGATGACATATTTCGGCTCCGGCATCTGATCGTAGATCTTCCTGATGACGGGAGCCATCCGACGGCAGACCGTGCCGGCCACAATCATCAAGTCTGATTGGCGAGGGGAGGCCCTGAATACGCCGGCCCCGTATCGATCCATGTCATAGCGCGAGGAGACCGCCGCGATCATTTCGATAGCGCAGCAGGCCAGCCCGAATGTCATGGGCCACAAGGAGCCTTTCCTCGCCCAGTTGACGACCTTTTCCAGCGACGTGGTGATGATATCCAGTTCCCCGTCCTTTTCATGCCGCCCGATCTGTATAAGCCCCATTTCCTTACCTCACTACCTGCAAGGGATGGCTGGACTGGCCGCCACTGCGCGCGTCATCACCCGTTGCGCTCGAGAGCAACGGGTACCCGGCACCTTCTGAGCGTGCGCGGTGCGCGAACACAAGGCCAGTCCTGGCGTCCCTGCATCAATCCCACTCCAGCGCCCCCTTCTTCCAGGCGTAGACGTATGCCACCAGAAACAGCCCGATGAAGACCAGCATCTCAACCAGTCCGATGAGGCCGATCTTATCGAAGACCACCGCCCACGGATAGAGAAAAATGACCTCGATGTCGAAAATGACGAAGAGCATGGCGAAGATGTAGTACCGAACCGGAAACGGCATGCGTGCGTCAGAGAACGGTTCACTACCGCATTCGTAGGGGCTGAGCTTTTCCGTCTCCGGGAACTTGGGCTGAACCAGATGACTGACAAGCAACGTCACCACGCCGAACCCCAGCGCCATCACGATGAACAACAGAACGGAGGAATACCGGGTCAAATAGTCAAGGAGCAATTCTGCGCCGCTCACAACCCCCTCGCCCTCAACACCTTGACTTCTAAAACAGAGTGGGCATCTTAGCTCGTATGTGCTTGGTAAATCAAGCGAACAAAGGACCTAACCCTTCCCGCCGAAAGCCCTAGGCGCCTTCTTTTCGACCCTGGAATCGTCTTGTTTTCTGATTGCTTGACCGGGCTGAGGTCTGGCGACCAAGACGTGGCACCAGCAGCGCTTAGTCGGAGGTGGGCGCGTTCTTCATCTTGTCCGAGGGCATCCTGAGACCGACCGGAAGGCGGTTTGACCGCGCATCCCATTCGGCTTCGAGCGGGAAGACCGCTTTCGCTTTCTTCCGCCGATGGATTTGTGTCTCGATCCGGCGTCTTTGACTTTCCCCTGACGCAGAAGCCTGCCCAGGGGCTCGCTTCGATTCATTCACCGCAGGTCTCCTGTCCACTGGCGAATCGACTTTCTTCCTGGCGGCACCTACCTTACCACCCGCTAGAACGGCCTGTCAAACTCCCACATTCTTCGGTAGTGTCCTAATTTGAGTGGACCAGCCTAGGGATTCCAGCTAGAATTCCCAGGCTATGACTCCCGAACAATTTGTTGAACACTTGATTAAAGAGTGGAATACGCTTAAAGCGGCACCGATAGCGTTTATCTTATTGGTGCTATTTGCGTTTGGGGCAGCAGCTTTGGTGGTTACTTGGCTGTATTCCACCACTATGCAAACACTCAATCAGCGATTAGCATCTAAGGATGACCTATTAGCAGAATACCGCGAAAGACTTCATCTCGTTCCCACTGATCAAACAAAGTTCAACAAGTTTACAAACCGCGAATTGAGAGCTAAAGTGTTTGCTCTCGTTGAAGCGATACGGGCGTTTCATAATAGTGCGCAGGATGACTCTAGAAAAAGTACCGATTCCCAAATGGACGAAATGCGGCGTGCCAAATCTGAAGAGGAAAGAACACAGATTTGGAATAGATATACTCAGCAGCATATTGACTCCTTTTACGCTAATCAACAGAAGTATTCAGGGCGATTCGCAACAGAAGCTATCCTCTTGCGGGACGAACTCTTGACTCGCTTGCCTCCTAGCGTTCGAGATAAGACAGTTAATAATTGGTACGACCATCCAAATTATCATTGGTCGAGTCTTCACGTAACCACTGATTTAGAACGGCTCGCTAAATTACTACCTGAATCATCGGACAAATAGCAGTTCTTTCCATCCCCATACATGGTCAGTGATCCCCGCTGCCATAGCGGGTGTAACCCGCAGTGTACGATGAACCCGCACAAAGTTGTAGTGGGCAAAATGCAGCGCTAGCGCGGCCTTCAGGTTCGCTAGCTTCTTGCTAAAGGCGTTCGTCAACCTTGTCAGCCTTCTCAGGCTCATGCGAAGCGTAAGGTTCTGGCGCTCAACAAATGACGTGCTGATATGCGCGTCCTCGGGATTACCAACGATGGGTGTCTTGATCGCCGCGACGAATGGGCTTGGGGAATATCGTTCAAGCCCGACCTGGCCCTCGCCAGCATAAATTTTCACGAGCTGGCTGTAATCAATATCAATCCCAAACACCTCATCTACTGCGACCCTGTATGACTCAAAACCGTCTGTTGTGAGCTGGAAGCGCTCAGTATCAATTCGCCACCGCAAGTCTTTCAGGAAGTTCAGCGTGTTCTCTGCCGTGCGCTTGCCGACCCAAAAGGAGGGAATCAGCTTGGTATCCGCGTCCAGTGCAACAAAGATGTATTGGTCGCCAATTTCGGGACTCCGGACCGCTTTCCTTACTGCCTGCTTTTGCTTCATCCCCACATATGTCCAGGCCTCATCAACCTGAATGCGTTTCGTCTGAATATGCTGTATCCGCTGATCGAGCAGGTTGAAACAATGCTGGCCAGTCGCCACCATCAAGCGCATGATCGTGTCACGGTGGATACCGCTCATCTGCTCCACTGAGCGGATCGAATTTCCTTCGACCAGTGCATTGAGAATCTGAATTCGTCGGTCCATCTTCAGCGTGTTCATCACGGCCTCCTTGACGGAGGCCCCGACAAGAGCGATAATCCCTAAGGCTTTCGGGCCTCAACCGGGGACTCTTTGCGGGGCTTCCGGTTGCGCCTGGCCGGTGTTAGCGCACTGGCCAGGCAATTAATGAATAGGGGGGGCCGGAAGGGGGAACGATCCCCTTTCCGGCCCTTTGCGTTTACGCCGTTGGAGTGGTGGCGGACGTGGCATCATGTTTAAGGTCATCCAAGGCATGATCTGACTATGAGCCATAATGAGCTAAAAGTAAAGCCTTAAAATGAGCTGTAATGAAACTTATGGCTTGACAGGATGACTCCATTGAGTATATAAGGTGGGTGTAGGCTGAACGTCAATCATGCCCTGGAGGTAGGAAAATGGAAGAGAACGCCCAGCATAAATCAGTACCTCAGAAAAGCCCGAATTACCCGAATATCAGTCTGGAAGAGGCAATTACAAACGTCAAAGCCCTCTACGATAAAGATGGAAAAGCTGGTGCCCCTAAGGGTGTTGCCTTGAAATACTGGGGGTATAACAGCGAGAGCGGCCCTGCCGTTCGGACCATTTCAGCCCTTAAAAAATTCGGGTTGACACAAGATAAACAGGGGCGTATAGTACCGACTCAGCGGGCGATTGATCTCCTTGTTTATCCTAAGAATAGCGAGCGATATGCGGTTGCTCTTCAGGAAGCAGCATTAAGTCCTAGAATTTACAAGGACTTATGGGAGAAATACAAAGATGGATTCCCCTCTGATGAGGCGCTTAAGGCAGAGCTTATTTCCGAAGAGAACTTCAATCCCAAGCAGGTTAATGGCTTCCTATCGGACTTTCGTAAGACATTGGCATATGCGGGTCTCGCGCATGCCGAGAGCGGAGAACCTATACCCGAAGGCAGAATGACGATGGATCAGCCTGGACAGTCTGTCAATCTGCGGCCGAACGTGCCTGGTGCATTCCAGCGACTTGCTAATTCATTCCCCATTCCGCTCAGGAATCAAAATCAGGCTGTGTTGACGTTCAACAAGTTGCCTGTAGATGAGGCAGACCTTGAGGTCATCAAGAAGTGGATTGAATTACTGAAAGGAAATCTAACCGCAGCAGCCGATCAGGAAAATTTGTGAAGCAATTGGCGTCTGAGGTTTACCAAGCTGTCCGCAACGGAACGCTGAAAGAGCCGTTTAATGCAGAGATGGTGTGGCGAGCGTGTCCAGGATGGGCAGATAGGTCCTACGATACATTCCTGTCTAAGCACGAAAGCAACAATCCAGGCGGCCATTCCAAGCTGTTCAAACGTACTTCTCGCGGCTTTTACCGAACCCTCCCGCATCTTCACAAAACAATCTGATTCAAATTAGGACACTACCCATTCTTCAAACTTGCTTGACTTCTCAGCGTGATTTGCTATGTTTGGCTCGTTAGCATCTTGCATAGTTTCTATGGTGAACAGGCTAACCACATTCTTTCTCCCACCCTTGGCCTGGGCCTTGCTGCTCTCGCACGGCGCCTTCGCTGCAGATGCAGATCTGCAAGCCGTGACGAGGGGGGAGGGCGCCATCGCATATTCCTCTGGCTTCATCCGCATGAGTGTGCCGGTTGACGGGGTCGTCAGCCAGCTCACTGGCGACAACCAGACGACTGGCAACAGGATGCTGATCGGGATGACCGATCTCTTGTACCTGCGGTTTAGTCATTCTGAGGAAGTGTCTCCGGGTGATCTCTATACCATCTACAGACGCATCCGAGAGGTGTTCCACCCTCAGCACGGAAACTATCTAGGCGACCTCTTTGAAAACGTGGGGATTGTCAGGGTGGTCAAGTCTGATCACGAGCTGACAACTGTCCGCGTTATCCGGTCGTACGCCAATATTTCTCCCGGAGACCGAGTCATCCGGTTTGCGCCGCCGCCTCACGAGGATGCTGTCTCTTCAGGCCGGACCCTATCCGACAACCCTGGCATGATTGTGGAAGTTCAACAGCCGCGGTTTCTGATCGGCCAAAGAAATGTGGTCTACCTCGACTGGGGTCGCGAAGAGGGGTTACAGCTCGGAGACCGACTCGAAGTCTTCAGGATCGGGGCTGGTCTGCCGAACCGTGTCATGGGCGAGCTGAAGATTCTCGCCTTGGAGGACACCACCGCGACGGCGCTCATTGTACGCTCGACCGCGCCGCTCCTGCGTGGAGACCGCTTTATTTTCAAAGAAACAACCAAAGAGACGGCTCGGCAGGAAGAAGAATTCCTCAAAGCTCAGAGGGATGAGCTCGAGCGCCTGGCCAGCAAGCCCGAGAAGGTGGCTAGACTGCCCGAAGAGCCTGATTCCACTCGCACCCCGATCGCGGTCCAGCGGATCGGGGACCGCCTGAGGATTAGTCTGGATGAGCTGGTGGACCTGATCGAGTTCGATTCCGGCGAGGCCAGGTTAAAGCCGGAGGGAGTCAAGATCCTCAAACAAGCGAGCGAGATTCTCAAGGGTGTTACCGACAAGCACTTTAGAGTCGAGGGGCATGCGGACAATGTCCCGATTGGTCCGAGTTTGCAAGAAAAGTTTCCGTCAAACTGGGAGCTGTCCAAGGCTCGCGCGACAAGCGTAGTACGGTATCTCATCGAGGAGGGAGGCCTCGACTCGGCGAGCCTGTCGGTGGTCGGGTACGGAGACACGAGACCGATAGCCAGCAACGAGACAGAAGAAGGCCGCAAGGTGAATCGCCGCGTCGAGATCGTCCTGCTTCCACCCACTCCGACGCAGCCGTCGGAAGAGCAATCTCTCAGCAAGCCTGACGCTGGGGTCGCGCCCCAAACGCCGTCGCTTGGGGACCAACCAGCACCAACTCCCCCAGTTGCACAGCCTCCGTCGCCAACTATTCCCGACTCTGCATCAACTCCACCCGATCAGCCACCTGATCTGCAGCCGGGCACCTTTCGCTGACAGAACCCTCGCTCCTGCGGTCACCAGGGTACCCTCAGGATGCTTGCCTTCTATTGAGCTGAGCAGCGCCGGTCTTTGAAGGCGTGGTTGTTCCGCTCAGGCATGCTTGGTAGAATGCCGCATGCCGCACGTCTTGTGTGCCGCTGAATCTGAATTTCCTGTTTCGACCCAACCAGCCGTGGTGGATCTGCCGGCCTTCGCTGAAGTCATTGTCCCTCGACATCTGAACCGGTCCTTCACTTACGCGATTCCAGATCAGCTCCGAGATCGCCTGCAGGTGGGAAGCAGGGTCCGGATTCCATTTGGACCGAGCATGCTCGAGGGCGTGGTCGTGTCGCTGTCCGCGCAATGCGGTCGCGGTGATGAGCAAGATCCTGCGACGAGGGGTCGCGTGGCGGGACGACTGCGTGAGATTGCGTCGGTCATCGGCGAGACACCAGAAGCGGGCCTCGCCCCAGACCTGCTGACCTTAACTCGTTTGGTCTCTGAACGGTACTTGGCCCCCTGGGGCCAGTGTGTCCGATTGATCCTGCCGACCTTGCTGACACACAGACGCTCGCCTCGGTACCTCATCACTGAGACAGGCACAAGGAGGCAAGAGAGCGCGGGGCGACTGGCATCAACGGCCTGCCGGATCCTCGCGAGACTCGCCAGCGCGCCCAAGGGGCTGACCTTGATCTCTCTGCGTCGAACAGTCACGGGCCCGGTGGCCCGCACGCTGCGGACGCTGGCACGCCGCAAGTGGGTGCGAGAAATTGAGCGAGACCGTCAGGGTGATCAGGACAGTCGGACTGAGCAGCTCCGTTCGCCGACCAACGACATGACTCCTGCCGGTTCACCGAGCCAAGTTCACAAACCGCAGGAATCAGCTACGGTTCCGCCACGGGAGGTGGCTTGGTGGAATCAACTCCGCAGGGCTCTCGACAGAGCCGAGCCCAGGCTGTTCTTGCTGCAAGCTCCAGCGGCGCAGCGGTTGAGCTACGTGATCCGGGCCGCCGAGGAGACGCTTGCGCGGGATCGGACGGTGCTGATCCTGGCCCCGGAGGTGATCAGGGCCGCGGCCATCGCCGAGCTGGCCAGAGCGCGATGGGGAGACCGGGTGGAGTTGTTCCACAGCGGGCTGACACCGACAAGGCGCGGGCAAGTCTGGCGTCGCATCCGAACCGGGACCGCCGGCATCGTGGTGGGGACGCGGTCGGCGGTCTTTGCGCCCATCGGCTCCCTTGGACTCATTTGCGTGGAAGATGAAGAGGATTCGTCTTTCAAAGAAGAAGCAGAGCCCCATTATCATGCCCGCGAGGTCGCCCGCATGCGTGCCGGCCAGGACAAGGCCGTGCTCTTGCTCGGCTCGTCCCATCCGTCGTTAGAGACGGTGCAGGCGATTGGAGCCGGCGGCGAGGCGCTGCGCATCCGTGGCGACGGTGTCGTCCCGCCTGCCATCCGGGTCGTGGATCTCCGCCGACTCCCCTTTGGATCTGTCCTGACGGAATCCATGCTCGCCGGCATCCGTGCCGCCCTCGAGGCTCGAGCAGGGGCAGTGCTGTTCCTCAACCGCAAAGGCTTCGCGCCCGCCCTTCTCTGTCGGGACTGCGGCAGCGCGCAACAGTGCCCGCACTGTAGTGTGACGCTCAGCTTCTATAAACGAGCTGCCAGCTTGGCTTGCCACTCCTGCGGCGCATCCTTCCCGGTCCCGGAAACCTGCGCCCTCTGTCTCGCTGCGCGTCTTGAGCCGGTTGGGTTCGGCACCGAACGGGTCGAGGAGGAAGCCCGGCGCTTGTTTCCTGGTGCCAGGATTGGCAGGCTGGACCGGGACACCGCTCCAACCGCTGCGAGGGCAGACGCGATTCGCCGTCTGGCCTCGGCCGGCGAGTTTGATATCCTGATCGGCACCCAGATGCTGTTTCAAGGGTTCCCGCTTCCTCCTGTAGGGTTCGTCGGTCTCCCGCACGCGGACGCCGGGCTGCACCTACCGGATTTCCGATCGGCCGAGCGGACCTTTCATGCGATTCTGGACGCAGTGGCGCTGGCTCTTCCCAGCGAGGCTGGCGGAACCATTGTGCTCCAGACCTATCTGCCGACTCACCACGCAATTGCTTCCGTGGTCAGCCAGAACGAATCGCTCTTCTACGACCAAGAGTTGGCCTTTCGCAAGTCGGTCGGCTATCCGCCGTTCACTCACCTCATCAGCCTACGCGTGTCCGGCAAGAACGCTGGGCTAGTGAGAGAGGCGGCCGAACAGTGGGCAAGGCTGCTCAAGGCAGCGCTCCAACGTGGATCATCTGGTGAGGAAAGGCCAGCCCCCCATGAGACCCTCGGCAGTGACGTCACAATCTTGGGGCCCATTCCGGCCGCTGTGGCCCGCGTCCGAGGGCGACACCGCTGGCAACTGCTGGTCAAATCAGCCAAGGCTGAAGCAGCCCGACTGGTGGTCAAGCGCACGTTGGATGTCCTGGAAAAGCGACCGGGAAGGGGTGGGTTGAAGTTCGATGTGGATATAGACCCGGTGGGGATGGTGTAAGCGGGGTCGGGGCGGCTGGACTGGCCCTGTGCTCCTGGAGCGCGCACATCAGAAGGGGGAATGTAGGGGCAGCCAGACCGCCCTTCTTGCTCGCAGAGCCCGCACGATCAGAATGTGCTCGCTCGATGCGCGCAGTGAAGGACGGTCAGGCTACCCCTAGAACGGATAAGAATGGGCGATGGAGATGGAAATGTGCAGCTGGGCCAGCCCAGCCGCCCCTCCGGAGCGTAGTGATTTGTGGAAATCGGGCGCGCAGGAGGGGGCGACCCCATTCACCCCCGACAACGGAAGGGATAAAGTAGTGTTAATCTAGCGGAGTTTTTGACCGACCTGCCTTCTGGGCTCCCTGTCGCTGGCTGATGCGGCTACCTCTTTTCGCCAGACCCACTTGAAAATACCGTAGGCGAAGGTCAACCAGAAGATGGACGAGAAGAGGCCGAAGAGGACTGCGGTCAGGATTTGTCCCATCTGCTGATCAGTAGGTTCTGCCACGGTCATCCTCACTCGGACCATCGTCACAATCGGCCAGGCAAGGCTCTCCACACCAAGCAGCAACGTAGCCCATGCCCAGATAATTGCAATGCTGGACCCTTGCCATGTGAGAAACGCGGCGGTACAGAGGGCCACGACGACCGTCAAGGCAAGCGGCATCTCACCCCATGTGAGCCAAAAGCCGATGGTCACTGCCAGACTGCCGAGGACCGCGTTGAGTTGCGGAGTCCACATAGGATTGAAAGCGTGAGGTACATGAGGGAATGGAATGGCCTCGTGCCTCTTTCCTGGAAAGTGTGAAGCGTTTGCCAGGTGAAGTCAAATCCGCTTCTACGTTCTCATGTGCGGTTGCGTTGTCGCAGTGCTTCCAGTAACGTGTCTGCGAACTTCGATAATCGAGAGTGCCAACCAAAGCCGGGATGGTCAATCGCATGCCGAAGATGATTGTGTTCACAGATCTGGATGGGAGCCTGCTCGATCCGCTCACCTACTCATTCGATGCAGCCAGCGAGGCCTTGCGCGCCCTTCAAAGTGACGGGATCCCGCTTGTGCTTGCCTCGAGCAAGACGCGAGCCGAGATCGAGCCAATCAGGTTCCGCTTGAATCATCAGCACCCCTTCATTGTCGAGAACGGTGGAGGGCTCTATATCCCGAAAGGGCTCTTTGCTTTCCCGTTAGAGGAGGCTGCGCTGCGCGGTCCCTACCTCGTGATCGAGATTGGGATGCCTTACGCCAAGCTGCGCGCCACATTGAAGGAGATTGAGCAAAGAATCGGGTCCCCCCTGAGAGGATTCGGGGACATGTCGGCAGGGGAAATAGCCGAGAGGACCGGGCTCAGCCAGCCTGACGCGCTCCTGGCCAAGCAGCGGGAGTACGACGAGCCCTTTGTGATCGAGGGCCCTGACACAATGGTAGAAGAAGTGCAGCGGGAGATTGATGCGCGAGGGCTTCGCTGCACCAAGGGAGGACGCTTTTATCATCTGATGGGCGAGTGCGATAAAGGGCGGGCCTGCCGGCTGCTCATTGACTGTTACCGTCGTCAATTCAATGGTCAACGTGGCCAGTTCGTCACCGTCGCGATCGGCGACAGTCTCAACGACCTGCCAATGCTGGCTATCGTGGATCGGCCTGTCCTGGTGCAGAAACCCGACGGCTCATACGACCCCGAAGTGCAACTTCCCAACCTGACCCGCGCTCAGGGTGTCGGCCCGGCCGGCTGGAACCGGGCCGTCCTTGGCTTCTTGGGTCGCGCCTAACCAGTGTGCCGGTATGCCGGGCGGAGCGGCATGGCCATCCCATTGAGAGGCTGATCATCCTCCGGGTGTGCAAAGACAGGATGCTGGCGGCGACATGGAGCTGAAGGATTTCCTTTGGAGCCTCATCATCATTTATGTCTGCGCGCGGGTGCTGGGCGAACTTGCGGCTCGAATCGGGCAGTCAGCAGTGCTGGGCGAGCTCCTAGCCGGCGTGCTGATCGGGGGCAGCGTGTTCGGCTGGGTGGAACAGACAGAACCGTTACGACTTTTCGGCGAGATTGGCGTGATGCTGCTCCTGTTCGAGGTCGGGCTCGAATCGGACCTGCAATCGTTCCTGAAGGTGGGCTGGTCTGCGGCGGCAGTCGCCTTGATCGGCGTAGTGACCCCCTTCGTGCTGGGCTATGGGCTCGCGCTCGCTCTCCATATGACCCAACTGCAAGCAGTCTTTGTCGGCGCGACCTTGACCGCCACCAGCGTGGCCATCTCAGCCCGTGTCCTGTATGACCTCGGCAAACTGAAGACCGCGGAAGGCAACATCATCCTGGGAGCCGCCGTCCTGGATGACATCATCGGCCTCGTGACCCTCTCAGTGGTTGTGGGACTGGCTGAGTCAGGGACGGTGTCCTGGTTCGAAGTTGGCCGGACCACCGGCTTGGCGATGCTGTTCCTCACCCTGGCCATCGTGGTCGGCACGAGGTATGCGCACCTGTTCAGCCGTTTAGTCAACAAGATGAACAGCCGTGGCCGGCTCATCGTGGCCGCGGTGACCTTCACGCTGCTGCTCGGCTATGTGGCGGAGTTGCTGCATGTCGCAGCCTTGATCGGGGCCTTCGCAGCGGGGCTCGTCCTGGCGAAGACAGAGCACCATGCGCACATTGAGGAGACGATCAAGCCGGTCGCGGACATTTTTGTCCCGGTATTCTTCATCCTGGTTGGGGCGGCCGTTGACCTGAGCTACTTCAATCCCTTGAATCCGCAGAATTGGTCGGTGCTCTTACTGGCGGGCGGGCTGATGGTGGCGGCCGTGATTGGGAAGTTGGCCACCGGGTGGGGTGTCGCGAGCAATGCGGTCAATCGCTGGATCGTTGGCGTCGGGATGCTGCCACGAGGAGAAGTCGGGTTTATCTTTGCTGGCTACGGCCTCGCTCACGGGATCGTTGACAGAGGAGTGTACGGAGCCATCCTGATCGTGATGGTGCTCACCACGTTCATCGCGCCTATCCTGTTGAGGCAGCTCTGTCGAGAGACAACGCACACTCCATGAGCCTCTTTGCCCACGTCCGCGCGTAATCAGGACACCGGTTCTCTCGCCCCACTCCAACAGCATCGCGTGATTCCAGGGGGCTGTCGCCCGCTTTCAACCGGTGGAACGATGGGCAGACCCAAATCCCGCAAAAGGCCATTCGTAAAACTTGGACAATCTCGTCTTCTCCAGCAAGAAAATCAGGACGGCGATGACGATGATGCTGAACAGGACCACTGCATGCGAAGGCCCGAGCGGAACCCTTTACTTCCTGCTGCCTTGGGAGTGACAGCCCTCCGCGCGCACGTCGTGAAGTAGAGATCCTGGGCGGTGAGCCGGCTCAGGTGAGGGGCGAATTTTCAAGAATCAGCCCGTCGCTGAATAGATGCTGGCGCCTCTGTCCCCATAGGTTTCGTAGAAATGCTCAAACACCGCGGAGCATTTCTGATTGTACGCCTCGGGGGAATAGACCCGCGGGAGTCCGTGGTCCAGCACATCCTCGATAGCGAGCTTCACTTGGGACCGCGCGGATGCCTTCTGCCGCCAGTTGAGCACCAGAAATTGCTTCAGCTTCTCCAGAAGTTCCCGCGTCACCTTCTTCACCTCATTCCGTTCTTCCGGGCTCAACTCCGGCGCCGGTCTGGTCAAGATATCAAAGATCACCAGCTCTTCTTCGGACAGGCGTTCTCGCACATGGCGCTGCTGCTCCTCGTTCATGGCACGGCTGAGTGCAAGGAGTTCCACAAAGAGTTCGTCGATGTTGCGGCTGCCGGCGTTGTAGGACTCGATCAATTCTTCGAACTTGGCCAAATAGTCGGTTCGTGTCCGGTTCAGACGAATCAACTTGCCAAGATGGGCACGGATCGCCGCCTTCAGTTGCTCCAGTTCGATCTGTTTCGTTTTTGACTTACCAAACCGTTTCGCCAAGGCTTCGAAGTCGATCCTGCTGAGATCGATGGTCCCGTAGCCCTTGCCACCCTCACCAATGTGAAAACCGTCCGCGGCGATGGACTGGTCAAGCAGCCGATTGATGTCTGCCATCACAGCGGAGATATCCGCAGGCTCCTCACCGGTCCGCTCGCGGATTGTCTCAGCAATCGTCGTCAGGCAAGCGACGCGGGAAGAGAACTCCAGTACCGCAGGGTCAGGCTTCACAGCCTGGAAGAGCGTCCGGACCCACCCCTCCTGGGCGAGAAAGTCTTTGCGCAGTGGGTCAGGCGAGATCAGACTCTCGACCGCCTCGGCAATTTTCGTCAAACGCTCGAGACTGCCCGTGGTCGTCACTTCAATATCGGCGATGCGGACTCCATGGCTGGAGCAAAACACCACGACCTCGCCAATTGCCTGCCGCAGCTCATCCACCAGCTTCTGCTTATCGCGGACAGGCCGTTCCCCGCCCCGTCCGGTGCCATAGATCGCGAGGGCCTTCTCCAACGAAGCGAAGACATTCGCGTAATCGACGATCAGCCCGCTGTGCTTCTCTGGAAAAACGCGGTTCGCGCGGGCGATGGTTTGCATCAGCGTATGGTTGCGCATCGGCTTATCGAGATAGACCGTCGAGCAGCTCGGCGCGTCGAAGCCGGTCAGCCACATCGCGCAAACAAAGACTAGGCTTAGCGGGTCGCTCGGGTCCTTGAACTTCTCGTCCAGGGGCTCGTCGTTCATTCGCTTGCGATGGGGAACGATGTCGAGGCCCAACTTCTTCATCTGCTCGATCTCGTTCTGACCGGGCGAGACGACTACGGCCATGTCGGTGTGTCGAAGCACATCGAGCCTGCGCTGGAGATCGTGAATCCGGTCAGGATCGGGCTTCTCTCCGTAGCGAGGTGCCCGATTCAACTCCTGCTCTACTCGCGCACGTTCCACCTGCCAATACTTTCGCACCTTGTCGTGCATCCGCAGCGCCGTGGCCTTGTCGATAGAAATCACCATCGCCTTGCCTTGGAACCCGCGCCCGAGAAAGTGCTGCACGATGTCCTTGGCAACCGTCTCAAGCCGTTCGTCGCGAGTGAGAAGATGGTATTGCCGGCCCAGCTCTTGCTCCAGGCGTTGCTCTTGCTCCTCATCGAGCTGCGCCGCTTCGATGAGCGTGTAGACGTCCTCGTTGAGGCTCGGGTTCTCCAGCCGGAGCTCGGGCGTGCGGTTCTCGTAAAACAGCGGGACCGTCGCGCCATCTTCTACCGACTGCTGGAAGTCATAGATGGACACGTAGTCGCCGAACACCTCGCGGGTCCGTTCTTCGGCGGCAATCAGCGGCGTGCCAGTGAAGGCGAGAAAGAGTGCGCGAGGGAGCGCGGAGCGCATGTTGAGCGCAAGCGTATCGTACTGAGTCCGGTGCGCTTCATCCGTCAGCACAATCACATCCGGGCGGTCGCAGAGCACCTCAGGAGTCTGAAACTTGTGAATGAGCGTAAAGACATATCGGTGATTTTCGCTCAGCAGCTGCCGCAGCTCAGCCCCGCTCTGCGCATGGCACACTTTGCTTTCGGTCTCACTGACCGCCCCGCAAGCCTTGAACGTTTTGGCAATCTGGTCATCTAACTCGACACGATCCGTCACCACCACAAAGGTCCAATTCCCAGGGACCTTTCGCAGAATCTTCTGCGCATAGA
>Ga0184627_10000589_pt1 | contig 14091 bp, 15 predicted proteins | sample PLM3_127_b1_FD_133150 | JGI IMG/M metagenome (GOLD analysis project Ga0184627, IMG submission 133150) | Groundwater sediment microbial communities from an aquifer in East River, Colorado, USA - PLM3_127_b1 | ecosystem: Environmental > Terrestrial > Soil > Riparian zone | place: USA: East River...
GGGAAGTTCTGGACCTACGTCGGAACCGAGATCCTGATCCTTGGCCTGTTCGCAATGAGCTTTAACCTCCTCTACGGCTACATGGGCCAGATATCGTTCGGCCACGCGGCATTCTTCGGCGTCGGCGCCTATGCGACTGCGATGCTGTTCACGGCGCTGAAGACCACGGCCCCGCACATCGGCGTTCCGCAGTTCTTCCTCGCGCTGGCGGCCGGGCCGCCCGTGGCGGCGCTGGCGGCGTTGATCGTCGGGTTCTTCTGCGTGCGCTTGACCGGCATCTACTTTGCGATGCTCACGCTGGCCTTTGGCGAACTGCTGTTCTATATCGTGTTTTCCTGGTACAGCTTCACCAAGGGTGACGACGGCATTCAGGGGCTGCTGCCGCCACCAGTGTTCCAGGACGCCGTGAACTTCTACTACCTGACGCTCGCCATCGTGGCGGTCGCCACCGCGGTGATGTGGCGCATCACCGAGTCGCCGTTCGGTTATACCCTGCGCACGCTGCGCGACAATCGACGCCGCGCGGCGTTCCTCGGCACCAACGTCAGGATGCACATGCTCGCGAATTTCGTGATTGCCGGCGCCTTCGCCGGGCTCGCGGGTGCGCTATGGGGACCGTTTACGCGCAGCGTGAGTCCAGGCCTGCTCGGCTGGGGCCAGTCTGGAATCGCGGTGTTCATGACGCTGATCGGCGGTGCCGGAGCGTTCATCGGCCCGCTGGTCGGTTCGGTGATCTATACGCTGCTGCAGGCGGTGGTGAAGATGTACACCGTGTACTGGCCGCTGACCATCGGCACCGTCATTCTCCTGATCGTGCTGTTCGCCCCGGGTGGTGTCCTCGGCGTCCTCGAAAAGCGTTTCCGGGGGGCACGTGCCGGCGCTGCGACGAGCGGTGGCGAGCCCGAGGCTGGCGCGCGCGGCGCGCAGGAGCGGCCGTGAACTCCAACATCCTCGAAGTCACCGGGCTCGAGAAGCACTTCGGCGGGGTGCACGTCACGTGCAACCTCGACTTCGCCATGCAGGAGGGCGAGCAGTCGGCGATCATCGGGCCGAACGGCGCCGGGAAGAGCACGTTCATCAACCTGCTCACCGGCTACCACCGGCCCGACGCCGGCAAGGTCGTGTTCGCCGGCGAGGAGATCACCGGTCTGCCGCCGCACCTGGTCGCGCGGCGCGGCATCTCGCGCGCGTTCCAGGTCAGCAGCGTGTTCGCGCGCATGACGGTTGGGGAGAACGTGCGCGCGGCGGTGCACGCGCAGATGCGCGCGACGTTCCGGCTGTTCGTGCCGGCGCGCAGCCTCGGCGTTGAAGAAACCGCACGCGTGCTCGCGCTGTGCAGGCTGGAATCCAAGCGTGACCTGATGGCCGGGGAGCTCGCGCAGGGCGACAAGAAGCGGCTCGAGCTGGCGATCGCGCTCGCGGCCAGGCCGCGCCTGCTGTTCCTCGACGAGCCGACGGCCGGCATGTCGATCGAGGAAGCGCGCTCGACCATGGCCCTGGTCGACCGGCTCAACCGCGAGCTGAAGCTCACCGTGCTGTTCACCGAGCACGACATGGGTATCGTGTTCAACCACGCGCGCCGGCTGACCCTGCTGCACCGGGGCGAGATCATCGTACAGGGCACGCCCGCAGAGGTCCGCGCCAACGAAACCGCCCAGAAGGTCTATCTGGGCGAGCACCAGCTCTGAGCCCGATGCTGCGCCTCGAAGTCCGCAACGTCCACACTTATTACGACACCAGCCACATCCTGTTCGATGTGTCGCTGGACGTGAACGAGGGCGAATCGGTATGCCTGCTGGGGCGCAACGGCGCTGGCAAAACTACGACGCTCAAGACCATCATGGGGCTGGCGCAAGCGCGCAACGGCGAGATCCGCTTCAATGGCGAAACGCTGATCGGCCGCTCGCCCTACCGGATCGCGCAGCTCGGCGTCGGTTTCGTGCCCGACGAGCGGCTGATATTTCCCGACCTGACGGTGCGCGAGAACCTCGAAATCGCCGTGAAGAAGGGCCGCAACGGTGCCACGCCCTGGACGGTGGACAGGGTGTACGAGCTCTTTCCCGTGCTCGCGCCGCTGGACCGGCGCCTGGGCGGCTACCTCTCGGGCGGCGAACAGCAGATGCTCACCATCGGGCGCACGCTGATGGGGAACCCCTCGCTGCTGCTGCTCGACGAGCCGGTAGAGGGTGTCGCGCCGATGGTGGTGCAGGAGCTCACGCGCCAGATCAAGCATCTCAAGGGTATGGGTCTCACGATCCTTTTTGCCGAGCAGAACATGCATTTCGCCGCCGAAGTCGCCGACCGTGCTTACGTGATCGAGAAGGGGCGCATTCGCTTCCACGGCACCATGCAAGAGATGGCGGCGAATGAGGAAGTGAAGACGAAGTACCTGACGATCTAGTGTAGCGCTTCTGAATTACCGGAACATTCCCTCCCCTGCGTGCGGGGGAGGGTTAGGGTGGGGGCGAATCCGGCACGTGCACGCTAAACTTGCCCCCATCCCACCCTTCCCCCGCTAGCGGGGGAAGGAGTTTTTTCGACGCATAAGTTCCAAACAGGATGAAGCACTACACTAGGTTCTTCACCGAATTGCGGAGAAGCTTGGTAAAAGAGGACGCTGCCCATATTTATCTCTTGTTTTCCGAACCTGTGGTCAAAACTCAGGATGATTGAGATAATGCCCGCATGAACAAACCCGTCGGCCCGGAAGGTGCAGCCTTCGACCCCGCTCAGTGGCTACCGCCCGAGATCGGAGAGATTACCGATCACCAGACCGACCTTCCACGGATCGCAAGGGACCCGAAACTCACAGCAATCATTGCAGCACAACTGTCTCAGATTCCGACGAAGCACGATCTCCATCTGCACGATTCTCGTGCCATCAATTTCCTGGCCCCAAACAGTATTCATCTTGTCGTCACGTCTCCGCCTTACTGGACTCTCAAGGAGTACAACAAGAGTGACGGACAGATGGGTTATATCGAGGACTACGAGACCTTCCTGAATGAGTTGGATCGTGTCTGGAAAGCATGCTACGACGCGTTGGTACTGGGCGGGCGCGTGGTGTGCGTAGTCGGGGATGTATGCCTGTCGCGCCGGAAGAACGGCGGCGAGCACGTCGTTGTACCGCTGCATGCTTCCATCCAGGAACACTGCCGGAGAATCGGATTCAACAACCTCGCACCGATCATCTGGCACAAGATTGCCAACGCGGTCTACGAAGCAACTGGCAATGGCGGCGGCTTCCTTGGCAAACCGTATGAGCCCAACAGCGTTATCAAAAACGACATTGAGTTTATCCTCATGGAACGCAAGCCCGGCGGTTATCGCAGTCCGTCGCTAGCGACCAGGATTCTGAGCGTGATCCCGGCCGAGAATCACAGGGTATGGTTCCAGCAGATATGGACAGGAGTGACCGGGGCTTCCACCAAGCGGCATCCGGCGCCATATCCACTCGAATTGGCGGAGCGGTTGGTTCGCATGTTCAGCTTCGTGGGCGATACTGTCTTCGACCCATTCATGGGGACGGCGACGACAAATGTCGCCGCCGCCAAGTGGGGCCGCAACAGCATCGGCATCGAGGTCGATCCGGATTACTTTGAGATGGCTGCAAAGCGAATCGAGAACGAGCTGCCCAAGCTCTTTTCCGGCCGCACCGTTCGGCTGCATGAGAGCCGGGGCATGCCAGCAGGATGATCGACGTAGAACAGGAGTTGGGCAAGGCGGTCAAGCACTTCTGGAAGACCCGCTCCAGTCAACACAAACGCCAGGGATCTGGAACCGGCAAGAAGGATGCCGGCAATCGCGCCGCTGTGACGGGCGGTAAGCATGCCGACGGCTTCGTGAAGCTTATCGCCGCAATCGTTCACGACGCCGGGCTGCACAACGCTGCCATTCACACGACTGAGAAGACGACCCGCACCGTCCCAGGGTATTTCCGGCCGACGAAGGAATGGGATCTGGTCGTCGTGTCGGGCCCCAATCTCGTGGCAGCAATCGAAGTGAAATCTCAAGTCGGGAGCTTCGGCAACAATTTCAACAATCGCGTTGAAGAGGCTCTCGGCAATGCCACGGACTTCTGGACGGCATACGGCAAGGGCATTTTCAAGCCCTCACAAAAACCCTGGCTTGGGTATCTTTTCATGCTCGAAGAACATGATGATTCGCTCAAATCAACCAAGCGCATCAATCTCGCGCCATTTGAAGTCGATGAGGCGTTTCAGCAGAGAAGTTATGCCAAGCGATACGAATTGGTGTGCGAACGTCTGGTGCGCGAGCGACTCTACGATGCCGCGTGCTTCTTCACCTCCATTGCAAAGAACGGGATGCGAGGCATCTATGCCCAGCCGAATGAAGAACTTGGCATCCGCAACTTCGCCATCTCGCTTCATGCGCGGGCCGCGGCTTTTGCGAAATTGACTTCATGGAGACCCGACCAGAAATAACGAGCCGATTGGGAATGGACCCAGAGATCGCAGCGTGAAAGTCCGCAACCACCGGCATGCGCCGCACTCAAGGCCAAAGGAATGAAGCTGCCGTGCACGACCACCGGAGTGGGTTCCTCAGAGCCGTTCGTCTCGCCCGAAAAGACCGCAGCCGAGCAGCAGAGAAACTGCCGCCTGCTGGTGCAGCTCGCCAAGTGTAGCGACAGGAAAGCTGCCGAACTATAAAGTATAGGCCTGACCCTATCGTTTCTATCGTTTCGCAAGCCAAGTAGGGAACTTGTCCGCCTATCACCGGCGCCCCGCAACCGTTGCGTCATCGGTGCCCGGCGAACGTTCTTGGCAAGTCCTTGATTCGGTAGTAGCCTAATCGCTCGAAAGGAGGTTGCCCGCGGTGCAACACGGTTCTACGGACTGCGAGATAGGCGGAACCTTGCCGTGGAATAACACGGAAAACTTCCGTTGATTACATTTTGGGCCCATCAGTCGCCGATGGAGGAAGCAATGACGGAATACAGATCTCAGAGTTCATCGAACTCTTTACTTCTTCTCGTCTGCGTGGCGCCGGACCGTCGGCAGGTTCTGCTCGCCGGCGCGGTTGCATTTGCAGCGCTGGCTTCGATAGCGTGGGGCCAGTCACGCTACCCCATCAAACCGGTACGGTTGATCGTACCGTTCCCGCCCGGACAGGCCACAGATATCTACGGGCGCATTCTGGCTCAGCGGTTGTCGCTACTGTGGGGTCAACAGGTTTTCGTCGACAACCGACCTGGCGGCATTGGCGTGCCCGCAATGATGGCCGCGAAGGTAGCCGCAGCGGACGGGTATACCTTGATGATGGCTTCAGTCGCGACGCTAAGCATCAATCCTGTTCTTCATGCAGATTTGCCCTATAGCGCCACTCGTGACTTTGTTCCAGTGTCCAACGTCGTGGTCCAGCCGCTCGTCCTGGTCGCCCATCCGAAGTTCGCGCCGCGATCTATTTCCGAGCTCGTGGCGGCGGCGAAGAGCAACCCCAAGAAGTTGCAATATGCCAGCCCGGGACAAGGCACCTCTCAGCACATGACCGCGGAGCTCTTCGCCTCGCGTGCGGGGATCGAGCTGGAGCACGTTCCTTACAAGGGCAGCGCACCTGCGATGATTGACCTCATCGGTGGACATGTGCTGCTCATGGCCGACAGCGTTTCCTCGGCGCTCCCGCACATCAAGTCGGGAAAGATCCGAGCGATCGCGGTTACCGCTTTGCAGCGCGTGCCACAACTGCCTGATATTCCGACCATTGCAGAGTCCAGCTTTCCGGGCTTCGAGGGCGTAGGCTGGGGAGGCATCGTCTTGCCTGCGGGCACTCCGAGCGAGCTAGTGGAGCGCATCAGCGCAGACATCCAGCAAGTGCTAAGAGACCCAGAGGTGCGTGCCGAAATCATCTCCCGAGGGGGCATTCCTGATCCCCGTACACCGAAAGCCTTCGCGGAGTTCATCCGCGCTGAAACCGAAAAGTGGGCAAAGGTAGCCAAAGAGGCCCACATTCGAGTCGATGAGTAGTCGATGTGGCCTAACCCAGCGCGTGAACATGGACTCGCAAACGGCGGCGCTTCACTCGCCGTTTGCGAGCCGGTTACGCGCAACACGTTAGCCGTCTCGGGACCGTCGAGCTGCATCAAATGCTTCTGCGCGTTCCCCACGCGCCCAGGCCAGGCTACGCTGATTCCTGGTCGGCGAGGGGTTGCAGTGGCGACCCGATAGTGGGGTGTGGTGCACCGGCGCGGCATCGCTGAGCCAGGATGCCAACTACTCCACGTGTGACTTCGACTCGTCTACAGTCAACGCGGGGTCAGCTGTCTTACACGTCGGGAAGAAGTCTGCCAAGTATGGCCCGTATCGGAAGTCCGTGAAATCGCATACCTCGGGAAACGAGCCGTAGCACTGATCAGAGTCCGTATGGCAGTACTTCGACCCGTACCGAATGGCCAAAGGCGTAAAAGTCACCACGACGTCACTGTTTTCAGGCCTCGTAACCAAGTCGCCTTTCGGGGTTCTGACTAGGACGATCGAATAGGGGTAGTGCTTGATTGGTTTGTCGTAGCACCCGCAATAGTGCCGCTCCACGTGGAGCTCGCCAGCTTGAAGCTGCTGCAGCTCGGCATCTGAGAACCGGACCTTGAGCCACCGTTCAATCGGACCCATCTCAATGACGCTCCCTGCTTCCGCGTTTTCCCCTGGCATCAGAACGCCGTCCGCGTCGCAACTCGTTGCCCAGATCTGCAACGCTATTAAGGTGACACCAGAAAGCAACCCGATTCCGCTTATCTCCTTCTGGTCCAGGCGTGGTCTTGAATCCGCAACACCTTGAGTGCTCCTCATGCAGTCCTCCCTGCAAGCTAGCGTATGCGCGTCTCGCCGGCACGATGCCAAGCGCGGCACGTGCGCGCTAGTTCAAAAAATGAACTTGTATCGTCGAGAGCCTAGGATTTAGACTTGCGGCCATGAGTTCGGGATTCGGCCAGATCTGCCCTGTAGCCGTGGCCTGCGAGGTGTTCGCGGAACGCTGGACGCCGATCATCCTGCGCGAGATGTTCGCCGGGTCTGAGCATTTCAACGACATCCATCGAGGCGTTCCCCTCATTTCGCGCGCGCTCCTCGCCCACAGACTGCGCAGCCTGCAAGCTCACGGCGTAATCGTCCGGGAATCCGTCCCGGGAGGCCGTAGACACTGCTACCACCTCACCGAAGCGGGACGCGAATTCCATTCGGTGATCGAAGGCTTGGGCTCATGGGGGCAGCGCTGGACCGTGCGGGTCGAGCGCGACAACCTAGATCCGGGTTTTCTGATGTGGAACGTGCGCCGGCGCATTGCACTCGACCGCCTGCCGCCGCGCCGCATTGTGGTGCGCTTCAAGTACGGCGGCGTGCCGGTCCGCTACCGCGGGCCGCGAGTGTTTTGGCTCCTGCTCGAGCGTACGCAAGCCGATCTATGCATCAAGGATCCTGGGTTTGAAGTCGACCTGTACGTGGACGCCGACCTGACCGCGGTGGCCAAGGTCTGGCTGGGCGACATTACCTTCGAGAGCGCTCTGCGCTCAGGAAAAGTTCACCTCATCGGATCGCGCGAGCTTGCGCGAGCATTCCCGTCGTGGCTGATGCTCAGCCACTTCGCCGCGGTGCCGCGGCCGGAAGGGCAAGCGCTTCCCGAATGAGCTGGCGGCGCATGGCTATTTGCGCCGCGCTTGCCCTGTTTGGATGGCTTGCGGCACTGAAGGCGCTTTCGCTGTTAGGTTGGACATACGGCCTAACCCTCGGCATGCAGAGAACGCCGATCAGCGTGGTGCTGGTTTGCCGACCTCGTGCCTCCGCCCCCGATGCCGGTTGTTAGCCGTCTCCTGTGTACCCGATGGCAGCTGCTTACACCCCGAAGCAAGGGCAGTACTTGGCGTTCATCTACCAACAGGCGCAGGGGTCAGGTCTTGTTTCTTGCATGTTAATCCTCCGCATCTCAAGAATCACCAATTCGCTTTGGCTTGGCTAATTGCATATCGAGTCGGGCACCAATTGAGCAAACTCGCCCTCCAAGCCCTCACGCCGCAAGGCGCATCTCGGCCGTCACGACGTCCCACGAAACCGCCACCCCCTGATCGTCGCGGCGGTCCACGAGGCCGAGTTCGATCAGCCGCGAAACATCCGTGTGCACGTTCTTGTAGTTACGGCCCAGTTGCCTGGCAAGCTCGTTGATCGACAGCGGCCCTTCGCGCTTCAGTTGCTCGAGCAGTACCCATCTCGCGGGCGTCAGGTTGCTAAGCAGCAGCGGCAGACTCTCAAAGCTGAGCCTTACCTCAGTGCCTCGCGCCTTGCCCTTTCGCGCGAGGTCCCATGTGCGCTCGAATCGGTCAAGCGTTTCGCTTAAGCTCCCGACTCCTATCTCAATCCTTCTCTTGGTCATTCTCGCCTCCATACGTGCGTATATCGGTCTCGAAATCGCGGCGCAGCTTGGACACTGAAACGAACCTGTAAGGCTCTTCCCGCCCCTCAATGTGCCGGTGATCGCCCTTGCCTGTCTCATTGTCGTAGCGGACGAGACACTTTCCGGCTCGACCGAAGTAAAGACGGTACTTCAGTCGGTGAGGTCGATTCGCCGTTGGCTTTGGCAATAACCAGATGATCAGTTCGGCGATTGCGCCGTTCTTTCGCACGACCTTCTCATGTAGAAGGAGCCGAGCCTTCGAAACGCGCGACTTTCTGGTCTTGCCTGCCATATGGTGCATGATGCCATAAGATAAGCCCACGCAGCCAGGGAATACACCATTCTTGAGTGCCTTTCAGGCCTGCATATTTGTATATTGAAAGAGCCGCGGCGTTCCCTGCATCCTGCCTTTATCACGATGCGCCCTATTTTCCCTTGAACGCCGGCGCGCGCTTCTCCATGAATGCCCGCCGGCCTTCGACGTAGTCCTCGCTCTTCATGCAGCGCGCCACCATCTTCTTTGCTTCCGCGTAATCGCCTTTGGCCGCGATCAGGGCATTGATGACTGACTTTGACGCTGCGATCGTCAGCGGCGCATTCGATGCGAGGTCGAGGGCAAGCTTACCCACATAATCGTCGAGCTCGGCGTCGGGCAGTACGCGGTTGACCAGGCCCATCGCCAGCGCTTCGTCGGCGCCGTAGCGGCGGGCGCTGAACATGATCTCGCGCGCAGCCGCATGGCCGACGGTTGCCACCAGCCGGTTGGTGCCGGGCACGCCATAGCCGAGCCCCAGGCGCGCGGCGGGAATCGCAAAGCGGCTCGAAGCGTCCGCGTAGCGCAGGTCGCAGGAAAGCGCCACCGCCAGTCCGCCGCCGACGCAAAAGCCGTGAATCAGCGCGATCACCGGCTTGGGCGAGTTCTCGATCGCGTGGTGCGCGGCATCCATCAGGGCCTCGTACGTCTTGACGCCGGCTGCGTTGGAGCGGCGCTGTTCGAACTCTGAAATATCGGCGCCCGCCGCAAATGCGGCCGTGCCTTCGCCGCGCAGTACGATGCAGCAGATCGCCTGATCGGCATCGAGTTCGGCCATGGCCCCGGCGATCGCGTGCCACATGTCTTCGCCGATGGCGTTGCGGCGCGCCGGGTTGTCCAGCACCAGGCGGCCGATCGGTCCGTCGCGCTCGACGCGCAGTTTTCCTTCGCTCATACCCGCTCCTGAATTACATCCGCTAAATCACTTCGGCAGCGCGCAGGCCGGAAATCTCCGCTTCGGAGTAGCCGAGTTCGCGCAGGATTTTGTCATTGTGCTCGCCGGCCGGCCCGATTGTCCGTTTCATGCGCGCCGGAGTACGCGACAGCCGCATCGCGGGGCCGACCAGCTTGAGTTCACCGCCGCCGCCATCGGGCACCGGCGTGGCCATGCCGAGGTGCTGCACCTGGGGATCGGCGAACACTTCGTCCATCCTGTAGATCGGGCCGCAGGGCACGCCGGCGTTGTTGAGCAGCGCGATGAGCGCCTGCGAACCGTGGCGGCGCGTGCGTTCGGCGATCGCCTGGTTGAGCGCAACCCGATTGCTCGAACGCAGCTTGGCGGTGACGTAATCGGGATGCGTGGCAAGCTCGGGCACGCCCAGCGCCTCGCAGAAGCGGCCGAAAATCACCATGCCCGCCGCCGCGATATTGACGAAACCGTCTGCGGTCGGATAGACGCTGGTGGGTATGGTAGTCGGGTGATCGTTGCCCGCCTGCCCCGGCACCTCGCCCTCCACCAGCCAGCGTGCGGCCTGGAAGTCCATCATCGCCACCATCGCCGACAGCAGCGAGCTTTGCACCCACTGCCCTTTTCCGGAAACGCTGCGCTCCTGCAGCGCGATCAGCACGCCGAGCGCCGCGAACAGGCCCGCGCTGAGATCGGCGACCGGGATGCCCGCGCGCACCGGCCCGTTCCCCGGCAATCCAGTTACCCACATCAGACCGCCCATGCCCTGCGCAACCTGGTCGAAACCGGCGCGGTCGCGATAAGGCCCGTCCTGGCCGAAGCCTGAAATGCTTGCGTAGATGAGCCTGGGGTTCTCCGCGGCCAGCGTTTCGTAATCGATGCCCAGCTTGTGCTTTACATCCGGCCGGAAGTTCTCCACCAGTACGTCGGCGGTCCTCGTCAATCGCTTGAGCACCTCGACGCCGCGCGGATCCTTGAGGTTGAGCGTGAGCGAACGCTTGTTGCGATGCAGGTTCTGAAAGTCCGAGCCATTTCGCGAACCGAGGATATCTTCGCCTGCCCGCGCCGGCATTTCGATCTTGATGACGTCGGCGCCCCAGTCGGCGAATTGCCGGGTGCAGGTCGGTCCCGCGCGCACGCGTGTCAGGTCGATTACGCGAAGATGGGAGAGCGCTTCCATGAATGTCGCTACAAGGACTGAGTGCCGAGGACTGAGGACTGAGTAAAAAACTATACCGGAGCTGCGCGGGAGGGCCAGCGGCCGGACTCGACCTGGTGGAAGAAATCCTCCAGCAGGCGGTTAAACAGCGCCGGCTCTTCCAGATTGGTCATGTGCCCGCTAGCGGGCAACACGGCGAGCGCGGCCGCGGGAATGGTGCGCTTCATCAGCAGCGATGGCTCGAGCGTCGGGTCGTCTTCGTCGCCCGCGACGATCAGCACCGGCGCCTCGATCCGGGCCATGTCCACGGTCAGGTCGTAGAGCGACGGCCGTCGCGCCTGGTAGCCAAGCATGGTATTGGCCGAGCCCTGCGCGGAATGCTCGGAGAAGTTGCGGATGAATTCGGCGAATCCGCGCGGGTCCTTGGCCTGCAACTGCAGGCGCGCGGGACCGTGGCCGTAGGTTGCCGCCACCTTGGCCATGCCCTCCTCGAGCATGGTCTTTGCGAGCGCGCGCGACTGCGCCTGGAACTGCGCATATTGCTCCGGATGCGCGCCATAGCCGCAGCCGGCGACCACACAAGACAACGCGCGATCGGAATGGGCGATGCCGAAATGCAAAGCGGCGAAGCCACCCATCGAATTGCCCACGACATGAGCCCGCTGGATGCCGAGCCCGTCCATCACAGAGCGGATGTCGTCGCGCGCACGCTGCTGCGAGTACCGCTCGACGTCGGCAGGCACGTCCGACGGCGGATAGCCGCGCGCGTTGTAGGTGATGCAACGGTAGCGGCGCGAAAAATGCCGCACCTGCGGCTCCCAGCTTCGAAAGTCGCCCGCGAACTCATGCACAAAGATAATCGGCACGCCGGAACCGGTCTCCTCGTAAAAAAGCTTCACGCCGTCGTCTGTTTTCAGAGTGGGCATGCTGGTCGCTCCCGTGCGCGGATCTCCGGGTTCAGGCGTTTCAAACCGCAAGAAAGCCGCCGTCCACCACCAACTCGGTGCCGGTGATGTACGACGCTTCGTCGGAGGCCAGGAACAGGATCGCGTACGCTGCCTCCTCCACTCGCCCGGCACGGCGCATCGGGACCGATTCCAGCACCTTCTGTCGAATGTTGGGATCGGCGGCGGTCACCGAGGTTCGCATCGGCGGCATCACGCCGGGATGGACCGAATTCACGCGGATGCCGTCCTTTGCGTACTGCACGGCGGCGGACTTGGTCATCATGCGGATCGCGGCCTTAGCGCCGTTGTAGCCCATGTGCACGAATTCCTGTCCGACGAACCCCGAGATCGACGACAGATTAACGATAGCGCCGCCACCCGCCTGCTGCATTTCCGGGATGGCGTACTTCATCCCCAGAAAAGTCCCGCGCGCGTTTACTGCCATCAGCTTGTCGAAATAATCGGTACTCATGCGGTCCGGAACTGCACCGCTGATTCCTGCGTTGTTGACCAGCACGTCGAGCCGGCCGTAGCGCTTGACCGTGGCACGCACCGTCTCGCGCCACTGCTCCTCGTCGGAAACGTCCATGCGCAGGAACATCGCCTCCCCGCCCGCCGAGACGATCGAGTCGGCGACCGCGTGTCCTTCCTTCTCCAGCACGTCGGCCACCACGACCTTCGCGCCCTCTCGCGCGAAGATCAGCGCAGCGCTTTCCCCAATCCCCGACGCCGCGCCGGTTATCAGCGCGATCTTGTCCTTGAGTCTCACCCCTCCCTCCTTCTTTAGCGTACTCGACCTCAGATGGGCGAGTGGTCCTCGAGTTGGCGGTCAGCGCGGTACGATCAGCTTGAGTTTTGGAAAGTATTCTCGATAGCGCCGGGCATCTCGAGTTAAAAGCGTAAGGCCGGCAATACTGGCATGAGCGGCTATGTAGAAATCGGGGAGAGGGGATAGCTTTGTGCCGCGGCGCTGCCGGTACAACGCGAATGCCTTTCCGGCCAAGAACGCGGCCTCCCACGGCAAAGGCTGCCGTTCCAGCCCGAAAAGGGATATCGCGTGCTCGAACGATTCCAATGTATTGAATCCGATCGAAACCTCAGCATAGATGATGGGGTTGATCACGGCGTGACGTGCCTCGGCAGCGGCCCGCAGTCGCCGAGCCGACCAGTCAAACCAAACCGGATCTTCCTGGATAACGTCGATCAGCACGTTGCTGTCCACCAAGACCTTTCCGCCCGAAACATCGGACATCAGTCTTCCCCGCGCAGAAACGCCATGATCTGTTCGGTCGTCTTGCCATTCCAGTTGCGGTTCGTAGCACTGCCACGCAGACGCTCGACCGCGAGTTGTCCCCGACTTTTCGCCTTTCCTGCAGGTTTGAGAACAACCTTGCCGCGCACGATCTCGAACTCGACTTCGGTGTTGGGTAATAGTCCCGCCTTTTCCCTGATGTCCTGGGGGATCGTGACTTGGCCCTTGGTAGTGATTCGCATCGGATTTCTCCCGGTAATACCACAATGAAGTAAGAATCTTACCCGCGTAAAGTCGGCTGTTCAAGTATTCCGCCTTTCATCCGCTGGGGCCGGAACCGAGAGCTGAGCACTGCGATGAAGCGAGGATCGAGAAAGTCCGCGAATACTTCGAATGCCGAGGGACTTAAATATGTGATGTTGTCGCTCTGGCCCCCGCTGCGGCGCACCTTGCAGAGAACGGCGGTGATGCAACTGACGAGCTGTTCATTGGCGAGCTCGTTGTTGTGTTGGAAAAGCGACTGCGGTTCCGGACTGTATCCTAGGCCGCCCCCATCGAAGCGAAGTGACGCAGCATTCTTTTCGTATCGGGCGCAATGCCGGTGAACAATCGGAACGCCTCGGCCGCCTGAAACACCGCCATGCCGCCGCCGTGCAGCGTGCGGCAGCCGATGCCTTTCGCGGTGCGCAGAAGCTCGGTCTCCAGCGGGAAATACACGATCTCGGCGACCCATAGCTCAGGCCGCAGAAACTTCGCTGGCACGGGCAGGCCCGGATGCTTCGCCATGCCGGTCGGTGTTGCATGGATCAGCCCATCGGTTTCGGCCATCGCGCCGCCAAGATCGACACCGGCTATTGCCCGCCCTTTTCCGAATCGGGTGGCAAGGTCCGCGGCGAGCCGTTGCGAGCGGCTGGCATCGAGATCGAAGACAGTGAGCCGCTTGACTTCCAGCGTCAGCGCCGCATGCGCGACCGCCGCGCCGGCGCCGCCGGCACCGAGCTGCACCACACGATCCCGCTTCACGTCCGGCAATCCGCGGCGGAAACTTTCCGCGAAACCCCACCAGTCGGTGTTGTGGCCGATGCGCTGGCCGTCCCGCAGTACCACGGTGTTCAC
>Ga0184627_10000590_pt1 | contig 14077 bp, 17 predicted proteins | sample PLM3_127_b1_FD_133150 | JGI IMG/M metagenome (GOLD analysis project Ga0184627, IMG submission 133150) | Groundwater sediment microbial communities from an aquifer in East River, Colorado, USA - PLM3_127_b1 | ecosystem: Environmental > Terrestrial > Soil > Riparian zone | place: USA: East River...
GCTGAGGTGCTGGCGATAGAACGCGATCGTCCGGGGCCACGAGTCGGCCGTGGCCTCGAAGTTGTTGCCGAGATCCTGCATCCACAGGAATGAATGTGTCGCGTGGGGGTACGTGTGGGATTCGTACGCCTTCCCGAGCCGCTTCATCTCGGCGCGCGTTGATTCCACCGTCGAGAAAATCCGCGCATCGTCTTCACCGTAGAAGCCGAGGACCGGCGCGGTTGCCTTGGCCAGCGAAGCCATCGGCGGCGGTCCACCGTAGTACACGACCGACGCGTTGTGTTCGGGAACGTCGGTGGCCAGCGTGAAGCTGTTGGTGCCGCCGCCGCAGAACCCGATGCTGCCGGTCTTGCCATTCGAACGCGGCATCTTCGCGGCAAAGTCGCGCACCGCCCTGATCCTGGCCATCACGGCCTCTCGATTGAGTTTCTGAGTGGTCCGCATACGATCGTCCATGAAGCGGAACGAGTCGAAGTTGCCTTCATTGGGACCGAGTCCCGATGACAAGTCCGCCACGAGGGCGATGAAACCGTCCCTGGCGAGCTGATCGGCCACGCCGCGGACCCAATCGGTCACGCCGGAGGCGCCGTGCAGGACGAGCACCGCGCCGACCTTCTGCTCCCCGTCGGGATACACGACCCAGGTGTGCACCTTGACCTCGGTGCCTGGAACCGGAACATCGACCCATTCGTGGCGCCGTGGCGTCGTGCCGACGATCCGCTCAGCCATGACCCAGTTGGCGGGCAGATCATCGGGCTTGACGTTGAGGCCCGGCGCGTCCCGCGGCTGGCCGCTCTGCGCGCCGCGTCCGGCCTGGCCGCCGCGCGCCCCCTGTTGAGCGACGGTCGACTGTTCGACTTCGCTCACGGTCGACCCTGAGCTTGCCGAACGGGTCGAGGGGTGCGCTCGCGTTTCCATCGCCACGTGATCCATGTGAGGCGGCAGCGGCTCGAACTGGTTGCCTGTCTGTTCTGACAGGAACGTCAGCGCACTCAGCCATCCCCCATCGTTGCGGGCGAAACTGGCCGCTGGCGCCGTTCCCACCTTCGCGGCGATTCGGCCGGCGCGGACCTCGATACTAGCGATCGTGCCGTTGGCGGCCGGGATCTGCGCCGCAAATCGCGTCACCGCGTACGCCTTCGCGAGGATCTCCTCCTCGCTCATGCGGTTCAGCGCATCGACGATGTCCTCCTCGCTGCTGAACGCATCGATGTCGCCGCCGCCCGGTCCGCGTCCGGACAGGTAATCCGGCGCGACGGCAATGAATCCGTCGCGCGAAGCCTGGAACGCCGTCGCGCGGGCCCAGTCGCTCATGCCCTCGTCGGTGTTCACCACGACGACGGGCGCCTTGTCCACGCGATCGGGATAGGACACGAACACACGCACATGGTCGCGCCCGGCCGCCACGTCGACGTACTCACTGGTATGAACGGCGCCCTCGAGCAGCATTCGGGCGGTGGCCGCGGTTGGCAAGGCCAAGGCTGAGATGATGCCCGTAGGGCCGACATGGTCCATGCCGGCGTGACTGCCATGCTGGCCGAGGACAGTTCGGCCGCCGATGGTCAGTGTTATCGCCGCGAGAACGAACGCGAGGATGCGCACCTTCATGATCGACCTCCCACGATTACGGGCCACGGAGGCACGGAGTCACGGAGAAAAGGAGGGTGGAAAACGTCCGTGTCCCCGTGCCGCCGTGGCTTCGTGATCTGTGTTCGTCGGCGCGTCAGCGCTGGGTTGTGGTGCGGGAGGCCAGGATCCGGTTCACTTCGGGATTGATCCCCTTGTCCATCCACCGATCCAGCTCCGCGATCTGCGCCGGCGTCAGGACGCTCTTGGCGTCGGCCTTCAACTGCTGCGTGGCGCTCAGCACCGCGGCGTTGTACTTGCCGACGGCGTCGAGCCACTGCTGGACCTTCGGTCCCGACAGCTTCAGGATGCTGACCGTGCCGGTCGGACACAGGGCGCCGGCCTGCATCGTGTCGCAGAACACCTCGGGGGCGACCGCGGCAGCGGCTGGCTGGCGGTCAGCCGGACGCTGGCGCGCGTCAAGGGTGGCCAGTGAGAGTCCGACGGCGATGACGGCGATGCCCAGACGGAATATGGCGATCATGAATGCTCCCTACTTCGCGAGCCTCAAACCTTCGGTGCACGTGTTCTCATGGAGCTCGTCGTTGCCTTTTGCGGCACGACGGTACCGTCTGACGAATTCCCATGGCTTGGTGAACGCCTTGGGGTCGTACACCGTATGGGCGTTTTCCAGCTGGTCTGGAGCCGTGAGCCGGATCCGCTCGGTAACGCGCATCGCGTCGCTGTGTGGAGACCCGTACCGATCGAGCACCGTGTCATCCCGCAGATTCACCGTCTCGACGACCAGCGTATCTCCCTCCCAGCGCCCTGTGGAGTAGCCCATGTACGAGGGATCGAAATCCTGTGGCATCGTGCGGCCGTCAAGGTAGACGCGCCGGTAGGCATCCATCCACTCACTGAAGAACCCGACCTTGTCCTTGGATTGCACGATCTCCAAGCCGTACTGCGCCAGCGTGAAATACGGCATGCCCGGGGGCAGACAGCGGGCGACAGGTTCGGTCTCTTCGGAACCGGTCTCGCGCGACGCCTGTACTCTCTTGTATCGCTCCAGGTACGCGGGCGTGAGCGGGGGCAGCTCTCCCGCCGCCGGTAACCACCGGAGCGTGGTCCCCTCTCTCGGCGCGGCCGGAGCATTGATGGTACGCCAGACACCGCTGAAGTCCGGCACCTGCGCCCCATTGCCCTCCCCGCCGTTGCCGGACGCTGGCGTTCGCTGCTGCGCATCAGCCGGGATCGACGCACACGCAACGCCTACCACCAGGGCCAGCGCTGCCATCCGCAGACGTGAAATGTTCGATGTCATCGTCATCACTCCTCTGCCTACCCGCCCGCGTTCCCGCCGATCGCGGTGCCGTCACCGCGGCTGGCCCGCACCAACATACCGCCATTCGTGCCGTTCTTCATCGGATGGATGACCACCGATACCTTCTCGCCCGGCTTAACGACCTCTCTCGACCAGCCGTTGCGCCGCAGGTTACCCGGAGTCCCCCCCTCGACGTCCCACTCGACCATACCGCCCCGGCCATTCGGGACGTTGACCAGAAGGTGGATATGCGGATTCGTCCACTGCAGTTCCTTCACCTCACCCACGATGGTGACGTCCTTGTTGTAGTCGAACATGGCGAAACTGTGATGCGCGAACGCCGGGCCGGCCAACAGCAGGACGGTGCCGGCAATCCCCAGGAATTTGCTGCTCATGTGGACAATCCTCGCCTCTCCAGAACTCACCAATGCGGTCCGCGGCGACGATCGTATACCGCTTTTCCACTCCGGACAAGGTCGGCTCTTGGCATATTCTGGTGCAGACCGCCGTCCTGGATTCGTCATCAAGTGCAGGAGCGAGGCTTCACGTACATGAAGCCCTGATCGAGATCGTCTCCTGGCTTCTTCGGAGGTGTGATGAAGGCGAAGCATGGGCTCCTGACGCTCGGCCTGGCGCTGCTGTGTGCAGCGGTGCCGGCCGGCGCCCATCATGGGTTCTCATCAGAGTATGACGAGAAGAAGCCGGTGGAGTTCAAGGGTGTCGTGACGAAGCTCGAATGGACGAATCCGCACGCCCGGTTCTATATCGACGTCAAGGACGCGAACGGGAACGTCACCAACTGGAACTTCGAGCTCGCCAGTCTGAACTCGCTGCGGCGGAACGGGTGGACACAGTTTTCGCTGAAAGTCGGCGAGGTCGTGACCGCCAAGGGATACGCGGCCCTGTCTGGCGTACCGATGGCCAATGCCAACTCGGTCACGTTGGCGGACGGCCGCTCGTTGTTTGCGGCGACGAATGCGCCGTCCGTGCAGCAATCGCCTACGGCTCAGCCATGAATCAGAAGCGTGTGAGGTCTGCCGTCAGAACATCGCTCGTCGCCACTGCGATCTTCGCGGCGGCCGTACCCCTTCTCCTGCAGGCGCAGGAGGGCGGTGGTCGTGGCGGCGCCGGCCGTGCGGGCGGCGACGGTGCGGCCGGACGGACGGGCGGCGGCGGTGGGACGGACGCGCCCACCACGGTCAATCTGGGCGGCGGCTCGAGTTGGCGCGGCGTGGTGCCCGACGGCCCCGTGCCGAGACTGCCGGACGGCACCGTGAACCTGGCAGGCGTCTGGCAGGGTGGCGGCCCCTCGCAGAATATTGCGCAAGGACTTGCACGCGGCGAGACGGTTCCGATCCTGCCGGCGGCGCAGCAACGCATGGCGGCACGGACGGTGTTCGACAACACGGAGGCGCTCTGCCTGCCGGCAGGCGTGCCGCGCGTGCCGGGCAACTATCCCTGGCGGCTCGTGCAGTCCCCCACCCACTCAAAGGCCACGCACATCTTCATGCTGTTCGAAGGGAACATCCACAGCTTCCGGCAGATCTTCATGGACGGCCGCGCGCACCCGGCCGATCTCGACCCTTCGTGGTACGGGCACTCGACCGGCCGATGGGAGGGCGACACGCTCGTCGTGGACTCGGTCGGCTTCAACGATCGGGGCGCGCTCGACGGCGCCGGCCATCCGCGCACCACGCAGTTGCACGTCATCGAACGGTGGACGCGGAAAGACCTGGGGCACATGGTCAACAACATCACGATCGACGACCCTGGCGCATACTCCCGGCCATTCAACGTGACCTTTGAGGCCACGTTGAGGGTCGGCGACGAGCTCATGGAGTATATCTGCAACGAGAACAATCAGATCGGGATCGCTGGCGGCTACGCTAAATGAAGACCGTCTTATAGCGGTCGTCCTTCGGCGGATAGAAGAGAAGGAACGTCTCGGCCTTGATACCGCCGTTCACGGCCGTGTATATCGTCGTGCCCGTGTCCTTGAAGCGCCCCTGCGCTCGCATCCCTGGATCCGATTTGTCGAAATTGATCCGTCAGGCGCCGATGATCGGAAGCTTTTGAGGGTCAGCCTTGTCGGCGGCGACCCGATAGCTGCCGAAGAACGGTCACGGCCATCGAGACCACTGCACGACAGGTTGTTCTGTTCATCATGAGCCTCCTCCCACGTCCTCGAGATCGCCCGCATCCTACACCAGGTTCACGCTGGAGGACGCGACCCGAAAGTCGGCGATCCTGCACCTTCAGAGCCATGACAACACTTCATCACGTCCGGGAGCACCACAGCGTGCTCGCCGCCGCCGAGAAACGTCTCCTCGTCCGGATCGCGGGCCGCCTGCCGCTTTTCATCAACTCCGACCATTTGACGCTCCTGGCGCTTCTGGCCATGGCGCTGGCGGGGGCCGGCTTTGCGCTGGCCCGATGGACCCCGCAAGCCCTCTGGCTGGTGATCGGCGCGCTCGCGCTCAACTGGTTTGGCGACAGTCTCGACGGCACCCTCGCCCGCGTGCGCGGTGCGGAGCGCCCGCGCTACGGTTTTTACGTCGATCACGTCCTCGACCTCGTGGGCATCACGCTGCTGATGGCGGGCCTCGCCTGCTCCGGCTACATGGCGCCGACCGTGGCGCTCTCGGTGCTCATCGCCTACCTGCTGGTGGCGGGCGAAGTGTTCCTGGCGACCGCGTCCCATGGCGTTTTCCGGATGTCGTGTGCGGGCGTCGGTCCGACGGAGCTGCGGATCCTGCTCGGCATCGGCACGCTCGCGCTCTTCCACGATCCGCACGCAGACCTCGGCCTCGCCGGCCGCGTGAGTCTGTTCGACCTGGGCGGGACGATCGCCACGGCCGGAATGCTTGTCGCTCTGGCGGTGGGCGTCTTTCGCAATGCCACTGCGCTGGCGCGGCTCGAGCCAAGACAACGCCCAACTCCCAACCACTCAACTCCCAATATGGGAGTTGCGGACTTGGGACTTGGGAGTTGGGAGTTGAGCGAAGGCGCTACACCGATGCCGTCTTGCCGAACGCCCGAACGAGCGCGGCGCTGTCGGCAAATTCACGGAAGCGCGTAATCTTGCCGTTGGTCAATGTAAACACCATGACCCAGTCCGAGGAGAACGGCCGGCCGGTCTCCTTGGATTTCCCTTCGTACTGCCCGATCGCGACAACCGTGTCGCCCTGCGCGACAAACTCACGCGGCTCAAACATGTCGAACGCGATGGTCGATGCGACCTGTGAGAAGAACTCGCCGACCGCCTTGCGCCCGCGCCGCTGGCCGGCGGTCGGCAAGACGCCTTCGGTTCCCTTCACGGCCTGCCAATCGACGTTGTCGTCTACCAGCGCCAGAATGCCGTTGACGTCGCCCCGCCCGAAGGCGGCGTAGGCGTCTTTCACAACCTGCGTGTTCTGAGTGTCGGACATGGTCTACCTCCAGTGTCTCTACGGATGGAATCGGCGGCTGGATTTTACGTGGCGCGCAGCAATTTTGGCTACCCCTTTCAGGTCGTCCACAAGGATGGCGTAGCCGCCGGGCGTAGAGGCCCGGCCTGCGGACGCGGGAAGGCGATCGCCGGGCGGCGGCCCCTTACGGGTCGCCGGAGTACGATGCGCGTGATGCAGGAGCTGGGACTCATCCTCACACTGGCCGGGAGCCTCGGCGCGGCGCTTCTCTTCGGCTACCTCACCCACCGGCTCGGCTTGTCACCGATTGTCGGCTACCTGCTGGCTGGCGTCGCGATCGGACCGAACACGCCCGGCTTCATCGCGAACCCCGAGCTTGCGGAGCAGCTCGCCGAAGTCGGCGTGATACTCCTGATGTTTGGCGTCGGCCTGCAGTTCCACGTCGAGGAGTTGCTGGCCGTGCGGCGCGTCGTCATCCCGGGCGCGGCTGCCGGCATTTCGTTCGCCACGCTGCTTGGCGCCGTAGCGGCGTCGGGCTTCGGCTGGAGCTGGACCTCATCGGTGGTCTTCGGGCTCACCTTGTCCGTCGCCAGCACCGTTGTGCTCGTGCGCGTGCTCTCCGACACGAGGCAACTGCACACCTCCACCGGCCATATCGCAGTCGGGTGGCTCGTCGTCGAAGACCTCTTCACCGTCATCATGCTCGTGCTGCTGCCGACGATGGTGGGGGGAACGATCAGCGTCGCGGGCGTGCTCGGCAACGTGGCGCTGACCCTGGCCAAGGTCAGCCTGCTCGTGGCGTTTGCCGTGATTGTGGGTATGCGGACGATACCGAAGTTGCTCGACCTGGTGGCGGCGACCCGCTCACGGGAGCTCTTCACCCTCACTGTGCTCGTTCTTGCGCTCGGTATTGCCGTCGGATCCACGATGGTCTTCGGCGTGTCGATGGCGCTCGGCGCGTTCATCGCGGGGATGGCGGTTGGCCGTTCGGATTACAGCCTGCGCGCCGCGACCGATGCGCTGCCGATGCGCGACGCCTTCGCGGTGCTGTTCTTTGTCTCGATCGGCATGCTGCTGGATCCGCTGGAGCTTCTTTCCGCGCCATGGCTCGCGCTGGCGGCGCTCGCCATCGTGGTCGTCGCCAAACCGCTGGTCGCCGCCCTGGTCTTGACACTGATGCGGTACCCCGTGCACACGGTGCTGACGGTGTCGGCCTCGCTGTCGCAGATCGGCGAGTTCTCGTTCATCCTCGCGGCGCTGGCACGCGACCTCCGCGTGATGCCCGAGGTCGGGCTGAACGTGGTCGTCGCAGTGTCGATCGCCTCTATTGTGATCAACCCGCTGGCGGCAAAGGCGATCAGCCCTGCCGAGCAGTGGCTGACGCGGTGGCGGATATTTCGAAAAGCGGCGGTTGCGGACAGGCTCGTCGAGCGCGGGAAGGCGTCGTCGCTCCAGCCCGAGGACCGGGCCGTCGTCGTCGGCTACGGCCCGACAGGCCGGACCGTCGCCCGTCTTCTGCGCGAGAACGGGATCCAGCCCACGGTCATCGAGCTCAACATCGATACCGTCCGCGCGTTGAGAGAAGAGGGCGCGTCAGCCGTGTACGGCGACGCGCGAAGCCAGGACACGCTCGTCGCCGCCGGCGTCCGCCATGCCGCCACGTTGATCATCAGCGGAGCCGACAGCGGCGCCCCCGAAACGATCCGCGCGGCGCGCGAGCTGAATCCCTCACAGCACATTTTTGTGCGCGGCGCGTATCTGCGCGACGTGCCGACGCTGCGCGCGGCGGGCGCCGAGCACGTGTTTTCCGGCGAGGGCGAGGTGGCGCTGGCGATGACCGAGGCCGTGCTGCGGCGGCTGGGCGCCACGCCCGATCAAATCGACCGGGAGCGCCAGCGCCTGCACGGCGAGCTGTTTGGGCCCGAACGCGAGGTAGCCGGGTAGCTGGGGCGTTTTCCCGCCGACCCAGCTACCCACCAGCCCATCTGCCTAGCTACCCACCTGCCCAGCTACCCAAGAAGCGGTATACTCAGACCTTTCAGCCTGGGACAACTCGGAGCGCACCCCTTAACGTGCTCGGGGTTGCCCTGAGCGATGTCGAAGGGCAGGAGGTTCGGTGATGCGTGTTCTGTTGACGATGGGGCTCGTGGCAACGCTGGTGGGGGTCGGAATGGCACAGGGTGCGGCCGAGCTGAAGGTTGGCGACATGGCGCCGGACTTCACCCTGCAGGGCACCGACGGCAAGACGCACAAGCTGTCGGACTACCGGGGCAAGCAGGCCGTCGTGGTGGCCTGGTTCCCGAGAGCGTTCACGCAGGGCTGCACGATCGAGTGCAAGTCGCTGGCGGAGAACGGCGCCAAGATTCGGAGGTTTGACGTCACCTACTACATGGCAAGCGTCGACGCGCTCGAGGACAACATCAAGTTCGCGAAAGCGACCTCGGTGACGCTCGGCGAAGGCGCGAATGCAAAGGTCGTCGAGAAGAAGGAAGCCGATTTCCCGATGCTCAGCGATCCGAGCAAGGAAGTGGCGACGAAGTACGGCGTCCTCAACCCGCGCGGCACCGCCAACCGCTGGACGTTCTACATCGACAAGGCCGGCCGGATCGCAGCCATCGACAAGATGGTCCGCCCGGAGACATCCGCCGAGGACATGCTGACCAAGCTCAGCGAAGTTAAGGTCGCGATGCGGTAACTCGGATCGTTCGGATCGTTCTCACGTTCGGATCGTTCGGGCCCGTGCCCGTTCGATCCGGACGTCCCACGTCGCTGAGCTTGAAAAAAGGTCTTCGCAATTATTCTGGTCGCACCGGCGCGAGCGGCGTCGACGTGTTATAGTGCGTCTGTTAGTCGTCCTTTCCTGAGCCTGCCGCCGGCCGCGCAGTCGCGGACCCTTCACGGCCAAGCCCCAGACTCACCAAAAGACTGTTGACGTTCGGCTTGTCCCGCAACTACCCCGCAGCGGCGGGTGTGGACCCGATGACTTCTACTTCTTGGTGAGCAGCATGACCATCCCGGCGGACCACAACGCAATGGCGCGCATTCGCGCCGAGTACCTGGAAATGCCGGGGATGAGCCTCACGCTCGAGCAGGTGCAGCGGCTCTGCGGCCTCGAACGATCGGTGTGCAGGATGGTCCTGGATTCGCTTGTCGCGATGAAGTTCCTGCATGTGAAGGCAGGGGGGACCTACGCGCGGCTCACCGCTGAAAGCACTCCCCGTCCGCAACCGGCCAAAGCTTCCTTCATGGTGGCATCACCAACGTATCGCCGGGCGAGTTGATTTCGATTCCTGGCGCATGCCCGGGCCGGTCCCGACGGTGTGCTACGATTGACTTCCCCGCCTGGCCGGCGTAGCTCAGTTGGTAGAGCAGCTGATTCGTAATCAGCAGGTCGTCGGTTCAAGTCCGACTGCCGGCTCCAAATTTCCTGACAGAAATACAGCAGGTTGATCTCTTCTTCATCGGTTGCCACCCTCGTGGGGGTTACGAAAGAAGCGGAACGCGCTCTGGGCGGCACGGGCGCATTACCCGGTTTCGTTCAAGGTTTGTCTTCAGTTCGAGATCGTGCCTGCAGAAAGGGCCGGCAGGCCGGCGCCGGGTCACGCGCTCGCCCTGTGCAATTCGAGACACTCGCCCGGCACTGAAGCCGAATAGGATGAGAACCATGCTGGAGTGGTTCAAGAGGCACGGATGGCTGGCGCGCCCTGAGGCGGCCCCCGAGTCGACGACGCCCAGGCAGGACGGGTCCAGGATGGCTGGTCAGTATCGGTCGCTCTACAAGTATCTGGAGCATCGATACTCGAATACCGTCGTCCTCACCTTCGGCCAGATCGAAGACCTTCTTGGTTTTCCACTGCCGGATCTTGCGCGAACCGAAAAGGAATGGTGGACAGCGGCGCCCAGCACCACCGAACCCCGATACTCACAGGCATGGACGCAGGCCAGCATGACGGCCAAACCGAATCTGTCAGCCCAGAACGTCGTGTTCGAACGCGCCCCGTGACCCGTCGATCAGCAAACGCAATGATTCCGTCCCTGACTCAGCCGTTGGCGACGTGGAGCTTCAGCGTCTCTTCGCGCTGCGCGGCGTTCGTTTCCGGCGCGGATGTTCGTCCGCCTTGTCGAGCGCCCGGGCCCCGCCCACATACTCCGCCCAGCCTTCAGCGATCAGGATATTCGCGTCATGCGCCGACACGTCGAGCACCTCGCCCGCCTTGGCTCTGGACAAGTCGATCCCGTCGATCAGGTCAGCGAACTTCCGAATGAGGTGGACCTTCATCCCGAATGAGGCGGACGTTCATCCGATTTCGCTGCGTCAACTGCTGATGAGCTCTGCCTCCAAATGTACAGTTTCATACCACCCGGGTGTACACGCCAGCAACGATTCAGCACACAAACAGCCAGATAGGGAGTCGAAAGCAAATTTCGCGCCTCTGAAGGAATTAGAGCCTCTCTATGGACGAGGTGCAGTGCGGACAGCGGGTGGCCTTCAGGGAAATCGCTGACGCGCAATACGGACACTCCCGGGTCGCCGGTCCTGGCGCCGGCGGCGTGCCCTTGATGCGATTGACCTGCTTGATGAGGACGAACACGACAAAGGCGACGATCAGAAAGCCGACGGCCTCGTTGAGCACCTGCCCGTACGCGACGACCGGAATCCCTCGCTCGCGGGCATCGGCCAGCGACACGGGTACCCCCCTCGAGCGGTCGAGGACGACCATCAGGCTCGAAAAATCGATCGATCCGAGGAGCACGCCGAGCGGCGGCATCAGCACGCCGTCGACCAACGCGGAGACAATCCGCCCGAACGCGGCGCCCATGATCACGGCCACTGCGAGATCGATGACGTTGCCGCGCGAGACAAACGCCCGGAATTCGGTCCACATGGCGGGAGATTATGGCCGGAATCGCGCCCTGAATGCCATATCGCGCTCGCAAGTCGAACGTCAAAGGCAATCTGCCCAGGACGTCATTTGACCTGTGAGCTGCGACTTTCGACTGACGCAGTGATGTCTAGAAACGATCCGCGAGCTCGATGAGGGCCCGCACGAGCAACACGACGGGCGCGCCCAGGGCAATCAGCACGACGGGAAACGCCAGGACCAGCGCGACCGCCAGCCCCAGCTGACCCAGGACGCCCGCGGCCGTCGTCCGGCGACGGACCGGGGTTGGTAGTGCTGTCAGCGCGACCTCCCCGCGTCGACGTCGCGGATGACTTCAGCGATGGTGCGCTCCGGCCCGCTGGACAGCAGGATCAGCGTTGCGGGCGGCATCAGGCCGACCAGCGCAAGGCCGATCCAGGCCACCAGCGAGATCGCCCCCGCCGCCATGAAGAGCACAACCGTCAGCGCCAGCAGCCACGTCGCGGTGAGAGACCATTTATTGAGGTAGGACGACATGGGGTCCTGCTTTCACGCGAGCGAGAATCGCGCCCACAGGCACAGCGTCGAATGACGTGCGTCCGGCCGCGAGATGTTTACGTGTTGACTCGGCGCTACCAGCGGCGTTGCGGCGGGCGGCTGACGAGCCGCGCTGGATTCCAGATCTGCCCGCACTCGTGACAACGCCAGTACGTGGTCTCGCTCACCGTCTTGCTCGTCGTCGTGACGCGAGCCGATCGGCAGAAGGGGCACGAAGGGTCCGCCGGCGGGAGTGACGGAGCGGCGCTTCCAAACGCAGGCAACATCCCGAAACCTCGAGTCTAATCGCGCTTTAGTGAGAGACATGCCCCAGGACGCGGGGCGCAGGACTCAGGAAAGCAGACCCCTTCAGCGTACGGGCTAATGCCCGAAAGCACAAGGAGAATCGCCGCGCCAGACGCGCGCACCGTGAATCGGGAACGCACCCTCGTGGACTGTGCACGTGCGACCCGAAACCTCGCGCACATGGTCGGCGAGGCGCGCTGAGGCAGCCTCTCCAGCGATAATCCCGTAGACGGTGGGCCCCCATGAGCTCTGCCCCACTCCCGATGCGCCCCCTTCGTGCATGCGGCGCACGAGCGCCTCGCTCGCGCCCGGCGCAAACGTGCCGCCCTGCACCGGAGCGAACCAGCGTCCGGTCGTTTCCTGAATCTGAGTCAACGCAGCTCCAAACGCCTCGATATCCGCATCCGCCAGCGCGGGCAGCAGCGCCATCAGCACGAGGTGGGCGACACGTTCGACGTCTCGCTCGGACGGCGCCGGTATTCGATCGAAGGCCGCCGCCTCGTCCATGCCGCTGACACCTGGCATGACGTCTGGCGTGGCCACGACGCAGCGCCAGGAGGGAGGAAACGGCAGGCGAGCGAGGAGTGGACCACAGTCATCGCGGTCCGTGCGGCGGCCGCCTTCGACGACAAGCCCGCCATCGGCGAACGTCCACGTGCCGACGGCGGAACGCCGTGCGCGCCCCACAGCCCGCGCCAGCGCCGGCGCGTCCGCCTCGATGCCGTGCAGCTCGGCGAGCGCCCGTGCCACGGCCAGGGCGAGCTGCGTTCCTGAACCGAGCCCGGCGTGCCGCGGCAGCGCGCGGTGCACGCGCAGCCGCGTCCCGCTCCGGACGCCGTGATGGCCCATGAAGCGGCGGGCAAAATCGGCCGCGCGCTCCACGTCTTCGCCCTCGACCTCCAGCACCTCAGCCCCGCACGCCGAAACCAGGAGCGTTGGAGCGGGCGCCGCCGCGCCGATGCCGCCGAACCAGCGCCCGCGCTCTCCCCGCAGGTCGAGCACGCCGAAGTGCAGGCGCGCCGCTGCCTCGACGAACACTTCCTCCCGGACGCTCATGCAGGAGTCATGCAGGGTCTGCTGCGGCGGGGACGGAATGCACATACTCGGTGAGCAGCGCCATCGCCTCGAGCTCCCCGGCACCGGCCGTCTTGTCCACGATGACCTGCAGACGCGCCAGCTCGCTGTCGATGAACGCCCGCGGCAGGACGTGCAGCCGCGTCGCGTAGATCGCCGCCTCGAGCACTGCATGCCGGGCACGGTTGAAGCCGATGAATTCGCGCCGGCTGCCGCGGTGCACGACCACCGTCTCGATCCGCGAGCGCGGCGGCGTGCTGTCGACCGAGCGCACCGCGACCTCCCGCCACGAGCAGCAGTCGGCGAGCACGACGCCGCAGACGGCCTCCGCCGGCACCGTCAGGTACTCGGGATTCGTGATCGCCGCGCGCGCAAACACGCGCACGTCGTCGGTCAGGTTCACCACGGCGGCGCGGGTCGCCATCAGGTTGCGGTATGTGGCGGTCTCGAGGAACGGCTTGAGGACGATCGCGGCGTCGCCCCACTCCACGCCCATCGGCGCGCAATTCACGGCGCCGTCCGCCGCCACGGTCGTGACGATGGTCTCGAGAATCACGATGGAACGACGACGACGCTCATGCCCCACACTCCCAGTCGACGAGCGTGAGGTAAGACGCCCTGAGGCGCAGGGTGCACTGGCCGGGGGTCCCGCGGCCGATGGCCTGCGGTCCCACGCGGACGAGCGGCGCCAGCCCTCGCAGTGAGCTTGTGAGAAACGCCTCCTCTGCCGCGAGCAACTCCTCCAGCCCGAAGGCGCGCTCCTCTGCGGGCAGCCCCTGCGCGTGTGCAAGCTCGAGCACCGCCTCTCGCGTGACGCCGGGCAGCACCCCGCAGGTGAGCGGCGGCGTTACCAGCGCGTCGCCGGTCCATGCGAACAGGTTGCTCGCAGTGGCCTCCGAGCAGTGGCCTTCGGTATCCAGAAACAGCGCCTCGTCGGCGCCGGCGCGGCGCGCCTCGAGGAGTCCGGCGATCGCGTCGGTGTACGCCAGCGTCTTGAGGCC
>Ga0184627_10000592_pt1 | contig 14037 bp, 11 predicted proteins | sample PLM3_127_b1_FD_133150 | JGI IMG/M metagenome (GOLD analysis project Ga0184627, IMG submission 133150) | Groundwater sediment microbial communities from an aquifer in East River, Colorado, USA - PLM3_127_b1 | ecosystem: Environmental > Terrestrial > Soil > Riparian zone | place: USA: East River...
CGACGCTGAACGTAGGCCGGTCGCCCGCCGAGAGGGCCGGGTTGACCGTCACGGCCATGCGGTTTTCCGAAAGGTTCAGTGCGCCGAACAGCCCGCCGGTGGCGTAGCCGAGGTCGTCCCACGCCCAGGCCAGCTGTGGGCGTGGCTCCTCCACCGCGTCGTCGTCGCCGATAATCCGCCCGTCGATACGACGCACGCCGAGCGCCTTGAGGCCATTGACCCACGTGGACAACGCCTGACCGCCGCGCCCGCCTATCGACGGATCTCCGGCGCCGACGATGAAGAGGTCGCCCTGGAGTGTGCCGTCGACAACGGGAGCCGTCGCGCGAACGGTGGTCTCGAACCTGAAGTCCCACCCGACCGCGTCAACTGCGGTGGCGAGACTGACGAGCTTCGCCGCCGACGCGGGGACGAGGAGGGTGCGCGGATTGAGCTCGAAGATCCGTTCGTTGCGATCGAGCGAGTGGACGACGACGCCCCAGGCGGCGCGCTGAACGCCCGGCGACATCGTGGCCGCGGTGATGTCCTGTCTGAGTTGCTGGAGGGGATCGAGAGATGGAGCGAGAGCCGGCGCTGACTTGGCGCAACTCCCCAAGCCAAAGGTCAAAAGGCAAAGGGCAAATTGAACACCCAGGCGGCGCGTCCAGGCTGAATTTGACTTTTGACTTTTGACTTTTGACTTACCTCTCATTTATTTCAAGGCATCCAGCGCCTTGATCGCCTCGTCAAACGCCATGGCCTCGACCCTGGCAGTGCCCGGCTCGTCGGCGCGGCCGGCAAAGACATCGGTGCCCGACCGCCCGAACGTGACGGTCTCCGTCTTGGTGTCGTCGAAACGGACAGTCACGGTCAGCGCCGGCATCTTGAGAGATGCGTGGGTCGTCGTTTCGAATGACTGCGCCCGCACGTTGGAGAGCTTCGTCAGCAGGTCCTCGACCTTGGTCAGGTCGGCGTTCTGGCCCGCGGCATTCCGCCACGTCTCCTTGCCGTCTGCGGTCATTTTTTCAAACGCCAGGGCCTCGTCGCCGCGGCGTGTTTCAATCCGGTTGGCCGTGAACGATCGGCCATCGAACAAGTCCTTGCGGCGATACTCAGGGAAGTCCCTCGAGAGATCCGTGAAAAGACTTTCCTCGACCGTGAAGACCTCTGGCCGGGCGGCGTCCTTTGCGAAACGGCCGCCCTCGTCGGCGCGACCGATCAGCAGCGTCGCCCGCGAGCTCCCGCTCAGCACCGCCGCCGTCAACGCCGGCCGGTCAAGGCCGTAGGCCTTCAGGTCCCCTGCTTCGGGCGCCACGACCTTCTGCATGAACGTCGAGGACAGCCGCGTCATCAGTCCTTCGATGGCGGCATAATCCGCCCGCGCGCTCGCAGGTTTTACGATGCGCCAGTCGGTTCCGCTTCTCGCGAACTGGATCGTGGCCGCGCCTTCCACGACTTCGATGCCGTCTGCCTTGTCCCGCTCGAACTTGAGGACGGCCTTGTCGCGCAGGTCGAACGGCGTCTTGTTGAAGATGGCGTCAAGAAACGACGAGACAAGGAACACCCGGTTCTCTTCCGGCCGCTTTGCGTAGACGTCGCCGCCGGTCGGCGTCTTCTCGCCGACGAGCAGACGTTGAAAGTCCTTCTGATCCTTCAGGCGGAACGACACCTCGATCCGCGCCGGGTTGAGCCCGTACTGCGCCAGGTCCGCGGGATTCTCGTCGACCACGCGCTGGACCTCGAGCGTTGCGAGGTTACTGGTGACGGTACCGACGACGCCCGCGTCGGCATCCGCGGTGTCTGGCTCGACGAGGCGCCAGTTATCGCCAACCCGCTGCACGCGAGACGTCTCGCCGCTGCCGTTACGGATCTGGACCTCCTCGATGTTGTCGGCCGGCAGCTCAACAAACGCCTTCGGCTTGGCGTCGGCCGCCGCGGGATCCCTGTTGGCGTCGACGAAGTAGAGGTAGCCGACGAGGCCGGCAAGCACGACTAGGAGGACGATCGTCGACCTGAGCCCGCCCATCTACTGGACCGTCCGTACTGATTGAGTAATATTCATAACACGCCTCCGAGCGCGATCTGCGGGCCGCGACAACGGAGCGGCCCGGTAGGCATTTCGAAGAAAATCGCCCCTACCGTCTCCTCCACCACGTAAAGATGCCGGCAGCGAAGACAAGTGCAGGCAGCACGAAGATGGACGTCAGCAGGGTCATCGTCTGTTGACGCGGCGTCATCGTGACCCTGCGGTCTTCCGCCTGGGTCGGGCGGATGGCAATCAGGTTCTCCTGCTGTGCCAGCCAGCTGATCGCGTTGGCGAAAAAGTTCATATTGCCCGGGACACCGGCGTACGCGTTGCTGGCGAAGTCCGAGTCTCCGAAAACGACCACGCGTGTCTCCGGTTTGATGGGCTCTCCAGTTGCAGGTGGAGTCTGGCCTCCCGCGGTCGCCTCAACAGCCGCCGACACCGCCGCTCCAAGCGGGACCGGGCCGGGTTTGTCGCCGCTCGCCTCGTCCATCGCGACGCCGGCCTCGCCGGTGAGCGACGCCAGGTTGGTTTCCGCCCAGCTTTGCCTGCTCGTTTCGACAATCGCCTGGGCGACGCGCCCGTTCGTGCCTCCCGAGACCGGATCGATCGAGCGTGCGAGCGGATAAATGGTGAGCGTGGCAAAACGTTCCGTAATGGCGTGCAGGGGATAGGTTGCCGCGACGGCGATGCTCGGCTCATTGGTGGCGCCGCTGACGTCGACGACGACGTTGCTGCCGGGAGTGATGCCCCACTCCTTGATGATGCCCTCGAGGTTGGGAAGCGCGGCAGCCTGCGGGCCGATCAAGGGGTCGAGCATGACCATCATCTTTCCCGCGCGCGCCAGGTAGCGCTTGAGCGCTTCCGCTTCGGCCGGCAGCAGATCGGTCGTCGGCCCGGCGATCAGGACCACGGTGGCATCCGCCGGAACGTCCTTCATCTGGGCGAGCACCAGCCGCTCGACCATGTAGTTGTCGCGCCGCAGCGAGCCGCTGACGGCGCTGTAGCCGTCGCGCTCGGTGCGGTTGGGCTCCTTTTCGCCGTGACCCTGCAGGTAGTACACCTTGCGCTCCATCGTCGACATCGCCTTGATGAGCGCATTGGTCAGATCCTGCTCGGTGTCGGACGTCACGCGCTCGCGCTTGCCCATGTAATCGACGACGACGGTGCCGTAGGCCTGGACGTCGAATTCCCGCGCCACGATCGGCTTCGTATCCGGGTCGATATACTCGACCGAGACCTGGCGGGAGTTGTAGGCGTAGGCGTCGAGGCGGCTGCGAAACCGGTCGAGCGAGGTCTGCATGTCGAACACCGTGAACTTGACCGGGGCTTGCAGGCTTTGCAGCACCTTGACCGTCTGCTCCGACAGGCTGTTCTGCCGGCTGGCAGTCAGGTCCCAGCGCTTGTTCTGCCGTGTGCCCAGGTAGTTGACGGCCACGGTGATCGCCAGCGCCACGAGCACGCCGACGGTGGCGATGGCGCCGTATCGCGCCTGGCGGCGCCGGAAGTAACCGACGACCTCCCGCCACTGCCCGAGCGTGTACACGACGACCAGCGCAAGGCCGGCCCACGCCGCCCATGTGGCGTATTGATCCCATTCCGGCCTGATGAAGCGAATGGCGACGGCGCCGAAAACGAGCGCCGTTCCGACCCACCCGAGGATGCTGAGAATGCGTTGCAACATGGCTCCTATCCGCGCCAGCGTTCGCTGTCCACCGCTCGCACGGTCAGGAACAGGCTGAACGCAATAAACGATACGTAATACACGAGATGCTTCGTGTCGACCACGCCCCTGGCAAAGTCATTCAGGTGCTCGGTGATCGACAGGTAATTGAGGACGGCCTGCATCGTGGGACCGGTGAACGACGCGATCCAGTTGATGACCCAGAACAGCAGGAAGACCGCGAATGTCACCATCCCCGCGATGATCTGATTTTTCGTCAGACTCGAGATGAAGAGGCCAAGCGACAGGAAGCAGCCGCCCATCAGCACCAGCCCAAGGTACCCCGTGGCAATCGGCCGCCACTCGGGATTGCCGAAGGCGAACAGAAAGCCCATGTGCACGAGCGTGACCGCCAGCATCGCGGCGTACAGCACGAGGCTGCCCAGGAACTTGCCCATGACGATCTGGAAATCGGTCAGGGGCGATGTCAGGAGCAGCTCAATCGTGCCCGAGCGCTTCTCCTCGGCGTAGGTCCGCATGGTGATGAGCGGAAGGGTGAACAACAGGATGACGCTGACGTTCAGGAACAGGGGAGAGATCAGCATTTCGTTGACGTTCACCGCCTGCGGGCCTTCGAAGCCCGCCCCGGCCTGCAACGCCGCACGGTCGAAGTAATACAGCAGGTTGATGAAGAACCAGCCGAACAGAATCGCCGAAAACCCGATGACGACGTAGGCAACCGGCGAAGCGAAGTATCCCTTCAGCTCCTTGTGCGCGATTGCCAGGACGTTATTCATGTACGGCCTCCTCCTCTAACTCCGCCGTCGGCGGACTGTCCGGTGCGGGTGCGGCCACGTCCTCGGTCGTCAGGTGCAGGAAGATTTCCTCGAGGCTCATCCGCAGGGGGCGAAGCTCGAGCAACCCCCAGCCCTGCCTGACGATCGCCGCGGCCAGCTCGCGCCGCACGTCGCGCCCGGTCTCGCTGTTCACCTCGAAGCCGGCCAGACTGCCGCGAGCGTCCGCCGGCGCCACCCGGGTGATGCCCGGGATCGCTTCGAGCGCCTGTTTGACATCCGCTCCCGGCGCGTCGACCTGGACGTACAGGGTTTCCGATCCGCTCAGCCGCGAGGTCAGACCCTCAGGCGTGTCGACAGCGACCACCCGTCCCTTGTTGATGATGACGACGCGATGGCAGGTCTGGCTGACTTCCGGAAGGATGTGCGTGCTCAGGATGACCGTGTGGTCGCCCCCGAGACCCTTGATCAACTCGCGCGTCTCGATGATCTGCTTCGGGTCGAGCCCCGCGGTCGGCTCGTCGAGAATGAGGACCTCGGGATTGTGCAGCAGCGCCTGTGCGAGCCCGACGCGCTGCCGGTAGCCCTTGGAGAGCTTTGAACAATGCCGGTTGGCCACGTCGGACACCCGCGTGCGCTCCATGACGCCGTTGACGCGCGCCTTTCGGTCCCCGCGCGGCACGCCTTTGATGCGCGCGACGAAGGCAAGGTAGTCGAGGACCGTCATTTCGGGATAGAGCGGAGGCGTCTCCGGAAGATAGCCCGTGCGCCGCTTCGCTTCGATCGGCTGATCGGAGACGTCGTACCCCGCCACGATGGCCTTGCCCTCCGAGGGCGGCATGTAGCCAGTGAGCACGCGCATCGTCGTGGTCTTGCCTGCGCCGTTCGGTCCAAGGAAGCCGAGGACTTCTCCGCGCTCCACCCGGAAGCTGACATCATCGACGGCCGTTGTCGGCCCGTAACGCTTGGTGAGGTGCTGAACCTCGATCACGCCGTTTCTCCTCCTCGTAACTGCTAGACCTGTTGTTATTTATGCTGCCGCCCAGCCCGCAATCCTAGCCGATGCGTGGCCGAGTCGGCAACAGCGTGCCGCCGGGGCCTTGCCGGGTCCGCTTCGCGGCACCCGGCCTACGTACAGATGAGGTGATGCCCGGGTCTCGTACGTGGGGCGGGTTCCGCGCAGCGGACCCGCCGATCCGGTCCTGTTTTCGTTACCCGCCGACTTTCGACGCTGCATTGCAGTGAATGGTCGGCTTGCTCATCCGGAGATTTGAGAATCTGCAATTTGAGCATCGGAACAGATTGTGACCACGATCTCTTGAGATACTCAAATTGAAGATGGCAGATTCTCAAATGACCCAAGCCTGCGCGACGTGTGAGCTCCACGCGGAGGCCGTGTTTCGCGTCGAGGGGATGGACTGCAACGAGGAGGTGGTCATCCTCGAACGCCGGCTCAAGCCGCTCGCGGGGCTCGAGGCGGTGTCAGCCGACCTCGTCGGACAGCGGCTGCACGTCAAGTATGACGCCGCGAGGCTGACCACAGCCGCAATCGTCGATGCGGCGGGCCAGACCGGCATGCGGATGTGGCTCGAGCACGAGCAGCCGGCCATCGCCGGCGCGGCCGTCGCATGGCGCTGGCGCCTGCTGGTGGGCTGCGCCGCCGCCATTGGCGCAGGGCTCGCGTTGTCGGCGGCGGGGCGGGCGACCCCCGCTGTCGCGTGCTTCATCGCCGCAGCCGTCGCAGGCGGCATCTTCCCGGCCCGGCGCGCGGCGACCGCCATCCGCTCGCGTACGCTCGACATCAATGCCCTGATGGTCGTCGCGGCCGCGGGCGCCCTGGTGCTCGGCGAATGGCTCGAGGCGGCCAGCGTCGTGTTTCTGTTCGCCGTGGCGCAGTGGCTCGAATTACGCACGATGGAGCACGCTCGCCAGGCGATCCGCGCGCTGATCGACTTGTCGCCGCGCGAGGCGCTCGTCAGGAGTGGCGGCGTCGAACGCCGTACCCCTGTGGATGACATCCGGATCGGCGACGAGATCGTCGTGCGCCCGGGCGACAAGGTGCCGCTCGACGGGATCGTCGCCTCCGGCCACGGCGACGTGAACGAGTCCCCGCTCACCGGCGAGTCGTTGCCCGTGGACAAGGCGCCCGGCGACGAGGTCTTTGCGGGCACGATCAACGGCCACGGGGCGCTCGACGTGCGGGTGACGCGGCTCGTGCGGGATACGCGCCTCGCCCGAATCATTCACCTGGTGGAAACCGCCCAGGCCAGCCGCGCGCCGGTGCAGTCCTTCGTCGATCGGTTCGCGCGCATCTACACGCCGGCGGTGCTCATGCTGGCCGTCATCGTGGCGGTGATTCCTCCGCTGGCCGGGGCCGCCGACCCTGCGGCGTGGGTCTATCGCGCACTGGTCCTGCTCGTGATCTCCTGTCCGTGCGCGCTCGTCATTTCGACGCCTGTCTCGATTGTGTCCGCGCTCTCGGCGGCGGCGCGCAACGGCGTGCTCGTCAAGGGCGGCGCGCATCTCGAGCGGCTGGCCGGCGTGCGGGTGGTCGCGTTCGACAAAACCGGAACGTTGACGAAGGGGGAGCTGCGCGTTACCGACGTCTTCCCCCTGGGCACGACAACGGCCGGCGAGCTGCTGCGATACGCCGCCGCCGTTGAATCGCGCTCCGAGCATCCCGTGGCCAGAGCGATCGTGGCCTACGCGCGGGGAACTGGCATCGCCGTGTCACCGGCAGCGGGCGTTGCGTCGGTGCCGGGCATGGGTGCCGAGGGCGACGTCGGCGCCGACAGAGTGGTCGTCGGTAACGAACGCCTCTTTCAGGCGCGCGCCATCGGCGTGCGGGCGGACAGGGCGGACCTCGCTCACGCGCGAGACGAAGGCAGGTCCGTCGTGCTCGTGGCGGTGAACGGCGCGTTCGCCGGCGGCCTGGTGCTGGCCGATCGTCCACGTGACACGGCGCGGGAAGCGATCGGGCTGCTGCGCGAGCAGGGCGTGCGATACGTGGTGATGCTGACGGGCGACCACGAGCGCACCGCGGCACGGGTGGCGACGGAACTGGACCTCGACGAGCACCATCCTCAGCTGCTTCCCGAGCAGAAGCACGCGCTCGTCCGCGCGCTGCGCAGCCGGCATGGACCGGTCCTCATGGTGGGCGACGGCATCAACGATGCCCCGGCGCTCGCCGCGGCGGACGTCGGCGTCGCGATGGGCGCCGCCGGCTCCGACGCCGCGCTCGAGGCCGCCGACGTCGCGCTGATGTCCGATGAGTTGCTGCGTCTGCCGTACGCGATCCGGCTCGCACGCGCCACGCTGCGCAACGTGAGGATGAACGTGGCCATCTCGCTGGCGCTCAAGGCAGCCTTCCTCGTGATGGCCGTCACCGGGACCGCGACGCTCTGGATGGCGGTGCTGGCCGATACCGGCGCGTCGGTGATTGTCGTGGGAAACGCGCTGCGGCTGCTCCGCGCGCGATGACGGCGGGTCCGCTGCGCGGCACCCGCCCTACGTACGTAGGCCGGGTCCCGCGGAGCGTGTGATCGGGGCGACGCGGACCCGGCGGTTACGCCTTGCGATTGCTGAAGAAATGCGACCGCACGAAGTCGTGAACCGCCGCCTGGTCGGCAGGCTCGAGCTTCGTGAACTGCAGGCCCATGCCGACAGGGCGCTCCGTCCAGGCCACACGGGCCTCGGCGTCGATTTCCTTCCTGCCGCCGGGAAGCCGGAACCGGACCTTGACCACCGTGTCCGCATCGAGCGGGTTCGTGGTTCGTATTGCAAGACCGTCGTGGCTGATGTTGAGGGTCACCGCCGCCGAGATCGTGTTTCCGACGCGGTACGCGACCGAAATGCCGAGCACGACGCGTGGACTCGATCGCCGATTTTCGTGATCTGGAAAAAGGTGTGGCGCAAGCGCCGGGACGATATGCTGGACCGCGCTGTACTCGTTGATGTATCCGGCCACGCCGAGTGCGGCGAGCTCGCGGACCTCGTCCGCGTTGGCGATCGTGCCGCTGAAGACGACGATCGGCGCCTGGAATCCGGGGATGCCGCGCAGGGCGCGTACCAGCTCGACACCCTGCGATTGCGGCAGACGTAAATCCAGCACGACGAGATCGATCTGACCACCGTCGCTGCGGACCCGCGACAGGAGCTCCGAGGCGCTCCCGACCGTGCTGGTCACGTGGCCCGCCGACTGAAGCGCCGTCTTGAACCGGTCCCGTACGAATGCCGTGTCGTCGGCGACGATGACGGTCTTGGCGGCTGCGGGCGCCGTGGCGGGCATGACAAATGTATCGGAGCGGCTGGGGGAAATCCGTAGTGTGCGTTGCGGAGATCGCCGGGATCTCGCTATAATCCGACCTTTGCCGGGAAGTGCTGAATCCACTTGAGGATGCGGCAATTCCCGGGGGTTCTAGAGTGCGGCCGACCGCTGCATGGAGCCAGTATGGCGACCTGCCCCGAGTGCGAATTCGATGAAATTGACACGGCCGACCACGAGGAGGGCGATACCTTGAGTTGTCCTGAGTGCGGCAAGAACCTGGTGCTGTTGGGCGCCGACGAGCTCGACTTCGCCGACGATGATGACGACCTCGACGACGACGAGGAGGACGAGGACGAGGACGAAGAGGAAGATGACGTCGATGACGACGAGGTGGTCGACGACGAGGACGAAGTCGACAAAGAAGAGGACGAGTGAAGGTTGAGGCGCGGGAAACCGCGCCGGCTTCCCGCGAGCGGCGCCTGCACGACCTTCTGGCCTCGTTCGATTCCGTCATCGTGGCGTTCAGCGGCGGGGTGGACAGCGCCTACCTCGCATGGGCTGCCACCCAGGTCCTCGGTCCCGCCGCGCTGTGTGTGACCGCCGACAGCCCCAGTTATCCCGACCATCATCGACAGCTTGCGCTTCGCGTCGCGCGTGAATTCGGCCTGCACCACGAGTTCGTTCGTACGGCTGAAATGGAGCGGCCGGCGTACCGCGCCAATCCAGTCGATCGGTGTTATCACTGCAAGCACGAGCTGTACGGGGTGCTCTCCGGCCTCGCTGCCGCGCGCGGGATCCCGGCCATCGTCGACGGCACCAACGCCGACGATCGCGGTGACTATCGGCCGGGACGGAAGGCGGCGCGCGAGTTTGGCGTGCGCAGTCCGCTCGATGAATCGGACCTCACGAAGGCCGACATTCGCGAATTGTCGCGTGTCGCCGGCCTCCCGACATGGGATGAGCCGGCCTCCGCGTGCCTCTCGTCGAGGATTCCCTACCACTCCGAGGTAACGGGCGAGAAGCTGCGGATGATTGAGCGCGCCGAAACCGTGCTGAGAGACCTCGGCTTTCGCGTGTGCCGCGTGCGGCATCACGACGCGCTTGCGCGGCTGGAGATTGGCCGCGACGAGATGCCGCGCGCGCTCGATCCCGAGGTGCGCGACCGGATCGTGCGGGAGCTCCGCGCGATTGGCTACCAGCACGTCGCCATCGACCTGCAGGGGTATAGGATGGGCAGCCTGAATGAAGGTGTCCGTCTCCGCCCGGCCTGACCCCGACGGCCACATCGAGCGGGGTCCCCGCCGCGCACGCCTGCGCGGTGGGGTGCCAGTCACGGAGGCACGGAGTTCTTGAATTTTCTCCGTGTCTCTGTGTCTCTGTGGCCCGTGACAGTGGCAATCGCGGTCGCATACCTCATCGCACACCTCGTTTCTTTCGCTCCCTCGCTCGAGGACATCGACTCGATCAACTTCGCACTGGGGCTCCGCGATTTCGATGTCGCGCGGCATCAGCCGCACCCTCCAGGGTCGCCGGTCTACATCGCGCTTGGCCGGGCGCTTCTCTTCGCGGTCTCGGCCGCCTGGCCGTCACCGAGCCGCATCTCGGCCGAAGCATTGACGCTCGGCCTCTGGTCCGTTGTCGCGGGCACCGTCGCCATCATGGCTGCCGCCAGGATGTTTACCGAGTCCGCGCCGCACAGCCGTCCCGCGGCGCTGTGGGCGGCGGCGCTCCTCGCCGCATCCCCGCTGTTCTGGCTGTCGGGGCTGCGTCCCATGAGCGATCTGCCGGGACTCGCTGTCGCACTTGTCGCGCAGGTGTGGATTCTCCAGGGAAGAAGCGACCGACGCCGACTCATGTACGGAGCGCTGGCGAGCGGACTCGCCGCAGGCATCCGGGTGCAGACCGCGTGGCTCACCGTTCCGCTCCTCGGCCTCGCGCTTGTTCGTCAGCGCGGCGCGGGAGCCTGGTGGCTCCTGACGCGCCCGATTGCCGCGCTTGCCGCCGGAGGTTTCGTCTGGGCCGTGCCGCTCGTCGCCGACAGCGGCGGCATGGCCGGCTATCTGCGCGCGCTTGGTACGCAGGCCGGTGAGGATTTCGCCTGGGTGAACATGCTGTGGCTGGACCCGACGCCTCGCCGGCTCGCCTTCGCGCTGTACGAGACGTTCATCCTGCCGTGGGGCTCGGTTCCGTTGGCTGCGGCCATTGCCGCTGCGGCTGCCGTCGGCTCGGTGGTGATGGTCCTTCGCGAGCGAAGCACGCTGGCCGTGCTGCTCGTCGCCTTTGGACCCTACGCCGCATTTCACCTGCTGTTTCAGGAAACGCTGACGATCAGGTATGCGCTCCCGATCCTGCCTCTGGTGGCGTGGCTGGCGGCGAAGGGTCTGACTGTGGCAGGCCGGTTCACGAACATCGTCGCGGCCGCGGCCGTGGCATCAGCGCTCATCGTCTCGGTTCCCGTGGGCGTCGCGTATGGCCGTGAAATCCATCCGGCGTTTCAGGCCATCGCGGACGCATCACAACGCTTGGCGCGCTCGCGGCCTTCGCTGGACAGGCCGCCCGAGGTTGTTCCAAACGCCAGGCCTCCGTTCGCTGTGTACTCGCATTTCAGCCTCTGGCGTGCACTCGAAGCGGAGGCAACGAAACTGCCGGTTGTGCAACCGACGCGACAGTACGAATGGCTCGGCCCTGTGAACTACTGGAAGGGGGGCGGCGGGGGCCCGATCTGGTTTCTGGCAGACCCACGCAGAACCGACCTGGCGCTGATCGATCCGCAGGCCCGCCTGGACGTATCCCGTTACCCGTGGGCCGTTGCAGACCGGCCGGAGATGGGCGGCACCCGGCCGCTCGGGGCCGACTGGTACCGGATCGCGTCACCGGGCTGGTTTGCGGGTGAAGGCTGGTCGCTCACCCCCGAGACCGGCGGTCTGGCACGGGCGACGGGCACTGGTCCGGACTCCAGACCTATCGAAGCGTGGGTGCGACGGCGCCCGGAAGCCCTCCACCTGTTGGTGGGCGGGCGCCATCTCGGCGAAGTGGGCGATCCTGCCGCCGAGTTCGAGCTCTCCCTGGATGGCGTGGTCCGCGACCGCTGGAGCCTCACGGTCGATCAGCGCAATTTCCTGAGGTTCCTGGATCTGCCTGACGGTATGGCCACCATTCCCGGCAGCTACGGACGTCTGACAATTGCGTCGCGCACAGTTGGGGGCGATGGGCGGCGCGCACCTGTGGCGGTGCGGCAATTCGATATCCAGGCGGCCAGCCAGATGCTCTACGCGTTTGGCGAAGGATGGCATGAGGAGGAGTACGACACACTCACGGGCCGGCGGTGGCGTTGGACCAGCGAGCGGTCGGTCTTGCGGGTCAAGGGGGCGGCGGGCGCCGTTCGCATCACGATGCGTGGGGAATCCCCGCTTCGCTATTTCGACGCGCCTCCCGACGTGCGGATCACGGCCGCGGGGCGCGTGGTCGCGCAGTTCCGGCCGGATGCGGACTTTGAATGGACGATCATCGTTCCGGCCGACGACGTCGTTCGCGCGGGTGGCGCCATCGCGATCGAAACCGACCCGGTGTACCTGCCGGGCTTGGCAGAGGGCACCGCTGACGAGCGCCGCCTCGGGCTGCGTGTGTATGAGTGCCGAGTCTCTCCCGTGACATTCCCGTGAGAATACCGTGACGCGTCGATTGACATGGGGAAGATCCGGACGTAAGCTCGTCGCGGCCTTAGAACGCAAGAAAACGCAGGAGAATCCGCTGATGAGACTGCGACGTTCGGTGCTGCTCGCTACAGTTGCGCTGCTGATTGTTGTCGTGATCGCGAGTTGCTCGAGGCGAGTACCGCCTCCTGCGCCGCCGCCTCCGGCGCCACCTCCTCCGGCCGCGACGCCGCCACCGCCGCCACCACCACCGCCGCCACCGCCGCCGGCACCCGCACCGCCGCCGAAACCGCTGACGGAGGATGAGATCTTTTCAAAACTGACGCTGCAGGAGTTGAACGCGCAAATGCCCCTCGGGGACGTGTTCTTCGACTACGACATGTCTGCAGTCAGGGCCGATGCCCAGCCGATTCTGCAGAAGAACGCGGACTACCTGCGGCGCTGGATGTCGACGCGGGTCACCATCGAGGGTCACGCCGATTCGCGCGGCACCGCCGAGTACAACCTGGCGCTCGGTGAGCGGCGGGCGAGCTCGGTGAGGGCTTATCTCGTCACCCTGGGCATAGCCGCCGATCGCATGCTGGCGGTGAGCAGGGGCGAAGAAAGCCCACAGTGCACCGAGGAGAACGACACCTGCTGGCAACGGAACCGGCGGGGCCACTTCGTCTTCACGGCAAAGTAGAAAGTAGGCAAAGGTAGTGGCGAACCTTCCCGCCTCCGCCAAGTCGGATCGCTGAGCGACCCGACAGCCAGCGCTGGCTGGACGGTCCGCGCTGCGGACCGTCCCGGCGAGGCTCGCCGAAGCGCGTAGCGCGAAGGCGGCAGGTCCGCCCCTTTTTTCGTGTGCGCGGCCGAGCCGGCCAATGCCCCCCTCATTGCCGCATGTTGAATCCGAAGAGCAGGCTCACACGTACCCCTGACTTCTTTATTTCGCTTGTGCGGTAGGAAGGTGGACCACCGTACGAAGTCCAACTCACCGTTGACGGGACGACGGCGAGATTCACGGGGACGTTCACGCCGCCCGCACGGAACGTGATCCCGGCAGCGGCGACCAGTGCAGCACCTACAGGTGTCACATTGGGGCCGACGGCGAACTCGACGCCTTTTCTCGTCCGCATCCCCACCAACCAGCTCGCGCTGGGGAGGAACACACCCTGCTCAGTCCCTCCGGCCAGCAGCACCCATTCGGAAACAAGGGCGGGGCCGTTCTCGCTGGTGCGGAACTGCTTTTCGAACTGCCACCCGAACTGCGTCACGAACGAGCCAACGTCGATGCCATTGTCCTTGAGCTTCTCGACGATGCTGTCGCTCAGGAAGGTGACGCCGAAACGAGGCCCGGAGAGCTTGACCTGCCGGTCGACTGCCCCGGCCACTTCCTGGGCGCCGGCCGGTGTCGACATCGCGAGAACCAGCGTGACGAGGGCGAGCGTTGCACTAAAGCGTGTCGACGTGGACATGAAAGATCGGGTCATGGCTTCCTCTTCTCCTTCGGTGAGCGCAGGGTAACTTCATCTCTAGAAGGGCGGGACGTGCACCTTCCTTGAGTGTCTATGGTGCGTGCGGTGTTGGAGGAAGTCCTGACGGGCAGGCTGAAAAACGCTGAAAGGGCGGCCCTGCGCGACTGCGCTACGCGGCGCGGCTGCTCAGAAGCGCCA
>Ga0184627_10000593_pt1 | contig 14030 bp, 14 predicted proteins | sample PLM3_127_b1_FD_133150 | JGI IMG/M metagenome (GOLD analysis project Ga0184627, IMG submission 133150) | Groundwater sediment microbial communities from an aquifer in East River, Colorado, USA - PLM3_127_b1 | ecosystem: Environmental > Terrestrial > Soil > Riparian zone | place: USA: East River...
GCAGGTACGGAACACATACGACGGCAGCGCCAGGATTGCGGTCCACATTGGAGCGTTCCGTTTCGTCTGCACGAACCTGGCTGTCGGAGGCGGCGGCGTCTTTGCCGGCGGATTCGTATCAATCCATGCCGGCGAGATCCCTATCGAAAAGATGGCCGATCAGCTCGCCCAATACCTGACCCGATTCGACCAGATTGTTGGGCTCTATCGGCACTGGTCGGAACGCCGGCCCGAACCCGGTGCACTGAGTTCCATCTTCGAGCAGTCTCTCAAGGGACGGCCCGAAGGACTCTGGAACCACGTGCTGGAGGCGGCGCCCTCGACCGTCTTCGACGCATATAACGTCATGACGGACTTCGCCACGCACCGCATGAGAAGCTACCGCACCGCGTTCGACCTGCTCGAACGCATCAACGCCGGATTTCAGAAGACGTTCCCGGTCGCCGAAGGGGAAGTGATTGACACTGTCCCGGTCCAGAGCCTTCCGGCAATTCAACCCGCCGATGCTCCATGACGATCCAAATCGGACCCTTACCGTCCGTCCGCCGTATGCGTCAGCACCCGGCGGTTTTTTTATCCGTGTCTGTTTTGGGCGGCTTGCGAGGTTTCTCTGGCTGGCGAGGCGGCACATCCATCCTCACAGCCGGGTCCGGCTCGTAAAGAAGCGGTCTGGGTTCGTAAGGTCGGATGGGGCCTGAAGGTGCCGGTTTCGCTGACGCTGGCTCCTTCTGTGTAGGTTCGGGTGTTGGATTCTTGTCGGTCATACGTCACCCTCTCAATGTTCGAATGCCGATTTCAACAATAGCTACCAGAAAGCCGACAAGCGCCAGAAACACACTCCAGACCGCCCGCTTCGCATGTCGGTGTTTGATGCCGATTACGCCTTCATTATGACCGACTGCCTTCAGGAGAGTGGGCAGAAAAACCTCTCGGATTTCGGAAGGCGGCTGATTTGCGTAGCGCACCAGATCGGCGAACCGCATGTCCATGTAGTACGACCGCGGGCGGAATGCTTCAAACGATGAATAAAGTCCAACGGTCAAGCAACTCAGCGAGAGCGTAAAGAACATGGCCGTTACTGGGGACATCAAAGCTGCTGCCTTTTCCAAATCGATCGCAAACATGCCAGCGAATATGCCGGTGACAATGGCACCATAAAACGCGATGAATACACTCATTTTCAGGTCGATTGCATCTATCAGCCGTTCGTGCTGTTCAAGCTTTCGAAGCCCCATCTCGAAGATGAACTCCAGACCCGATAGGTCGCTTTTCTGATTTATCACAAGCCACGCATCAAAAAAGGAACTCCATGTCAGAGTTCCTTGTTCCTGGCCTCGGGCTCATAAAGGAGCGGGCGCGGCTGATACGGTCCGGGCTCGTGAAAGAGCCGATGTGCAGAGTAATATGCGATCGATTCGAAACGTGAATCGAGTTCCGTGATTCGCCGCTCTGCCCTCTTGATACGCGTTTGCGTTTGCGCAAGAACCAGAATGAACGCCACCGAAAGTACTCCCGCAGTCAGTCCGACCATCTCGGTCCTCCTCTTCGCTAAACTCCTCCACCACGTGACGGAGGCGTAGGCGAAGACGAGAGCTCGCTGGTCGGGAAGTTCGTTCTTGGAAGGTACGTTGTCATCTTGGCGTGAAACGGGACACCTGTCAATCAAGGGATCACATCACGGCTATGAACGCTCGTGGGAAACGCGTCCTGTGCGTGCGTTTTCCAAGGACCTTGTGGGCGCGTTCTGTGCGTCTATAGGTCCGACAGAGCTTCCACAGGCCATTTGTTCATACATAGATGGGTACACATCAGGTTTGTACAGGCAGAAACTGACCGTGGGGGCTGAAATCGTCGTGAGTTGCTTCATCTTTCGCATTAAAGCGATGCGATTCATCACCTCCCGACTTGGCAGCTTCGCCGCGTCGGTCTGACGTGAGTCAGTCCGCCGCGGCTCCACTGCCGGCCATCCGCAACGGATGGCCGTCGTTCCGGGTCTCGGCTGCGATATAGCCTTCGACCCTAACCTGCCAAGTCGGGAGGCACGCGCGTTCTGACCGTGCTCGCCCTGCCGAATGAGCAGGGCTGCGCGCGGGAACGGCGGCTCCCGACGATTTCAGACCCCCACGGTTTTCGGAATCTGATGACAAGTCTTGGCCGCCCCGCGGCCAAGACCTAACCACTGCTGCCGTGAACGGCAGCCTGCTAGAAGAATAGTTAACTCCCCAATCTGCGGTATCACCCACCCAGTCGTTTGTGGTCAGTCGTCTGCGAACAGTTGTACGCAGACGACCGACCACGTATCACCCGACAATCTCAGCGAACAAACAACAAAGGCAGTGGCAACGGTGGCCGTGCTGCTTACGAAAAGAAGTACTCGGATTGCATCACGGCGCTGAGGTCAAAGTCGCCCGCTGTTTCCGTCGGGCCGGGCAGGTGCAACCCGGTCCTCGCTCGCTGTTCAGCGACGAACTCCTCCAGCAGCGGGCGGGTGTGCATGTTCACGAACTCCTCTCGAAGCACACGATTCAGCTCGTCGACATCGCAGGCATGAACGCCATAGCCGTCGTGATCCATCGCGAAATCCTGAAACTGGGACCCGTGCTCGTCGACCAGATGATTGATTGTCAACATCATGTGAGCGGCGTCAAGAGAGTGAACGAAGTTTGCTCCGATCGCTGTAGTCTGCCGGCGCTGGAACTTCTCTGTTGGCTCGGTTTTCACTTGCAGCGAGAATCCTCCAGCTTTTACTGTTCTGGTTTTCTGGACTGGATAATAGTGAACCACCCGGAATCCTACAGGAGTCGTCCAAATGACCGGATGATTCTTCTGTCTCAGGATCTTGGCAGTGTCTTTGAGCCACTTCAGAATCTCTTTACTTCCTGGCGCAGCTGCATCTATGGCCGATTGGATGTGCTTAACAAGATAGTTGGCCGCCGCGATCTCGTCGGCGAAGCCTTCGGTTAGGTCCTCCTGAATCAACGCGTCCTTTATGCCACCGTGGGTGATGCCGTAGGGTGTCGCGAGGGTTGCTCGCTTTACGAGCTTGCGATTAACTCGTGGCAACCATTCAGCGGCAAAGGGATCACCAACGAGCGCCAGGTCTCGAAGACAAGCATGCAATAGCCTGGCAACGTCTTCATAAATGTCTTGCGGCGTCGCGTTCGGAATCAGATTCGTCGCTCTTGCGCCGGCAGGATCGCGACTCAAAGCACTGAGGTGTTGTAGCCCGTTACAGGTTCCGTCCACTGCCACAGGCAGGTGGGATACAAGAACTCCTCGGTGCTTGGGGGGATGGGTCCACTCCCGACAGGCGGCCAAAAAGCGCCACGGGTTCTCGGCTCCGCACCAGAAACGGTCTCCATCGAACGGTTGGTCGCCTGAATCGCAAATCTCGTGCTTGTGCTTGTTCACCCAGGCAGTCCGCTGGTCGAACGGCTTCTTGTCCCAGCCATTTCCATACATCGTAGCCAAATGGATCTCCAACCAATATCGACCTCTGTCAGTGAGTGGCTTGGCACGGGCGAACTTGATTAGCGCACGCCCGAGGTCATCTGCTTGCGGGTGGAATAGCTGGGGGACAGGATAAACTCGACCGCGCCTATCAAGCTGGTATGGCAAGAACAGACCATCGACATATTTCTGCAACAGCCGACAATACTTGAGACGCATCTTCAGCATCGTCGCGGCGCTAACAATGCCGTCTTTCTTTCCGTACCATCGTCTCCACTTCAATTTCAGGTTTTTCTTTGCTTGTTCGCTCGCGTCGTCCGGAAGCGGCGCAGGGGGATCCGGATGCTTGAATGGAAGATTTCCTACATCCAGGCGCTCATTCCACGCCTGTCTCATCAATTTATAGATCTCTTCATTGACGGCCCATGCGGTGTTCTGGAGCGTATTGACGGCTTGATAAACACGCGTCAGATCGGCGTTGCGTAATTCTCTCACTCCTGTCTTGCTCAGTCGTTTGACCAGGGGCAGATTTCCCGTTCTGGTGCTGGTCAGATAACCTCCTCCAAAGTGGGCGTTCCAGCCAACAGGAACAACAATCATCGGCAAATGTAGGAATATCAGATTCTCCACTTCTTCGTGGGCTGTCTCCAGCCATACGGCTGTCTCTTCGCTGAGTTCAAGGGTCCTTGCCCGCTCGTAATATTCACGCCCTGGTAAAGCGGGACGAGACCCGACTTTGAATCCGGTCGTGTTCTTTAGGAGAAGGTCAATAAGCGAAGCTCCTACGTTAACATCCTGAACGACGTGTGCTGCCTCGTCGAGCTTATAGCCCAAGAGAGGGCGACGACTGAATTGCCCCAAGTGGCGGCACAGCCATTCGTCTATCTGATTGTCGTCGGCACCACGACGATGGAATCGCTGCAAGCGGCGGCGAACCCACTGCGGTGTAGTCTTCCATAACTGAAGATAAACGCCTTCAGCTCGACACAGTTCCGTAATCTGTCTCGCGATACCTGTGACCGTAGCATCGCTGCCACGAGTGGACACGGCCGTGAGGACGGTGTTGAGGGTAATCAGTGCCAAGTTCTCCGCTGGTAACCATTCGAGCAGTTCCTTCCGGAGTGGCGGCCGTCCGGCGGAATCGGAACGTAATGCGGACTGGTGACGTTCGACGGCATTAGTCAGAGGGTCCAGATGCTTCTCTAGGAAGGCAAAAGCTGGCGGCGTTTCGGCCGGCCGGCGCCGTTTCTGGCGACGATACCGCCTTATGCCATCGTCGACTGACCGCGTTTCCCAAAGCAGCTGATCTAGCTTAGTGGGTTGCATAACGCGGCTGGACGAAGCGGCCCGATCGAGTCGGAACCGACATGCTGAGTTGCGAGTTTTTTCCTACATTACGAAGGCGAGGTCTGTTCGCCTTCCTTCACTTTTAGGGTATATTCCCAATTAGCCGGCTCGATATACCTCGATATACGAGTTCAGTCCATCTATTCGGCCTCGCCATGATCGATTCCTGCAAATGCCACTACTTCAATGGTCTTGATCTATCACTCTGGCCCACAGAGCCGCCCATCTGCCTACACAAATACCTCAAGTCTCACATCATCCTTCGTTTGCGCCTGCCAATGTACTCAAGGCCATTCGTTTACGGCTACCTAAGATTTTCACCTCTTTGATGCTTCCTTAGGCCATTCATTCTCTCCAGTTTGCCGGCTTTGTAGGGCCAGAAAGCCCTCGCGAATAACAAAAAGACAAAAAAGGCCGGCATGAAAGCCGGCCTGGAAGAACTCGCTGGTTGAGCGTGGCGCGGAAGCGGAGGCAACCGCTTCCGGCCACACCCACAGTCCAACTGCCAGTCGGGTGTTAACGCAACTGGCTGGCGCACCACCAAGGAGGAGGAGCCCCCGATGGCAACGCTCGTCGCGAAGCGGCACCCGCGCGGAAACAACAGAACCCGCGCTCGTGTCACCCCACAACCAAATCATTATACCATACAACATATTGTTAGTAAAGGACTTATAGCTGAAAGTGGGTCTCGCCGCTTAACCTGGCCTGGCGCCTTCTCTCGCCGCGGAATACGCCTTCCGATGGGATATATGACCGCCGTCAACACAGTCTTCACGACACCATGTCGCTTGAGAGACCGAGTGCGAATGCTGCGAAAGGTTCTCGATGAGTTTGGTCAGCCAGAAAGTGTTCTACCCACGAAAATCCGGCGATTTCTCGATCGCTTCGATGAACTCGAGACGCAGAGGATCGGCTGATGTACGCCGACATCAAGAAGACCTGCGCTAAGTGCAAGAAGGCGTCGTTCTGGCTCACAGCCGCCGAACAGGAGGCTTGCCAGAAACAGAATGTCCCTCTACCTGACCACTGTCCGGCGTGCCGTACGAAGAGCGCGTCAGCCGAGGTCTCGTCGGCCCTAGCGACGCTGGAACAGGTTCGTAGTGGGCAGGACGCGTTCCTGGCAAAGATCCTCCCGGACCCGTCAGCGCTGTTCCAGGATATCCAACAGCTAATGAGCCAGGCCACTGCGCCGATTTACACGCGTCCCCGGACCTTCTGGGAGTGGTGGCAAAACGTCGACCTGCAAGCGCAGCAGATGGAGAAAAAGCTACGAGCTGGAAATCAGGCGGACCAACTCCTCCAACAGCGTCTTGGAATCCTTCGCCAGTACTTGGACATCGCCAAGACGATGCACGAGGCGAAGGAAGCCCAGATGGAACAGCACCAGAAGAAGCTGCGGGGGTATCTCGAAACGCTCCAGCTCGAAGAGGCAATCGCGGAGCAACAGGCGCTTCGGGATGAACGGATCAAGACCCACCAGCTCGAAGAAGCTCGGAAGCAAAATCAGATTCTCGCCGAGCTGCAACCGCCGCCTCCGGTCAAGCCAGTGGACCCGGTCAAGCAGGCCGTCAACAATCATCGCCGCCAGCTCAAAGCAAAGGCGACCGCTACGCAGCTCGTCATCTCGGATTTTCTGAAAGAGCTCCAGAAGGTCTTCCGCGCCAACGTGGAGGACACCGTGAAAGCGACGCGAATCCGGGCCGTGCTGGAAACGTACAAGCAGGAGGTCGACGCGCTGCCAAAGGGCATTCGTGCGTTTCTCGAAGAGGTCGAGCAGGCGGAGGAGGTGGGCCGTGACTGACGATCTCCTGCGTTCACTCTTTGCCGATCTGAACAGCGAGCTCTTGCTCGGCCAAGATGTCCGGAACGCTCAGCCCTTCTACCTGTCTCTTGACGACCTCAAGGAAACCTCGGTGCATATCCTCGGCGCAGCCGGCTACGGCAAGTCCTATTACCTGCGTCATCTCATTGATCAGCTGGTCATCCATCACCAACCATTCGGGGTCATCGACCCGCACCGCGAACTCTACGAATACGCTCTCTGGCGCCTGCGGCGGGCCGGTGTCCGACCTGAACGAATCGTTCCAATCGACCCTGGTGACGACCGTTACGCGGTTGGCTTCAACCCGCTCTCGTGCGGTCTGCCTGATCCTGGCGAGACCGCGAGCATGGTCCTGGAAGCGTTTCTCAAAGCGTGGGGAGCCTCGTCTTTCGATGCCACGCCGCGACTTGAAGGCGTGCTTCGCGGCATGTTCCGGCTGCTCATCGAAAGCGGGCTGACGCTGCTGGAGGGCTATGACTTTCTGAATGTGGATAACGCCGGGTTCAGAAAGTTCTTGAGGGAGCGCGTCAGCGACCGATTCGTTCGGCAAGATTGGGAGGAGTTCGAAAAACTGGCCAAGGGCGACAAGCTGGCGATGGTGGAAAGTTCCCGAAATCGCCTCCGGCGTGTGCTTCAGGCTGCCCCGCTGCAGTGGATGCTGGCCCAGACGACTAACACGCTGAACCTCAAAAGCGTCCTCGACGACGGCAAATACCTTCTGGCGAATCTCGGAAGCATCAGCGCGCCCGAAACACAACGTCTCATCGGCGCTCTCTTGGTCAACGGAATTTTCCACGCGGCCAAACGTCGCGATTCAAGACGCCGTCGCGACTGGTTCCTCATCTGTGATGAGTTCGGAGAATTTGCCACTCGTGACTTCGCCAACTCCCTTGACCAGCTTCGAAAATTTGGCGTCCACATGATTTTGGCCCATCAGCGGCTTCGTCAGCTTGAACGCGAAGACCCTGACGTCCTGTCGGCCGTATTGACCAACGCCAAGGTCAAGGTCGTCTTCGGCGGTCTGGAACGCCCTGAGGCGGATCGGATGGCTCACGAACTGTTCACCGGCGAGGTCCGAGGTGACCGCCTGAAACATGTGGCTTACCAGACCAAGTTCCGGCCTGTGCTCGACACGTTCGAGGTTGAATCGGAGTCCTGGTCGAACAGCGAGGGGAGGTCGGAAACAGATAGCCGGTCGCAGAACACGGCATCGGGACTCTCCGAGATGTTCGGTGAGAGCTTTCTGGGAGAGGACACTGACGTCGCGACTCGTAGCCAATCTCGAACCGAACAGACGTCCTCGAGCTCAAGCGAATCCGGCTCGCGAGGCCGCAGCCTATCGAACAGTTCTGGCGGCTCACGGAGTGTCGTGCCGTTCACTCGCCACGAGGAATTCCAGGAGGAGACCGCTCGGCAGTTCCACAGTCTCGAGGAAGAGTGGGAAAAGCACATCGCGCTCGTCCATCGGCTTGCCAAACGCGAAGCGCTCATCAGGGTCTACAACCGTCCCGTTATCCATATCGTTACGCCGGAGGTCGAGGAGGAAAAGCGCGATGAGCGCTCGCAACGGTTCCAGACCAAGGTCATGGACAGGTGCCCCTACGTCAAGCCCATTGAAGCGGTCGTGATTCAAATTGAGGGTCGTCGGAAAGAACTCGCGGCAATGACCGAGGAGATTGAGACAGCCGGCCGTCCTTTCAACGTCAAGAGTTTTCGGGAGTAATGGCCATGGAGCTTCAGATCCCGACCCCTCGGCGGCTCCGTTTCCGCCGGCACCGGTTTGGCAAGCCGACGTTCGTCCTGCAGGAACGGGACCACGAGATCATTCGACTGGTGGGGAACTATCGGTTCATCACGTCCGAAGAGATTCAGGCGCTGATCTCTGGCTCGGACCAAACCATTCTGCGCCGGCTTCAGAAGCTGTATCACGCCGGATATCTCGACCGACCGCGAAGCCAACGGCTTCGAGGGAACACAAAGATGATTTATGCGCTTGGAAACAAAGGGGCTCACCTTGTGGCCACGCTCTTGGGTATCGAACCTTCCAAAGGTGATTGGGCCGAGAAGAACCGTCAGGTCGGGGTTCGGCACCTTGAGCACACGCTGATGGTGAGTCGTTTCCGGGCCACCGTGACCTTCGCCGCCAAACTGAGCGGCCAGGTGTCAGTAGAAAGTTGGCTTCAGGGTCAGGAGATTCAGGACCAAGTCACCGTGGAGCATCGAGACTGGACGGAACGGATTCCGGTCCATCCCGACGGCTATTTCGTCCTGCGGCTTCCGGACGAACCAGCGGGCAGCAACCGGATTCATGTCTTTCTTGAAGCCGACCGAGGAACGATGACAACCAAACGCTTCGTGAAGAAGATGCTGGGCTACTGGCACTACTGGCGGAGTGGCAAACAGGAGGAGCGGTTCGACATGAAGAACTTCCTGGTTCTGACAGTGACACGGACGGCGGAGCGGACGGCCAACCTGGTGGCAGCCACGCGTGTACTCGATGCTCCGAACCACCGGGGACTACGGATGTTCCTGTTCGGGTCGGAACAGACTTTTGGCTTGAGCGAGCCAGAACGTATTCTTGAACCGATCTGGGTGACGGCCCAGGATAACGGCCGTCATTCCCTGCTTGAGTGAGCAGGGACAAGGACGTATGAGCAAGTCTGGACCAGAAATTCTGGAAACTGCAGAGCCGGATGCCATCGAGCGATGGCGAGGCCGACTGCGAGTCACGTCTGCCAAAGCAACATTGAGGGAAACGCCTACCGAACGGCTTCGTGAGCGTCCACGCACGGTTAGCGAGGCGGCCGAGGAGCTTGGGCTCTCGGTCCATACCATTCGAGCCTGGATTGCCAGCCGGCGATTGGGCCATCTACGGCTCGGTCGGGCAATCCGGATTCCGGCAGCGGAGATTCGAAGAGTCATAGAAAAGAGCACGGTTCCGGCCGTGCGGGAGGAGTGAGGGGTGCTATATCGCAGGGGTGACGTGTGGTGGTGGAAGATCAAATTTGCTGGCAAGGTTTTTCGCGAATCAGCGAAGACCAGCTCAATAGAACTTGCACGCCGCGCTGAGCACAAGCGGCGACGAGAACTTGAAGAGGGATATCACGGATTAAAAAAGCGGGTTGCCCCGCAAACCTTAAAGACGGCGTCAGATGCCTGGCTGGAATTGAAGAAGCCGACCTTGGCGCCCAAGAGCCACCTCATTGAAAAGACAAACCTCGGTCACATCTTGCCCGTCATCGGCCAAAAGCTCCTGACCGATATCGATGCCGGCGACGTCAGCCGCTATCAGCAGAAACGACTGAAAGATAAGGCCGCGCCCAAGACCATCAACTTGGAAGTCGGCACGATACGAGCCATCCTGAGACGGCATCGCCTCTGGGCCAACATACAACCCGACGTGCGTATGCTCGCTGTGCGAGACGACATCGGAAGAGCGTTGAGCCAGAAGGACGAGAAGAAGCTGCTCGACGCCTGTGCGGACAGCCGCTCACGGTCGCTCTTGCCAGCGGTCCTCCTGGCTCTAAACACCGGCATGCGCTATTCCGAACTGCGACTTTTGCAGTGGGAACAAGTTGACCTGCAACGGCTCAGCGTCCGCGTCGGAAAGTCGAAGACGGAAGCCGGAACGGGTCGCGTCATTCCGTTGAACGACCGTGCGACCAAAGTGCTGCAATTCTGGGCCGACCAGTTTCCGAATCGGGAGCAGGAGCACTTCGTCTTCCCGTCGGAGCGATACGGGGCTGGGGGCAATAACTTCGAGCCGACTGTTCACAGTATCAACCCCAAGAAGGCCATCAACTCATGGAAGGAGGCTTGGGAGTCAGTCAAAGAGAATGCCGAGGTTTCAATCCGCTTTCATGATCTCCGGCACACGACCGTCACGCGGATGCTCGAAGGCGGAGCGCCGCTTTCAGTTGTCGCGGTGATCATGGGATGGAGTCCGGCAACAACGGTCAGGATGGCCAAGCGTTACGGGCACATCGGCCAAGTCGCGCAGCGACAGGCCGTCGAGATGCTCGACGCCAAACCGAAGCGCAAGCGGGCAGCTAAGAAAACTTCCGCCACAGTCCGTAGGAATCGAAAGCAGAACGAGAATATACTTTCAGCTGACTGAGAAGCTGAAGATATGCGCGAAGCCGTGATTCTTGCCGCCGGAAGAGGGTCACGGCTCAAGCCCTTGACGGACTACACGCCGAAAGCGCTTTTCTGGATACCTTACGGTAGAAACCTTATCGACATTCACATCCAGCAACTGCAAGAGGCCGGGGTCGAAGCTATTTACGTCGTTTGTGGTCATTTGGGCGATGAACTCTCACGGTATATTCAGACGCACCATCCTTTCTGCACCGTTGTCCGGCAATCCGGCCAGCTGGGGACGGCAGTCGATGGTCTCCGCGCCGTGTCCGAACTGATTACAGCCGATTTTCTGGTCGTGCACGGAGACCATTTCTTTTCTCAGAATCCATTCGTCGACCTCACAAATCATCATACTGATCATAGAATAACTTTCCTGGTCGAGCCGCCTGATAAGTCGGAGAGCCTCGGCTATGGTCTGCGTTGTCTATTTGATGCGACGACCAGTGGAGTGCTTTCTCCGTACAGCGAGAGCGTTACTCCGACAACGGCCACCGAACAGGAGATGGTTGTGGTCGACGGGTGCATGGTTCTGCCGCAAGAGATCTTCAGTCTAATCTCAAGCTCTCGCCGGGCGCTGGGGCCAAGTATTGAAATGCGCCATGTTGTGAGCTACATCGCCGATCAGAGCGCACTGAATATGGAGGCGGTAGTCCTCGAAGGCTGGTGGGCCAACATCAATGAAGAGGAAACCTACGGAGAGGTTGTTCGTCGTCTGCTTGAACAACAAAAAAGACCCTAACGTTGAAGTTAGGGTTTAGTTGATTCAAGAGCGGAGAGTCGAGCCGCCGCGATGGCTTCAGAACATCGTGTGAGGATTGTGCCCCGGAGTTTGGAGGCCCTATCATCGGCGACCCCAGCAAGTTCGGCGAACTTAGTAGCAAACGCAAAACTTTCATCAAGGAACTTATCGCACAGCTGCTCCGCTTCCGGAGGAAGCGTCCGAGGGACTTTTTGGGAATCCCCCCACAGAATATCGACTGATTTTGCTTTGGGCAGTGTTGCCTGTCTACTGTGTCGTGCTCGTCGTTTTCTTGGCGCGGTTGGCTGTGCATACTCCATTTTCTTTGCTCCTCGCCCTCGCCTTCTGCCGTTCTGAACCATGATCGTCGCACCCCCTATTCAACTGAGTCAAGACGCAATCTTTCTGCCAACATCTATTTCCAAGGTACTCCTCCGGTACGGGAGCACAAGGCCCGCGTTATCAACAGGTTGGTGAACTGATCCGACTGGCGGCAGACGATCGCAGTTCTAATGTTGAGACAAGGCGGGATTGTTCAACACCGAACGAGAGGGGGCACAAAAAGGGGCACAGTCGGGAAGTCGTTCCGAACGTCTCTTCTGTAAATGATTGAAAGGATTGGCTCCTCAGGCTGGATTCGAACCAGCAACCCTCCGGTTAACAGCCGGCGCACGAGATTTGTGATGGAGTGCTACCGATTCGTACCGGCGCAACAGATTCAAGCACTTACGGCCGTTCGGCAACAGAGCCGATTGATCCCGTCTGGGATGGTTTCGTACTGAGAGTCCCCACAATTTCCCCCACAGGTTGACGACGAACCGGTGGGCTTGCGGCCGACTAACCACCCGTACGATCCGACCAACGTCTCACACTTCAGACCCTTCAATTTCCGCGTGGCAGGCCGCCGATGGCGGCCCGTAACCAATTCCGTAACCAATTTAGATTTGAAGTGGGAGGTAGCCATGCTGGCGTGTGCGGGTGTAGCATGCTGCCGATCCTTAGCGGCCAAAACGGAAATTCCGAATTTGAAGAGGGAGGTAGCCATGGCAGAAGACAATAGGGCCATCCTTGAACGCGCCGTGAACGAGATGCTCAACGGGCGCAACCTGGCGCTGGTCGAGACGCTCTTTGCGCAGGGCTATGTCTATCACGGGCCGGGCGGCCTTGAGGTCCGAGGCCCAGAGGGCTTCAAGCAGCTCTTGAACGTGTACCTGAACGCGTTCCCCGATGTGAAGTTCACGATCGAGGACACGGTTGCCGGGGGAGACAAGATCGCCTGGCGCTGGACAATGCGCGGCACGCACAAGGGCGATCTCATGGGCATCGCGCCCACGGGAAAGACCGTGACCATTACGGGGATCGTCGTGAGCCGCTACTCGGGCGGAAAGGTCATCGAAGACTGGGAGAGCTTCGACGAAGTCGGCATGCTGAGGCAGCTCGGGGTCGCGGCAATCCCCGCTGCGGCTCACGCCTAGCACTCGTCCGCAATGCGGGCGCGGGACCTTCGCGAAGGAAGATGTGAAGTACCTGGTCGTCTGGAAGAAAGTGAGCGACACCTGGAGTCAGGGCCGCGTGGCAGCCGGTTCGCGTGGCAGAGCGCGTGGCACTACTCGACCCGGAGCTATCGGGGGTGTTAGCATGACCGCAAGCGCCAGCCGAAGAGGGAGAAGCCACAATGGACTGCCTCACGCTCGCATTCGGCCTTATCTGTTTCGACGCGCCACCGCCGACATCGGCACAAGTCCTTGAGATTCTGCACAGACACCGAAGCATTCCTCGACGATCCGTTCACATCGACGATACGGGCTACAACGAGTACAGAGACTACAGCTACCGGACTGCCAGGAGACCCCGACGCTATCGAAGCAACAACATGTCAGGTCCGTGGGAGTGGCCCCCCGAAGCCCCACGTCGTCGCTTGGATGGAACGCTTCTCAGCGACCCCATCCAAGTTTACGGCCCGCAGATTGTCTATCCGTTTTTCTACCCGTGGCAGCCGTATCCCTATTACCCACGTCATCAGATTCCACAGCCCCCGTCCTATCGCTCACCATCAGAGTTCCCGTATGACTGGCGCTCGGAGAATAGCGACTCGGTTCGGCGGGGCTCACCGACCGGCTCGCTGTGGCAGCAGAATCGGCCTGATGGGCCGCTGTCAGGCTTCGATAAGCGGGGAAACCCTTGGACCTACGACTCGAAGACACGAACCTATCAGAATTTGGGTACTGGTGAAGTCTGCCAGGGTCAGGCGTGCATTGACCGATGATTGCCAGTTGTCCATACTCTTAAAATAAGGAGGTTTCGAATGTCGCGCTACATGGTTTCATGGAAGGCAAATCCCTCAGCCTGGCCCACCGATCCGAAGCAGGCTCTGACTGTGATAGAAGGGGCTATTGCGGGTGGCGACCAACTGATCAAGGCGGGCGCAGCCAAAGAACTCAACTGGTTCACTCCCCAAGAAGGCTACGGCATCTTTGAGGCAGACTCGAAGGCGAGCGTTCTGGGAATGGTGCAGGGATTCTTCCCTTACTA
>Ga0184627_10000594_pt1 | contig 14009 bp, 11 predicted proteins | sample PLM3_127_b1_FD_133150 | JGI IMG/M metagenome (GOLD analysis project Ga0184627, IMG submission 133150) | Groundwater sediment microbial communities from an aquifer in East River, Colorado, USA - PLM3_127_b1 | ecosystem: Environmental > Terrestrial > Soil > Riparian zone | place: USA: East River...
GCGGGCGACGTCAAAATTCAAATTATGCAGGCCGTGGCCGACGTCCATGAGCACGCCGGACTCCTTGGCGTCGCGCACCTGCGGCCAGAGCTTGCCGTTGCCGTCCAACAACCCGCCCGGATGCACGGTGAACACATGCGTGACGATGTCGCCGGCGCGCAGATATTTGAGCACGTCGCCGACGTGAACCGGCGCGGTATCCTTTGTCCAGCTCTCGCCGATATGGACGAGCAGCGGGAGCTTCAAGCTGTCGCCGAGTTTGCGCGCCCGTTCCAATGGCTTCAAACCTTGGGCGCCGAGCGCGCCGCCGGTCGCCATGATCTTGATGCCGACGACGATGTCGCGGTTGGCTGCAACGGCATTTTCGATCTTTTCTTCGTCGATCAGCCGCGCATTGGCCAGGATGCTGTAGCCGGGCCCGGTGACGCCACCGAGCGTCGACAGGTTGATATAATCGAGCACGCGCGTCTTGGCGTTGTCTGTGACGTAATTGCGAAAGACATTTAGCAGGCTGTGGCCCGCGCTGCCGGCATCGACGACGGTGGTTACGCCGGAGCCGACGCCGAAAACATCCGGGTCGACGCCGAAGGCGCCGAGGCCTTTCATGAGATGGAGATGAACGTCGATCAGTCCGGGCGTAACGATATGATCTTTGACCTCGATGAGCGCGCTACCCTCGGCCGGAAGCCCAGCGCCGATGGCGTCAATAACTCCCTCACGCACGCGGACGTCGAGGGGGCCGTCGCGACCACTAGCGGGGTCGATCAATCGGCCGCCCTTCAGGAGAAAGTTAGATAATTGTTGAGCCATCGTTTGCGTTTTTACCTGCGGCGATCACGTCGTATAGTAGGCGTTCTCCTTGATATAGCCTTCGGTCAAGTCGCAGCCCCAGACCCGCGCCGCCGCCTTGCCGATGCCCAGGTCGACACCGATGGAGACTTCCGCTTGGCTGAGATATTGCCGCAGCCCTTCGAGTTCGCAGGCGACAGGCGAGCCTTTCCTGAAAACATCGGTGTCGCCGAAGCGAATGATGACTTTGCCCGGCTCGATGCTCCTATCGAAGCTCTTGCCGACCGCCATGATGATTCGGCCCCAGTTTGGGTCCGAGCCGTACACGGCCGTCTTCACGAGAGGCGAGTTGACGACTAACTTGGCGACGCGCTTGGCCTGTGCGCCGCTCTTTGCGCCGCCGACATCGACGGTGATGAGCTTGGTGGCGCCTTCCCCGCTGCGCGCGATTTCGCGCGTGAGATATTCACAAACCTGGAGCAGGCAGCTTTCGAACTCGCGGAGATTGACTTTGCCGGCGAGACCGTTGGCCATCAATACCACCGTGTCGCTGGTGCTGGTGTCGGTGTCGATGCTCATGCAGTTGAAGGTCCGGTCCACCGCCCGTTTCAGCATCGGGCGCAGCGAGGCCGCGGGCAGTTCGGCGTCGGTCATGAGATACACGAGCATCGTCGCCATGTCGGGCTCGATCATGCCGGCGCCTTTGGCGATGCCGGCGATGACCGCCGAGCCGACGCGACAGGAAACATATTTCGGGTACTTGTCGGTGGTCATGATCGCCTCGGCGGCGCGCTTGAGATCGCCGGGCTTCAGTTCGTCGCGGATGCCGCGCAAGCCGGCGCGGATTTTATCCATCGGCAGAGGCCGGCCAATCACACCGGTGGAAAAGGGCAGAACGTCATAGGGACTAATGTCCAGCTCTTGGCCTACGATGCGGCAGGTCTCGATTGCATGGGCGATGCCCTGTTTCCCCATCGCCACGTTGGCGTTCTTGCTGTTGATCACCAGCGCCTGAGCGAAGCCGTTGGCGAGGTGTTTGCGGCCGACGATCACCGGCGCGCCGGGAAAACGGTTGCGCGTAAACAGCGCAGCGGCGCGCGCGCGCACCGTCGAGTAGATGACAGTCAGGTCGAGCGTGGAATCTTTGATGCCGACGTTTTTGGCGAGTGAGAGAAAACCTTGGGGGTGCTGAAATTCGGTGGGCGGTGTGTGGTTCATTACGAGTGAGTGCTTCGGATCAATTGTTTTTGACTGGGATACTACCACATCCAGTCGATTTCACGGAACAGCACTCGTGAGCTGAAGGATCTCGGCCAAACTTTGGATCGTGGCTCCCTGCCACTCTCTGGATTCTCGAAATAGCTCTAGGCGATTTTGCGATGTCGAGTTTCGAATCAGCACGGGATGCAGACCGACGCTGGCAGCCGCAGTTAACTCATGGTTCTCCCCGTCCGCGACGTAAACGCAGTGCTCGGGCATCACACCGAGGCGATCGCACGCGAGACGGTAGATGGGCGGGGCCGGTTTCTTGAGACGCTCCCGACTGGAGAAAATGGCGGAATCAATTAAGTCCGCAAAAGGTGTTTCCGGCCAGTGAATAGGGATCTCGATCGAGCAGTTGCTGATGAGTCCGATTTTGCAGCGGTTGTTTTTTAGTCGCATGAGCGTCGTTAGGGCTTCGGGTCTTGGCTTGAGCGCACGCCTGATCTGCTGCAATCGGATTTCCACCGCCCTCATCATTTGTTCCTGAGTCACTCGCACGCCCATGGCGTCGCAAACATATTTGATGCTGGCTTCCACGGTCTGAAAGGCCCCGATCGTTCGCATCTGCGATGTTTGCCGCCAAAGCTGCATGAAAGGTTCATAGGGCACTTCGAGGGCCACCGCCAGCTCTGCGTGCATTCGGCCAACCGACGACACGAAGTCGTCGACTAATGTTCCAAATAAATCGAAGATAACAGCGCTGTAGATCATTGGTAAAGAAAAAGACTCCTGACACCTCTCCTGGTTGAAATTCGATAACACGACTTTTTTCGTCAGGTTGTTCCTGCAAGAGAACGACGGTGGGGCAGTTCGGTTTCGGAAACTACAATTGACGCTCCTTTGGACGCATCTCGCCTTCATCAATGCTTGGTGAAATCATCATCAATTCCGTTCGTGCTTCTGATCCCAATCCGGTTTTCGCTTCCGACGGCGGGGGAACACGAACCCCTGAGGGCAAAGTTCGACGGTTGGTAGTAATGTCCTCAAGATTTTGCTCTGGTGAAACGCGTCAATGTCTTTTTCCTGAGAAAGGAGGAACCTGAGAAAACTGCTCCCCTTGTACTTACAAGTCAGATAGATGCTCAACAGTACCAAGTATTCTTTCAGCCCAGCCTCCGAGAATTGTCCGTCAACCATCTCGCGGTAATCGGCAAACTTTTTCGCGGCATGTTCTGCATTGTTGTTGTTCCAGGGCACTCCGTCGTGATTAAGGAAGGTAAACAACTTTTCTTGATATTTCAGCAACCTCTTACGGTAGCCTTCAGCCACCTCAGAGCGGTAAAGCTGTCGCGAAATCGTGCGGAAGAACTGCGCAACCTCTCGTCGGTGCTTTCCGAGGTGCCTCTGGCGTAATCCATATTGGTCCACGGTTGCGATAATCTTGCGCAGCAACTTACCATAGTTTGAGGCCAGGGACTTAAGTTCGTCGTCCCAAGGATTACCTTGGATATCGTGGTTGAAATCCCTGATGAGGTGAATCAGGCACTTCTGTTGCTCGCATGCAAGGGAGTCGTAAGCTGCGTAGAAATCAGAAATGAGTACGCCGTGGAAGTTCCTGAGCATGTCACTTAGGAAACTTCCCTCCCGCGATTGTCTATACATGAAGACCACCTCTTCCAAGTTCGTGAAGATCCACACGTACGCTTTGCCCGACCGACGGACGTGGACCTCGGTCTCATCTGCGTGGAGGATTTTTCCGGCTACGATCTTCTCCAAGAGTTGTTTGTAGGTCTCCTCATAGTAGCGGGACAGCAACAGTTTGAAAATCCAGACATCGGCTGCAGATACTGAGAATCCGAAGCAGTCCCTCATCGTCTCCGCAATGTTCGAAAAGCTAGCCCGGTGTGCTACATGTTCGTACATGGCCCAGCTTTTCAGCGAGTGGCCGTGCTCGTCCAAGCGGAGGTATTCCCGGGGTAGGAACCGCTCCCCACATTCTACACACCAATGCCAGGCGGTCGTGAAACGTGTTACCCATCGCTTGATACCGCTCCGCCTGATCCGAAGGTCGGACGCCCAGCGTGCCAGCCGACCATCCGACCTCCGAGTCACATCTGTCGCTCCGCACAAGGGGCATTCCAGAGCACTGATCTCGACACAATGATTTGCCCGGAGGTTCTTTTTTCCCTTACTGCCGCGGCTGCGGAGCATGCTTCTCTTCAGAGACTTGCTTGTGCGGACGAACACCCTATCTCTCTGATAGTCGAAATAGGCACGTTCGTTGACGAACTCAAAATCAGGAACCGCGAACTGCGCTCGGCACCATTCACGACGGTTCCACACCGCATCAATCTCCTCTACCCGAGATACCTGATGGCCGTCCTGCGTCCAGGACTGGGGCTGGTTCAGTGAGAGCTGGTTGGGACAAATAGCGTATAGAAACTCTGTCACCATTTTCAGAGCGGTACAGTCCTCCATGTTGTACGTCGTTAACGTTTCCTTCAAAGCCGGCGATCTGGTCACCTCCCACTTACTTCGCCACACGATACTCTGAATGCCTGACGCTTCGGCTTCCGTCCACCCGAATCGCAGATACCTGCCGATCTCCTTTAGACCATTGGAATAGGTGGGAAAGTAAACGTGCGAATAAATGATCGACAGTACATTTATCGAGCGAGTCAGGATATTCTCGGCAAGCTCTCGCCGCCCCGATTCTTTTATCATCCGGCGGAGAAACGCTACCTCATAGCTGCCGTAGGAGTAGAGGCGATAGTCCTCCAAACGGGCCACTACGTCGAGAAATTGCTGGAACAGTTGGAATTCCTCGACGTGGGTGTCAACCCAAAACGAGCGATGATCCTCTACCCCGTTACGCTCTATGATCATGCCCAGCAGGTATGCAAAGCGACGTTCGGGGTCGCCCTCGATATCGAAATAAATCCGGGTGGAGCAGTGCGGCAGTTCCGGGGTACCGAGCACGTAGATCTTCTTTTCCCGGATAGCCAGTGCCTGTAAGGCAAGGTGATGAAGCTGACTCTTCTGTTCGGACCGCTTGCTCCGCTTCCGAGGTCGGAATGTGTATGACAGCTGCGTGAGAGTGAAGATGCCTTTTCTATTATACTTCCTGATCTCCTTCTCGCTCATCTTGCGTATCAAGCTGAGGTCATCCTTGGCTGTCGCCGCTGCATGACAGCGCTGGCGGAACTCGCAAATCTGGCAGTGGCTGTTAAGCACTAAGTTCGGAGGCGTGTCCGTGCCCTGGGTTGCTCTGATTTCCCGCATGGCCCGCTGAGCAATTTCGCGATTTGGGCTCAGTTTGATCTTCGTGGCATTGTACGCTCGGCCATAAATCAGAACCCCGTTACCGGGTTGTCTCCCTTGAAGATCGCCAACAATGAAAGCGTGCAGAGCTAACAGATCCTTCTGCAACCTCCTGGGTTTTTCAGTTTCGTGAAAAAACACTGGAATGTAGTGGAAATTGCCCAGTCGCGATGGCCCCGGCTCTTTCTGAAGGGCGTCAAAATGGATCGAAAGCCTTTCGTTCTCTACAGTGACATCCAAAAGAAGCGGCACACCGCGTTTCATCACCGCAGGCGTCAGGCTGCCGCCCCGCAGGATATCAGCTTCCTTGTGACGAGCCACAAGTTTATCCGCACCTGCCAGGCGTACCCGGTTTCTGGACTCTATAAGCAGTAATTCATATTCCGATTTAATACCCTGGTCCCCAGTCAGTTTCAGGTGTGCCTTGTATTTGCATTTTAAGTAACTCTCCAGAACGTCGCTGGTGATCTTCGTGGCCATGATTTTTCTCTAGACCGGAATTTTGCGTGGTTCCCGAATTTCAGGAAGGTAATGTTAAATGGTTGTTTCTGCTAATCCAGCATCTGCCACGGTTATGGCTCCTCAAAAAAGGCTTCTGACACCTTTTCCATCCCTGATTGCCTCAAGTGATTCACAATCGAAGCTTAGGTCTGGATTCGTTTCCGGAGGGGGACGAACTTTGATGACAACTTCTCTGTCGTCTTCAAGCCGAAGAGCATGCGTGCTGCCGACACTCGCACGATAGAAGGAATAGCCCCGAAGACGGCTTCCAAGATGGGCTTGGCAGAATTCATTTACGATCTCGGCAATTTGGCCAGCGCTATCCGTGCCGAAACAGTCCAGCTGGACGAAAGGAGTATTCCACGTATGAATTTCTTCTTGAAGAATGTTAACGGGGTCGTGGATGATTCTCATCTTGTCAGCTGATAATCTCACGCCCGTCGCACCCGCCGGCGCATCGGCATCTCACGCCGCCTCATGACGGTCGGCGGCGACTAAAATTACGGGAGAGCTTCTTTCGAGACGAGTGCAAGGACAATCTCGCGAACCTGTTCTGCGAGATGCAAGGCGTCGGCAGCCGTTTCCCGGTCCGGCCAAAACTCCAAATCGTACCGGGCGGGAACTGCATAATCGGAGAGCACGGTGAGATCTAGCTTGCCCAGTCTTGAGCCTTGCGCAAAAGGAAGGCAGAGCCGCTGAAGCTCCTCAACATCGTGTGTCCTGGGAATCGGCTCCTCAAGGAAAGCTAACAAACCTTTCAAATATTTTTCTGCTGCTTGCTCTGCGTGAAAACATGCCGTATCGAAAGGTCCATCGCTCACTACGGTACGCCGCACATCCGCTAAGTCGCTGTCCGCTTTGAGAAACCAGCCACGAGCGTGGGCAACCTTATCCTTCATAAAGAACCTTACCCTCTCTGAGGGTTACGTTGATAAAGGCATTCGGCACTTCGCTCCACTCCCGAATTTCTTCAGGCGTCCAAACCACGATGTCCTTGGCCGGAAACAAACCCACTAAAGCGCGACGGTAGCGTGTGGCACGTTGGTGACGAGGCAAGCTTGAGTCCTCAATTATGAGGAAATCGAGATCGCTGTCAGGTCGAGCATCGCCTCGAGCCCGTGAACCGAAGAGAACGATCCTGTGAGGATTCCCCACTTCGCGTATTCGGCGGACGATGCTCCCAAGGAGCAAATCGTTGACTTCCGGATAGATACTGTCTCGTTTCGCGGCTGTATCCATAAACATCAGCCCTTACCAAAAGGCTTTAAATGTGATTCTAGCAGCGGAGCCTGCAAAAAACCAACAAGTAATCCTCGGGAAAAAGTAGCGGGCGATGTCTTTGAAAAACACTAAATTCATCGTTCGACCCTTCGACGCGAGCGCCCCGGCCTTGGCCCGGGGCTCTTGCTCAGGATACCGCCCCACGGGCTTACCGGAAGGTGCCACGGGCTTGCCCGTGGGGCTCCACTTATTGTTCACGTCCTAGATCGGACACTGCCAACTTCGAAAGGCAGAAACTCTCAGCGTGAAGCCAGTTAGTTCAAGTTGATCGATCAAAAAGGCAAGAAAGCTGGGAAGCCCGTTATTAAGTCACCGCTCCGCATCGATGACGACAAGCAGATTGTGATACAGCTCTCTCGGATCAGCAGCCTTGGTGGTCCAATCGGACTCAGAATTAACGCTGAACACTTGCCAAGGCCCAGGCCCGAGAAAATGTTCGCGGGGAACCTTTGCGAACGCTTTGACGAGCGCTTCGGACCTCAGATTGGCCACCGCTCGCAGCTCTTCAGCATAGTAGTGACGCGCAAAATCGAGATCAGTCATAATCTTTTTTGAACCGTGAGGCGGTTGCGCTCTCGGTCGCCTACGCTTGTTGACCCCCAGGTATTTTGAGCAGCGCCCGGGCGTTCCCATGCAGCATCGCCTCGCGCTCCGCCGCGGTGCAGTTCATCGTCTGGATTTTTTCCGCCGCCATCCAGTCGCCGAGATCGAAGGGATAATCGGTGCCGACCATGACGTGATCGGCGCCGACCATGCGCTTGAGATATTCCAGCGTCTCGACGCGGTAGACGAGGTTGTCGAAGTAGAGGTTCTTCAAATATTTGCTCGGCGGCTGCTTGGCGGGCATGCGCGCCGCGCCGCTGCCGCTACTGAAACCGTTGTCGAATCGGCCGAGGTGGTACGGGAAAAAACCGCCGCCGTGGAGCAACGCCAGCTTGAGGTTGGGGAAACGATCGAACACGCCGCTATAAATCATGTAGCCGACGGAGAGCGTGGTGTCGGCGGGATTGCCGCACACGGTGCGCAAACCGTAAGCGCCGATCTTATCGCTGCCGAGCACCCATTCCGGGTGCATGATCATCAGCGCGTCCATCTCCTGGGCCTTGGCCCAGAACGGATCGAAGTCTTTGCTGTCGTAATATTTACCGACCACGTTGGACGCGATGGTGACGCCGGACATTTTGAGATCGCGGATCGCGTACTCCAGGACTTTCGCAGCGCGCGGGGGATCTTGCAGCGGCACCGTGGCGATGCCGGCGAAGCGATCGGGGTGGCGCTTGACCAGATTCATAATCGCTTCGTTGTAGATATTTGACCAGGTTTCTCCCCGCGAGCCATCGAGCTCGTAACCCACCGATGCGGTATGGACTTTGACCATGGCGATTCCGACGTTGCCTTTGGTCATAGCGTCGAGGCGATTTGGTACTTCGGCCATTCGTGGATCGGGGGCAAACTGCCGCCCCTTAGGAAATTGAATTCGATAAGGATTGTCTGAGGCCTGCTTCGGCGGAAAATACTCGATGCCGCCAAGCGCTTTGCCGTGCTGTTTGATCTCGTTTATTAATTCCGGCGGAAAATAGTGATGGTGAATGTCGATGGCAGATGGGCCGGTTCGAGTCGACGTCGACATCGCCGCACAGCCAGCCAACAGGCCGGTTGAAACCACCGCGGTTTTCCCCGCGAGCTTAACAAAAACGCGCCGGGTTAGCGTCATAGTTACCTCCGAAATTTACCAGACTGTCAGCGCAGGATTAGCTTGCTGACGCAATCCTGTCAATGGTAGCATCCGCGACAGTTTCAGGTTTCGGGTTAACGCGGAATTCGTTATTGCAAGAGCACAGGTCAGCCTTGGCAAATGTTTGTGTAACTTCTCCTGAGAGCCCAAGATAGAACGATGTCTGAGTTTCAATTTGGCGGCGAGATCGTTTGGCGGCCGAGCGCCGAGATCGTCGCCGAGAGCCGGCTGAAAGAATTCATGGATCGCCACGGCATCGGCGCTCTCGAAGAGCTGCAACGGCGTTCCACCGAAGACATCGAATGGTTCTGGAGCGCGGTGCTCGAAGAGCTCGGCGTCGAATTCTACTTGCCTTACGAGCGTATTTTGGACGCCTCCCGCGGCATCGCCTGGCCGCGTTGTTGCTGCGCGGGAAAGCTGAACATCGTCCATAACTGTCTCGACAAATGGCGTGGCACGCCGGTTGAACGCCGCGCGGCGATCCGCTGGGAAGGCGAAGACGGCGCCGTCCGCGTTCTCACCTACGAGGAACTGAACCGCGAAGTTTGCCGTTTAGCCAACGCACTGCGCGCGCTCGGCATGAAGAAGGGCGACGTGGCGGCGTTGTTCATGCCCATGTTGCCCGAGACGATCGCCGCGTTCTTTGCCGTGATCAAACTGGGTGGAATCATCCTGCCGCTATTTTCCGGCTATGGCGGCGCGGCGGTGGCTGAACGGTTGCGCGACAGCGAGGCGAGATATTTGCTGACCGTCGATGGTTTTTACAGAAGGGGGCAGAGCGTGCCCCTGAAAGCCGTTGCCGATGACGCCGTCGCCTCTTCGTCGATCAAACACATGCTCGTTCTTAGGCGGCTTGGAACTGCGATACCGTGGACTGCGAATCGCGACCGATGGTGGCGTGAAGAAGTTGGACGACAGAGCGACGAAGCGGAAACCGAACGCACCGGCGCTGAAGATCCGCTGATGATCATTTACACCTCGGGCACCACCGGACGGCCCAAAGGCGCGATTCATACCCATTGCGGTTTTCCGGTCAAAGCCGCCCAGGACATGGCGCTCGGCTTCGATGTGCGACAAGACGACGTTCTTTACTGGGTGACGGACATGGGCTGGATGATGGGGCCGTGGGAGGTTTTCGGCACGACTCTTCTCGGCGCGACGATGGCGCTTTACGAAGGCGCGCTGGATTTTCCCGGACCGGATCGCTTGTGGTCCCTCGTCGAGCGCCATCGAGCGAGCATACTCGGCGTCTCACCGACTTTGATTCGCGGTCTGATGCGCCACGGCAGCGGACCGGCGGAGCGGCATGATCTGTCGAGCCTGCGCATTCTCGGCTCCACGGGCGAGCCGTGGAATCCCGACCCGTGGCTTTGGTACTTTCACACCGCCGGCAAGGGCCGCCTGCCGATTATCAATTATTCCGGCGGCACGGAAACTTCCGGCGGCCTGGTGACGGGAAATGTTCTTACGCCGCTCAAGCCCTGCGCTTTTTCCGGCGCCGTGCCGGGCATCGCCGCCGATGTTGTCAATGAAGACGGCATTTCCGTGCGCGGACAGGTCGGCGAGCTGGTTGTGCGCAAACCGTGGATCGGCATGACGCGCGGATTCTGGAAGGATCCGGAGCGATATTTTCAAACCTACTGGAGCCGGTTTCCGGACGTTTGGGTGCACGGCGATTGGGCGGCGGTCGACGACGACGGCCTCTGGTACATTCTTGGCCGCTCCGACGACACGATCAAAATCGCCGGCAAGCGGCTCGGTCCCGCCGAAGTCGAGTCCGCTCTCGTCGGCCATCCGGCGGTGAGCGAAGCGGCCGCCATCGGCGTTCCCGATCCGATCAAAGGCGAATCACTGGTTTGCTTCTGCGTGCTCAAGCCGGGACACGAGGCGAGCGATAAGCTGCGCGAAGAATTGCGCGCCACCGTCGCCGACCAGCTCGGCAAGCCGCTCAAGCCGGAAGCCGTGAAATTTCTCGACGACCTGCCGAAAACGCGCAACGCGAAAATCATGCGGCGCATCATCCGTGCCGCCTATTTAGATCAAGAACCGGGAGATCTCTCCGCGCTGGAAAATCCAGAGAGCGTCGCCGCGGTGCGGAATGCTCGATAATCTAATTCAACTTTCGTCCCCTTTTTCAAAGGGGGACTTTCTTCGGCTGCTGCGCCCGAGCTGGAAAGGGAAGCGCCAAGAGCATCGAACAAAAAGCTCGCCGCGTGATTTTTTTGTGCATGGGGTTTCCCCTCACCCTCGCTCCTTCGACTTCGCTCAGGACAGGCTCTCTCCCACTTTCGCGAGAGAGGGAAGCGGCTCAGTTGAAAGTTGCTGCCGCCGCGATTCATCCCGGAGCAAGCATTTAACACTTCTTATTGCACAGGACGGTCATCTGTCAAAGAACTTTATCGTGACGTTGTGGTTCAATTTGGGTTCAACGACGCGTCAACGTAGGGGCAGACGTATTTTGCGAAACTGAACCACTACCTATCGTGACGGCGCACAGCCGATGATCTCAATTCACGCAAATTGCATTTTTACGATTGGCACGGAAGTTGGGAAAAGACGTGAGAGCCAAGCTCAAAGGCGCGCGTGCTCAAACCGAAGATTCGCCGGCACGATCGAAGTCGATCTTGAGATAGATTTCGGCGACCGGCAGCGTGACAGCGATGGATTCCAAGCGGATGACGTTTTCTAAGGAGTCAGTTTCCCACAGCGACCAAGTGCCGTCCTGCTGTTTCGAATAGCGCTCCACGTGCGCCTTGGCCTGATCTACTAGAAGGTATTCGCGAAAGGAGGGAATGCCGCGGTACTGCTGAAACTTGTCACCACGATCGTAGTTTCTCGTTGATTCTGAGAGCACCTCGACGATCAGGTCTGGGTTCAACAAGGTGTCAAGTTGGTCGTCCAAGAACCGTGGCTCGTCACAGACCACGACTACGTCAGGGTAGGTGTAACGATAGGCGGCATCGACGCAAAGCCGCAAATCCGTCGAGTATACCCGACACGGGCGCTGGCGAAGTTGGTTGCCTAACTCGCGGACGATGTTACCAACAATCTCAACATGCCTGGCCGAAGCGCCGCCCATCGCGTAAATTTCGCCGAAAGCGAACTCGTGTTTTTCGAGCGAATTGCGCTCCATCGATAAGTACTCGGCAACTGTAACGCGCGCTTTTTGTTGTTTCGACATCGGCTTACCTCCCGTGGCGACGCCGATACAATAACATGGTTCGCAGATGGAATGATAACCGAGGCTGAAGTTTGTTCGGTGACGCTCGGTCTTAACAGCCCGAAGGTATTGCCTACGATTAACGCGGGCTTGACGTTCCCCAGCGGGTAGAAGCGCAGCAGGAAAATATAAATTTGGACGGTTACAACGCAGATAACAGAACGATTTGAGCGCTGGGCTTTCTAGCCGATAAATTCCCGAATCGCTCTATGTGCCGCCGCCGGGTTTGTGGCGAGATAGTGATGTCCCTCACCCGCCAATACCACCAGCGTCGCATTGGGGATCTCGCGAGCGAGATGGTGCGCGCTCTGCCAGTGCGATCGGTCGCTGGCGCCGTGATGCTCGTCGTCGCCGACCAGAACCAGCGTGGGCAGGCGAATCTCTTTCAACCTCTCCGTGTGATCATGTTCCTGGCGCGCCAATACGAAGAGCAAATAGTTTTCCAGCGGCGCGATGCCGGACATACGCACCTGGAGAAATCCTTCGATCAAGTCCGGATGCGCCGCGACGAATTCTTTTGTCCAGCCCGTTTCAATGGTGTGCTCGCGGATGTAGCGCTCGAAGCCGAGCCGGACCATGTCACGGCACATCGCGAGCGGGATGCCGCTCGCCCCCGGATGAGAGGAACCGCTGGAGGTGAGAATCAGCTTTTTGACTTTGCGCGGGTAATCGAGCGCCAACAACTGAGCCACGACTCCGCCCATCGAGTGGCCGCAGACAATGGCCTGCTCGACATTCAGATGATCGAGGAGCGCGGCCGCGTCGTCGGTGAACATCTTGATGCCGTACTTCTGTACGGACTTGCTCGATTTTCCCGTACCACGGTAATCGAACACGATCACCTTATGGTCGCGCGAAAACTCCGGCACCTGGTGGAACTTCCACGCCTGGTGGTCGCAGCCGGTTACGCTGCAAAACAAAAACGGCGGGCCGTCGCCGTAGACTTCGTAGTAGATTTCCGCTTCTTGGAGCTGAAAGTGTGGCATACGCCTTTCTCGTCGGGAATTCAGCGGATCAAAATTTCACGCCCTGGGCAGCATAGGCGCGGTCGATGAAACCGCTCTCGTCGAGCTTGCGCATGAGGCGGTTATCGATCACCTCTTCGACCCTTCGACTCGAGCCCCGGCCTTAGCCGGGGGATCTCGCTCAGGATTCCGCCCCGCGGGCGTAGTGGAAGGTGCCACGGGCTTGGCCGTGGGGCTCCACTTTGACTTCGCCGACCTTCGGGCTGCAAATTTTCATCAAGCGCCGAATGTTGCGCAGCCCCTCCAATGACGCGAAGGGCTTGCGATCGACGCCGCGCGTATTGATTACGAAGGAGTGAAAACCGCGCTTCGCGAGTTCCTGGCCGAAGGTCGCCAAGGGCGGCAGATAGAAGTTCATCGCGACGCCGTGAACGAAAACGAGCGCGAGATCCGATTGCGCGGCGGGCGGAGTGAAGAGCAGGCCGTGCAATCGTTCCTGGTCGGCGGTGCGAAAGGTGCAAAGTTGGGATTGGATGCTCATCATGTTTAGATGTCGGAGCGGTTTGGCTCCGGGTTCGGCGTATAGGCGTTCGAGTTCACCGACTATAGCTTCATTTATTTCTCCCAAGCAACCGGAAGGGGGCCGTCGAGGCGGGCGCGACGCCGAATTAGGCTTTTCCGGGTTTCCTGTGGGTAAAATGCTGAAAAGAGTCTCCACCACGAAGGCACGAAGAACACGAAGTTTAAAATCAAGGTTACCCGAACCCTTCGTGCCCTTCGTGAGCTTTGTGGTTTGAAAGGGTTTCGTCGTTGAAACAGCGTTGGCCATGTTACCCACCTGAGAGTCTGAAGAGCCCCGAATTAAAACAGAGTCTTTGACCCTTCGACTCAAGCCCCGGCCTTTGCCGGGGCCGCTTGCTCAGGATTCCGCCCCACGGGCGGACTGGAAGGTGCCACAGGCTTGCCCGTGGGGCTCCACAAGGAATCCCGGGAC
>Ga0184627_10000595_pt1 | contig 14006 bp, 15 predicted proteins | sample PLM3_127_b1_FD_133150 | JGI IMG/M metagenome (GOLD analysis project Ga0184627, IMG submission 133150) | Groundwater sediment microbial communities from an aquifer in East River, Colorado, USA - PLM3_127_b1 | ecosystem: Environmental > Terrestrial > Soil > Riparian zone | place: USA: East River...
GTCGTCACCGCGGTGGCCGCGCTGGAGATGGCGCTCAGAAAATTCGGCGCCGAGATTCCATTTGGGCGCGGGGTCGCGGCGGCGGAGGAAGTGCTGATGGAGGCTCTGGCTTAGAAACCGAGGATCGAGAATAGAGGATTGAGGATCGCGCAATCTTCCATCCTCGATCTTCGATCCTCGACCCTCAGAGATAAAACTGCATGGTGGAACAACACATGAAGATTCTGGTAAGCGACTCTCTCGCTCCCGAAGGTCTAGCGGTGTTCGAGCGCGCCCGCGGTTTCGAAGTCGATGTCCGCGTGGGACTCGAACCCGAAGAGCTCAAGAAGATCTGCGAAATATATGACGGCTGGGTGATTCGCAGCGGCACCAAGATCACCGCGGAATTGATCGAGGCGGCGAAGAACTTGAAAGTCATCGGCCGGGCCGGCGTGGGCTTTGAGAACATCGACGCCGAAGCGGCGAGCAAGCGGGGCATCGTCGTGATGAACACGCCCGGCGGCAACAACGTCACCACCGGCGAGCATACCGTCGCGCTGATGATGGCTCTCGCGCGCCATATTCCCCAGGCCGCGGCATCGCTTAAAAGCGGCAAATGGGACCGCAACAAGTTCGTCGGCGTGGAGTTGTGCAACAAGACGCTCGGCGTCATCGGTCTCGGCAACGTCGGGCGCGTCGTCGCCGAGCGCGCCGCCGGCTTGCGCATGAAGGTGATCGGCTACGATCCGTTCATCGCTCCCGAAAACATTGCGCGCATGGGCGTAGAGCCCGGCACCCTGGAAGACGTCATCGTTAAGTCGGACTTCATCACGGTGCACGTGCCGCTGACGCCGGAGACCCAGGGGCTGATCAATCGCGCGGCCATTGCCAAAATGAAAACCGGCGTGCGCATCATCAACTGCGCCCGCGGCGGCATCGTCGATGAAAACGATCTCGCCGCCGCCATCAAGGAAGGCAAAGTGGCGGGCGCGGCGCTCGACGTCTACGTCGATGAGCCGCCGGCGGCGGACCATCCGCTGCTCAAGATGGACCAGGTGATCACCACGCCCCATCTCGGCGCCTCCACCGACGAAGCGCAACTCAACGTCGCCATCGCCGTGGCCGAGCAAATGGTCGATTTTCTCTCCAAGGGCGTAGTGCGCTACGCCGTCAACGTGCCCTCGGTGAGCCCCGAGCTGCTCGTAGTCCTGCGACCCTACCTCCTGCTCTCGGAGAAGCTCGGCAGTCTATTGAGCCAGATGGTCGGCGCGCTGCCCAAGGAGGTTGCGGTCGAGTACGGCGGCGACGTGACGGAGTATAATCTCGCGCCGCTCACCTTGGCCGTGCTCAAGGGAATTCTCACGCCGATCATGGAATCCGGCGTTAACTACGTGAACGCCCCCATCCTGGCGCGCGACCGCGGCATCAGGGTCGTCGAATCAAGAAGCAGCCGCGCCAGCGATTTCGCCAACTACATCACGGTCAAAGCGGATACGGGCAAAATAGAGATGGAAGTCGAAGGCGTCGTGTTCGGCGCCAAGCATCCGCGCATCGTCAGAGTCGATAACTTTTATCTCGAAGCGGTGCCGGAAGGCTACATTCTCATCCTGCGCAACCGCGACGTTCCCGGCGTGGTCGGCACCGTCGGCACCCTGCTGGGCAAAAACGGCATCAACATCGCCGGCATGGAGCTGGGGCGCACGGAAAAAGGCGGCAACGCGATTTCCTTTATCCACGTCGATGACGCGGTCAGCAAAAAAGCGCTGCAAGAGCTGCGCGACCGCCCGGAAATCGTCTCCGCGGTCCAGGTAAAACTATGATTCCGATTTTGGTCTGCGGGGCCGCTTTTAGATTTTGGATTTTAGATTGGAATCCAAAACCTGTCCTGAGCAAAGCCGAAGGATCGGCAATCCAAAATCCAAAATAGTAAGATGGCCAATGTCGCGATCATAGGCGCCCAGTGGGGAGACGAGGGCAAAGGTAAGATCGTCGATCTTTTTACCCAGGACGCCGATATCATCGTGCGCTTTCAGGGCGGCAACAATGCCGGCCACACCCTGGTAGTGGACGGGCAGAAAACCGTTCTCCACCTCGTTCCGTCGGGCGCGCTCCATGCCGATAAACTCTGCGTCATCGGCAACGGCGTGGTTGTCGATCCTGAAATTCTGATAAAAGAAATCGACGCCTTGAAGCGCCGGGGCCACCTCCAAGACGATTCTCGGCTGCGCATCAGCGAACAGGCCCACGTCATCATGCCGTACCACAAGTTGATCGACCAAGCGCGCGAGCGTTTACGTGGCGAAGGAATGATCGGCACAACGGGCCGTGGCATCGGGCCAACCTACGAAGACAAAGTGGCGCGCGTCGGCATTCGCTTCATCGACCTTTTGGAAGAAGACACCTTTCGCGACAAGCTCCAGCGCAACATCGAGGAAAAGAACTTTTATCTAAAAGCGATCCTCAAGGAGAAAGCCCTCGACTTCAACGAAATCCACGAGGGCTACGGACGGTATCGCGACCGGCTCAGGTGCTACGTGACCGACACCGGCTTGCTCCTTGACCGCGAGATCCGCGCCGGCAAGCGCGTGCTATTCGAAGGCGCGCAAGGAACCTTGCTCGACGTCGACCATGGCACCTACCCATTCGTCACTTCCTCCACGACGATCACGGGCGGCGCCTGCTCGGGATCGGGCGTGGGCCCCCAGCATATCCAGCAAATCATCGGCATCTCGAAAGCCTACACGACGCGCGTCGGTGGCGGCCCTTTCCCCACCGAGATCCATGGGCCGGAAGGCGAAACGCTGCGGCGCGAGGGGGCTGAATTCGGCGCCACCACCGGGAGATCGCGGCGCTGCGGCTGGTTCGACGCCGTCGGCGTGCGCCACGCGGTCAGGACCAACGGCCTCACCGGTCTCGCATTGACTAAACTGGACGTCCTGAGCAGATATAAGAAGATTCCGATCTGTACCAGCTATCGCTATGAAGGAAAATTGATCGGCGATTTTCCCGCCAGCTCCAAGGTCATGCAAGGCGCCGAGCCGGTCTACGAAAAAATGGACGGCTGGGATGCTCCGCTTGACAATGTAAGAAAATTTTCCGATCTGCCGGCCAACGCGCAAAAGTACGTCCGCCGCATCGAAGAGGTCATCGGCGGCGAGATTATTCTCATTTCGGTGGGACCCGGGCGGGAGCAGACGATTCTCTTGAAGAATCCTTTTGGGGAAAGCGTAAGGGGTAAAGGGTGAGGGTTGAGGGGTGAAGGGTAAGGAGTGAGAGGTTAGGGGAAACTCCCAACTACTTACTCCTGACTCCTCACGCCTTACTCCTTACTCATGGCTAGCGTAGTTTGAAAATTTCCAGATACCGCTTCACCGTCGCGTCGAAATCCTCGTAGTCCTCGGGGTTCTCGATCACGTATTTAAATCCCCTGAAAAGCCGCGGCGGATCGGGTTCCACGTCTTTGCGCACCGGGATACGTTGCATTCCCCTAAGCATCTCCTGCCCTTCTTTAGACAGGAGAAAATCATTAAAAAGCCGCGCGGCATTGGGGTGGGGCGCCTTGGATCCGATCATGACCGGATTCACCTGGGTGACGGCCGGTTCGAGAGGAACCCAATCGATGGGCGCGCCCCTGGAAGTCATTCTCTGAATGGTCTGGTTGTAGGCAATGATCAAGGAATACTCTCCGGCGACGGCGAGCTGCACTCGTTCCGTGTTGCCGCGCTTTACGACCGGCTCCAGGGCGGCGAGCTTTTTAAAATAGGCAAGCGTTCGCTCTTTGCCCCAAACACCCTTCAAACCTTCGAACATGCCGTAGGCCTCGGTATCGACCGAGATAAGGCCCCCTTTCCACTTGGGGTTAAGTAAAGCGTCGTAAGTTCTTGGGACATCTTCCCGTTTGACCAGCTTGGTGTGCCATCCGAGCACATAACTGTTGACGTAGTAGGCGGTCCAAAATCCTTCCTTGTCCACCAACTGCTCGTCGATCATCCTGCTCTCCGGAGACCTGTAAGAAGCCAAGAGCTTTCTTTGCATGAGAGGCAAAACCATTTCCCCGCGTCCCACCACGACGTCCCAATCGTGCCTGCCGCCCCGCGACTCGGTAAAAATCTTGTTCAATAAAGGCCCCCCGCCGGTGCGAAAAAGCGTGGCCTTAATGCCGTATTTCTTCTCAAAGCGGTCGACCACCGCCTTGCTCTGATCGAGAGTCATCGTCGTGTAGTAAACGAGCTGGCCCTCCTTTTTCGCGCCCTCGATCAATTTCGGGTCGGGGGCGCTCTGTGACCAGCCCGTGGCCGGTATCCACAAGGCGGTTAAGACGATTGCAGCCTCAAAAAGGCATTTCATCAGCGTGATCATCGAAGGTTTCTCCTCAGCCTCGAAATCAGCCTTATACTTATGATTAACATGTCAAAAAGCTAATTCAATATCCGCGAGCCATTTTCCCTGGCTTGCGGACCTTGAATACGCGCTGGCGCCTGTTTATCATGTGGGCAATACAAAGGGACACCCGAAGGAGGATTTCATGGACACCGAAACATCGAAGGATAAGCTCGTCAGCGATCTTAAGACGTTGGTCGGCGACGCCGAGGAGCTTTTCAAAGCCACCACCAACCAGGCGGGGGAAAAAGTCGCGCAAGCGCGCCAGAAGATCGAGCAAAGCCTGATCGAAGGGAAAAAGGCGCTGGCCGACGCGGAGCAAACCCTGGTCAAGAAATCGAAGGAATGCGCCGAGATCGCCGATGACTACGTGCGGGAAAACCCCTGGAGCGCGGTCGGCATCGCCGGCGGCGTGGGGCTGGTACTAGGCTTGCTGATCAGGGGCAAGTAGTTTCCCGGCGATGACTGACAGGGACTTTGGCGCCGCCGGCGCCCACGGCCTCTTGCACGCTTTCAAAGCCTTGCTCGCGGCCTTAAGCGCGGCGTTGCACACCCGACTCGATCTTTTCGCCACCGAGCTCGAAGAGGAGCGCGAGCGGCTGAAGCAAACCCTGATCCTCACGCTGCTGCTTTTCTTCGGTCTCGGCCTCGGCTTTATTTTACTGACGATTTTTCTGGTCGCGCTTTTCTGGGAGCACGGCTGGCTCACCGTCCTCGGCGCTCTCGCGGCGGTTTATCTCGCCGTCGGCATCGTCGCAGCCTTTAAGCTGCGCAGCCGGATGCTTACGCGCCCCGGTCTCTTTCCCGCTACTCTGGGAGAATTGGCGAAGGATCGCGATCGCTTGAGGTCGTCCACCCGTGAATAAACGATTTGAGGAATTGGCCCGCCGCAAACGAGCGCTGGTCGACCGCTGCGCCGACCAACGCGCCGAGCTATCGGCGCTCTGCGAACGAATACGCTCGCCCTTCGATCTCAGCGGAACGCTCCTGGGAGTCGGGAGAATGCTCAAGACTCACCCGATGATTGCGGCGGGCCTATCTAGTTTTCTCGTCAGCGGCTATGCCGGGCGCTTGCTCAAATCAGCGGGTGAGCTCGTCAGGCTCTGGCGCCTCGCCCTGCCGCTCTGGGGTTGGTGGACCCAACGGCGCAAAGCTCGATAGCGTCATGGTTTCCAAGCTTGTCAAATAAGTGTTAGGCAACTCAAAGGGCTTGCTTCCATAATGCCGCAGATTATACTTCTTTCATGGCCACTATCACTGAAGTCGAGAAGCTTGCGTTAGACTTACCCGAGAGGGAAAGAGCCGTCCTCGCAGCTCACCTGCTTGATTCGCTTCCACCCGTTCTCCACGATGAGGACGAGGGTATTGCGGAAGCCCTTCGACGCGATCAGGAGCTTGAAGCGGATCCTTCGTTGGGTGTGTCGTTGGAGCAGCTTGATCAGCGAATCGAACGACGCCGAAGCTAATGCGGCTTATCCTTCATCCGAAGGTTTTCTCGGATATCGATAAGATCATGGAGTATTACGAGCAAGTGGCGACTCCGGAACTTGCCGACGAATTCTATGCGGAGCTACGGCATTGGATGGAACAGGCTGCGGAGAAGCCGGGATCCTTTTCGATTCGAGAGAATGACATCCGCCGAGTGAACCTGCGCCGGTTCCCTTATCATTTTTTGTTCCGCATCGTAGGGGATGCAGTCCGGATTCTCGTTGTACGCCATCACGGTAGACGTCCATCCTTTGGAATGAGGCGGCGATGACAACGCCTGACGGCACGTCGTTCGACCGACCGTCTGCGGCCGGTCGAAGGAGCGGTAATTCTATGCCGTCCTCGCCCGCTCTACTTTCCTCGGGTCCGCCGCGCCGCTCGCCTTTCCTTGCTTGACCCTGATCGCCTGAACCACACCGGCTACGCCTCGTTCCCAGAGAAGAATAGACCCGGCGCGAAGCGCGAAGACTCGTGTCGGTAAGTGGAGAAAATTACGCGAGGCGCAAGCGAGCGCCAGCCGAGATAAGCCGCCGTTCGTTAGGGAGATATCCCGCCGCCCTGCCAGCTTTTGACGGGGAACGAAATGTTGACAAATTGGGGTCGCTGTTGGATATTGCAACCGATTTAGATTTTCTTGTCCGAGCCGCCGCCGAAGCTAACCCGACCGGCATTTTTCGCCGCCTACGGCGGCTCACTTAATAGTTGACGGGCTGTCCCGAAAGAGACTCGAGAAGGAGGTGAGCCGTGCAGCCAAACCCAGAGCAGCAGGTCTTCATGCTGTTTTTCGCCATCATCTGGGGAGCAGTCGCGAATGTCCAACCACGGTGGAAGGCGTTTCAGTGGCCCCTGATCTTCCGCCACAAGCCTGCTTTCAAGCGCGTTGCGCTCTCGGTGTTGCTTCTGAATCTCGTTCCATTGGCCCTCTTCGCGTACGCGCTTTGGGCACTCAACGGTCCCGAAGCCCAAGCGCGGCCCATTGCCCACTTGATAGGTCACGGCATCATACCGGCGTTTGCGCTCTTCGGGTGTTACCGCCTTTGGCTCGCGACCGTGGAGGCGTGGCCCGCCGCCTTCTATAGTGCCACGAGTGCTGACGTTCCAGAGAAGTACCGGCATGCTGAACCCAGCTACCGGACTAAGCACGATGATCGCTCCGATTCGACGCTTCCAATCGTCGAACTAGGTCCAGATACCGCATGTCCCAACTTCGTTACCGCTCTCGCGTACCTGGCTCTTGGGATCGCTACACCCTGGATTGGGAGGTAGGAGGTGAGTGACACGCCGGCTAACCCGCGGCTTAAGACGATGTCGAAAACGCTCGCCTCAAGGCTCGCTTTATTCGGCACGGCTTAGCCGCATAACGTTAGGCTTCACGCAAATGGCAATTCCACTTTCCAAAAATCATGCGGTTGTCGATGCACTTTTCCGAGTTAAGCGAGGACTCTCCGCATATGTCAGCTATCTCGCCGCATGCGAGATGAACGAAGCGTTTAGCGAATACGTTTTATACGAGCCAACACTCCGCATCCTAATGGCCCGTGGATTTAGCGTGCAGTGCGAATACGAGTGTCCTGGCATTAAACAACCGGCCCAAGGCGATAAGAAGCGCCTCGACTTTTACGCAGTTGGGCACTCTCTTGAACTCGCCATTGAAGTTAAATGGGTGAAATCTACTAATCCATGCGCTCAGAGTGATATAGAGAAACTCCAAGCTTTTCTTACTGCCAATCCAGAGGCGGCTGCATTGCTGTGCGTATTTGGGCGCAAGTCCTTTGTTGAAGCATTGAAAATCGACTTTGGCGTATTTAAAGAACGTGGGAGCGCAGTTTACGCAGATCTCAGAAAGACAAAGTACGGTTGTAGAATCTTCGAGCTTCGAGGAAACGATATCCAGCCTAACCCTACGCTCAAGCGGGACGGCGTAAAAGCGCGTCGCCCCTTAGCGCCACGGTAGACGGATCAACCGCACATAGGTGGCACATGAATGATGGTCAATTGCTTCTTGAGGAACTCGTCACCTCCACAGTGACGGAGTGTGAGAGGATCATAGGACAAAACGACGCGGCGGCATTTGCCGAGCGATCCATGGCTGGCGTTCGATTGTTTTATCCCGTCCTGCAACAGCTAAAAGATCGCGACGATATCTCCTATTCAAACCGCTGTACCGGCTGGGGCAGTCCAACTCTTCTCCAAGAGCTTTTGCTCGGAACACCTGCGCTCGTTGATCTTTACGATTGCCCGGATCTCGTCACGTTTCGACGCACGTACGGTATGAGCCCTGGGCAGATGACTGACGAGATTGGGGAAGGCAGACTAATTCCAGTCATCAACGCTAGCGATCCGCAACGATGGTCACCAGAAGCGCTGTCCGCTCTTTTACCTATCTTAAAAAGTGGAAAGGTTCAGATGGCTCACTGGAGGACGGAGGCTTTCCAGAACTGGTTTTCACGCGGGAAGGTGGCAGACATCAGAAAGCGAGGATCGGCCGTATTCGATGAATACTTTACGTGCAAACCTGATGAACAGGTCCGATTGTACCGACGTCTGCGCATTCACAAGTACAAGAATCCAGCCGAAGCGTATAAAAACGTTGTAGTCGGTCGCTGGCGGAATATTATATCGATATTTCCACAGGTAGAATCACCCTTTCTCAACGTGCTTCACGACCTTCGCGATCGACCGGCTGTGGTAAGGGCGGAAGTTCTAAACGGCGTTAAGAACCTTGTATCTTCGCCTATCAGTGCAGCTCGCGGTGGGATCTACCGAGCCTCCCCTCAACAGGTTCGAGAGATAGCTAAACTCAGCGAGTACAAGAAGCTCAGCCCTGCGCTTGAGAGCATTCTAATTTCTGACGTTGCGCGAGATTTCTGGACGCCGACATTGAAGCGCTGGCTCGAAAAGACATCAACTCTTCCGCTTCCGCAACATCTTAACTTTGACCGATATCAGCAGCTGATTGGTCATAGGCACTGGCCTAAGTTTCGCGATGATGTCCAGCGGCTGCTATCACTCTTATCGAAACAGAAACCGGACATAAGATCCTTGAAGGCGGCTTTGACTAAATGGGAAGAAGAGACATTAAAGGTTTTTCGGCGCTCAATGGCGAGCTACGGGCGCGTCGAGAAATACTGGACCCCGATGCTCGGCATCGCCCCCTATCTGGGAACAGACTTTATTGCTTCAAAGGTTCTGTACAAGGTTGAGGACCTGCTTGGTGCGCGCGGCCCACTGGCTCATCCAGGAAGGATGTTGGCGCAGTTAGTTTGGAAGGCGAGGAGAGCGGAGTGGCCAGGGGAACCGCTACATTAGAGCCGTCTAACAAATGGGTTGAGGCCGACAGTGCGGCTCACCCAAAACGTTCGCCGCCATCCTTTCCTTACGCCGTCGCAAACTCTTTCCGCTTGAACTTTTTGAACGGCTTGAACGACTTGAACGGCTCGACAGTTTATTCCGTCCTTGCCCGCTCTTCTTTCCTCGGGTCCACCGCGCCGCTCGTCTTTCCCTGCTTGACCCTGATCGCCTGAACCACACCGGCCACGCCGCGCTCTCTGACGTTGTGACCGCGCCGCTCCAACGACCTTTTGGCCTCGGCGGGAATGTCCGCTTCGGCGATGAGATTGTCCGGCATCCACTGGTGATGAATGCGCGGCGACGCCACGGCTTCTTTGACCGGCATCTGAAAATCGATCAGGTTTAGAATCGTCTGCAAGGGAGAAGGTGTCAGAGAAGAGAAGGTGTCAGGAGAAGGTGTCGAGAAGGAGAAGGTGGAGAAGGTGTCAGGCATTGTTTGTTTGCTTATGCGAAAGAGTGCTGTCCTCGTTGCCAGAAGGGAACCATGATCGTCGTTGGTGAACTGCCGCGCATAACACGCTTCGCCCACTGGGGTTCCTCACGAGAAAGACTCATTCCTCTCTTAAGCCCGTTTCAACTCTCAACCTGCCCTCTTCTCATGGGTGTGTCTGCCTGGGCGAAGAACTGGCTCCCAAGCCCCATTGCGCCGTCGCCATCACAGGAAATCTGTCGGCGTCTATCTCAACCTTCTCCCACTTTTCGATCTATTCCGCCTCAGGCGGACCACACTGCGCGCCGCTGTGCCACTTTACAATCCGCATAGCCGCAACAGACGCGCTGCTCCGCGGTTTAGTCCAACACGTTTTATCCCTCCGCCGCCACCTCGGCGATTTCTCTGGAACTTGATTACCACCAAGCTTTAAGGGATAAAACGTTATACGTTAGCCAGCCGGATGATTTTATGCTAGGTTCCATGACGTGGAGGAGAAAAAGATGTCGGTCTCTGAGCCACTGATCACCACATCTCCTGATCGGCTGAGCGGGACTCCCGTCTTTGCGGGCACCCGTGTCCCTGTGCAGACTCTTGTCGATTACCTTGAAGAGGGGGACTCTTTGGACGACTTTTTGGCAGACTTTCCTAGCGTGTCTCGTGAGCACGCCGTCGCGGTCCTGGAGCTTGCGAAGTCGGCCCTCCTTGCCAAGGCCGTTGCCGCATAGCTGCTCAAGTGCGAGTGCTTCTTGATGGCTGCGTGCCATGCCGCCTAGCCGGTGAGTTGCCAGGGCACGAAGTTCGAACCGCACCGGAAATGGGCTGGGCTGATCTCGATGACGGGCCGCTTCTTAATGCGATGGCACAGCGCTTCGACGTGCTTGCTACCGTGGACAAAAGTCTCCCCAAGCAACAGCGTATCAGCGATCGACCGTTGGCGGTAGTCGTTTTGCGAGCGAAGACGAACCGCTTAGTGGACCTGCTTCCGCTCGCTCCCAAGCTCCGAGCGGTGCTTGAGAACGCCCGGCCGGGTCAGGTCTACGAAATCTCTGTCTAACCATTGGGTTGAGAAGGACGCGGCGGATCGCGCCTCTCACCCAAATCGTTAGGCTTTTCGCTGAGGGCCGTGTAATATACCAACAGCATAGCTGTGTGTAGAGGAAACGATTCATATGAAAACCAAAGTCACTGAGCAGGGAGTCATCATTCCGAAGAAGTTTCTGAGGGGCATCAAAGAGGTCGAGATTCGCAAGGACAACGGCGTCATTCTCGTCGTGCCGGTCACGGAGGACCCGATTTTTGCGCTGGGCAGTCAGCCGATTGCTGACGAGCTTGCCGAGGCCTCCGAACATCACGACGCTTATCTTTACAGCCGATGAACGTGGTGTTCCTGCCGGTATATTCGGACGGAACGGGAAGGGACCATTCAATTTATGACGGGGTGGCAAAAGGTCGATAAGGAAATTGCGGAGGCCACGTACGGGTCGGTCTGGAAAGCCTATAACGAGGATGGAAACCTGCCTGAAGACGGAATCCGTCTTGTGATTGAAGAGGCAAAGAAGGCGGCCAAAGTAGATCGTCAGGTTTCCGTGAGTGATGTTGCGGATCTCTCGATTCTCAGAGAGGCGCAGCGAGAGCTGGGGATCAAAGGGAAGTAGAACTGTTAAGGAAAAGATCATCCAATTATCGACACGTTGCCTAACCAACCAGTTCGAATCCGACGCTCGCAAAACTCGCGCGGCTCACCCGGAACGTTATGCCGATAGACCCGAGATTTCCCATGGTGTAAAGTCGGTGCATGGCGCTCGAATTTGAGTGGGATCCGGCTAAGGCTGAAGCGAATCTGAAAGACCATGGAGTCTCTTTCGACGAAGCGACGACAGTTTTCCGTGACACGCTTTCAATTACCATCACGGACCCGGATCACTCCGATTCTGAAGATCGCTTTATCGATATCGGCATGTCTCATCGTATGCAATTGCTCGTGGTGTCGTACACAGAGCGCCAAGATAAGATTCGAATCATAAGTGCACGACAACCAACACGGGCTGAACGGAAAAGCTATGAAGAAACAAACTAGACGGAAGCCGTCTGAAGGCAGTGACACGATGCGGCCCGAATACGACTTCAGCAAAGGCGTGCGAGGCAAGCACGCTGCAAGATATGCGGAAGGGACTAATGTCGTCGTCCTTGAACCGGACGTCGCACGCGAATTTCGAAGTACTGCGCAGGTCAACGAAACACTACGAGCTGTTTCGAAATTGCTTCAACAACACCGTAAACTCAACGGCCGTAAAACGGCATAACACGGCGATGAACCCGCGGCCGATGTGGTCGCTATCGGGTCCGCATGGTTCCCTGCTCGCAAAGACGGCCGCTTGGCGCGGGTTATTGCCAGAATCGTTCGCCATCCTTTCCTCACGCCATCGCAAACTGTTTCCGCTTGAGCGATTTTAACGGCTCCTAAGCTTATTCCGTCCTCGCCCGCTCTTCTTTCCTCGGGTCCACCGCGCCGTTCGCCTTTCCTTGCTTGACCATGATTGCCTGAACCACACCGGCCCCGCCCCGTTCTCTGACGCTATGCCCGCGCCGCTCCAGCGACCTCTTGGCCTCGGCGGGAATGTCTGCCTCGACGATGAGATTGTCCGGCATCCACTGGTGATGAATGCGCGGCGAGCCAACGGCTTGTTTGACCGGCATTTGGAAATCGATCAGGTTTAGAATCGTCTGCAAGGTCGCGCTGATGATCCGCGGCCCGCCGGCGCCGCCCACAACGATCTCCGGACGCTCTCCCTGCAAAATGATCGTCGGCGCCATGCTGCTAAGCGGCCGTTTCCTGGGCTGCAACGCATTGGCTTCGTTGCCGACGAGGCCGTAGACGTTGCCGCTCGGATGAATCGCAAAGTCATCCATCGTGTTGTTCAGCACGATGCCGGTCTTGGCTGCGAGCACCTTCGATCCGAAGCGGGTATTGACGGACTGCGTACAGGCGACCGCGTTGCCGAAGCGATCGACGACGCTGAAGTGCGTCGTGCCGCCCTGCTCCGCCTTGAAATTGACCAGACCGTAGAATTTGGCAGGCTGGGTCTTCACCGGCGAGATGCGCCCGCGAATCCAGGCCGCGTAATCTTTGGACATAAGCATCGCCAGCGGCGCCTTGACGAAATCCGGGTCGCCGAGGTACTGCGCGCGGTCGGCGAAAGCATGCTTCATCGCCTCGGCGAGCAGATGGAGATAGGTTCCCTCGTTGTGGGGCAGCTTGTTGAGCCCATGGCCCTCGAGCACGTTGAGCATTTGCAACAGGGCGACGCCGCCGGAGCTCGGCGGCGGCATGGCGATGACGGTCCTTTTGCGGTATTGACCGATCAAGGGCTCACGCCAGACGGCTTTATAGTTTTTGAGATCGTCGAGAGTTAAGATTCCGCCTTCCTTCTTAACCGTGTCGACAATCGCCTGTGCGATCCAGCCTTGATAGAAGAATTCAGTCCCTTGGGACGCGATGGCCTTCAACGTCTCGCCGAGCTCGGGCTGGCGGATTAGTTCACCTTGGGCAGGCACCTCGTCCTTAGACAAAAAAATCCTTGCCAGGTCGGGAAATTTTTTCATGGTGCCGTGCTGGCGGTCGATGGCAAAGCGCAGGGCCGCTTCAAGCGGGAACCCTTCCGTCGCATATTTGATCGCGGGAGCGGCAAGCGCCTGCAGCGGCAAACTGCCGAAGCGTTTGAACGCCGCCAGCAAACCCGCCACCTCTCCCGGCACCGCCACCGCCAAGCCGCCGGTGAGGCTGAACGATGGCATCGGTTTGCCGTCTTTCATGTACAGCTCTTTGCGCGCGGCCTGCGGCGCGGTCTCGCGAAAATCAAGGGCGTGGACACGCCGCTCCTTGGCGTCGTAGATTACCATGAAGCCGCCGCCGCCGAGGCCGGATGACGCTTGATCGACGACCGATAACGCCAACGCCGTCGCGATGGCGGCATCCACCGCGTTGCCGCCGCGCTCGAGGCTTTCCATGCCGGCCTTGGTAGCGAGCGCGCTATCCGAAACGACCAGACCGGAAGCGGCGCGCTGGGCGAAACTGAAATCTGCGACGCCGAGAAGGTTAATGGAGACGATGAGCGTGAAAATAATTCTGGATGTGAAGAAAGTTCGCATAAGAATGGCTCTTTGTTTAATGGTTTACCCGAGGATTTGCAACTTCAAATTTCGCTGGACGGGCGAGAAAACAACGTAATGAGTGCTCCACTTCGGCAATTCTCTTGCGAATCACCAACCCTTGTTTCATATTGACGCTGAGACGAAGCGGTGCGGCGCGCCGCTCGACCACCGGTCATGCAAACCATCCTCGGGCCATTTCATCCATACTTGGAAGACGCGCTAA
>Ga0184627_10000596_pt1 | contig 13964 bp, 12 predicted proteins | sample PLM3_127_b1_FD_133150 | JGI IMG/M metagenome (GOLD analysis project Ga0184627, IMG submission 133150) | Groundwater sediment microbial communities from an aquifer in East River, Colorado, USA - PLM3_127_b1 | ecosystem: Environmental > Terrestrial > Soil > Riparian zone | place: USA: East River...
AGCTTTATGGCGACTGCCGGCGTGGTGGTGCGGTCTTCGAATGCGACCTCGAGGTCGGAGGTTTCGATCAGCGGCAGCGCGACGGTCCATTCGGCCGCGCCCGCGCCCGCGCCTGGGCTCGGCGGGTCCGATGAAGGCGACGGGGCAGGCGCAGGGGCCGGTGGTGCCGAAGGATCTGGTGAGGGTGAGGGTTCCCCCGACAGTCGCGACAGGCTGAGCCCACCCTTCTCGTCGAGCCAGGCCTGGATGCGGCCGCCATTCAACGTGATGGCCGCGATCGACGCGCGGTGATCTGCGACGTTCACGCGTGCGTCGTGAATCAGCAGTTCATCGAGCGCGATATCATCGACGCTTGCGTCCTTCGGCCTTACGATGAGTCCGTTCACCTTGATTTCTTCGCCGACCACTTCGAGATCCACTGGTTCACGCGCCAGCGAAAACGCGTAGCGACCGGAAAGGTCGAGTGTCCCTGCAGGTATCTCGAATGCGACCGAGTCACGTACGTAATCCCACAGCGTGCGCGCCTGCACGTTGGCGAGCGCAAAAGTGCCGTTGGAACTCACGGGGTTCGCATATAGCGTGCCGCGCCACGAGAGCCGTTCGCCGCGCACCGATTGGGCGTCGAGCTCGTAGGTGTTTTCGCCGGTGCCGATGGTGCTGAAACTGCGCAATGCAAAGGTGATCGGCTGCAGCGCGGTCGTGAACGGCGTGGCACGGCTCAAGTCCTCGAAATCGATCCTGCCCGTGCTCACCGTGAATTCTTCGATAAAGAGGCGCGGGACCTCGGCCGGCTCCGGCGTTTCGGCAGGTGGCGCGGCGCTGCTCGACGCGAGATCCGCGAGATTCAACGAGCCATCCGGGCGAACGACCAGCCGCGCTCCGGGTTGCTCGAGGGCGATGGCGGCAAACGAATAGGCCCGGCGCAGGATCGACATCAACTCGAAATCGACCCGGAGGCCCTTGAATTGCAGCATCGGCCGCTGGTCGGTATCGAGAATCGCGAAGTCGCGGACTTCGAGCACGAACGTGAACGGGTTGAATCTGACGTCGCCGACCCGGGCTTCGCGCTTGAAATCCTGCGAGATAGTGGTGACGAGCTGACTGCGCACCAGCCGCGGGACCAGCCAGAAGCCCACTGCCGCGTACACAATCAACACGCCGGCGACGACGGCCCAGAAGGTCCAGCGCGTGAAAATGCGGGGCAGGAATTTCATGGGTCGATCACCGCTCACTACTGTGCGGTCGCGAAGGCTCCGCCGACAATATCACCCGGGTGCCGCGTCGAGCGCTTCCCATTCGACGCTGGACAGCGCGAACACGTGACAATCGCGCCATTCGTCCCGTACTTTTCTGAGCCGGCGGTAGGTCGCCTCCCACCGCAGGCCCGCCTTCTCCAGCACGCGGATCGACGCCAGGTTGCGGACATCCACGGTCGAGCTGATGCGCCGCAACCGCAGCTCGCGAAAGCCCGCGCTCAACAGCGCGCACGCCAGCTCGGTGGCCAGCCCGCGCTTCCATGCCGGGCGCGCGAGCATGTATCCCAGATCGGCTTCGCCAGCGGCCATCAGCGTCAGCGTGCAGGCGCCGATCAGTGCGCCGTCCGCGTTTTGTGTCACGGCCAGCTCCCAGGCGCTGCGCGGGCGCTCGCGCTGATAGCCCATTACCTGCTCGAGGTAGGCCGCGGCTTCACCCTGGTCGCGCGGTGCCTGCAACATGAATCGCGTCACGCGGGCATCGCAGACGAAAGTGCTGAGCTGGTCGAGATCGCCCGCGGCAAACTCGCGGATCTTGAGCCGCACGGTGCCCAGCGGCAGCGACAATCCCGCTTCGCGTGTCGTCGGTGAGCGCTGGTCGAGCTTCGCGGCCTTGTCCACGCAGAATCCCCGTCAATTCTGTTTCCGCTGCCAGGCGCGCCAGAAGTAATACACCGGAACGCCGCTGAGCGTTAGTGCGACGTTCAGCAGAGTCACTTGCGGCTGCTCGAGGAGCGCATTGCCCATGATGCAGATACTGGCAGCGACGAACACCAAGGGGACCACAGGATAACCGAGAACGCGGTAAGGGCGCGGCTGGTCGGGCCGGCGAATCCGCAGCACGATCACCCCGAACACGGCGAGCGCGAAGAACGGCCACAACCCGAGGATGAACCCGGTCGCAAGCTGCTCGAAGCCGCGCACCAATACGTACAGAATAGCAATCACCCCGGCCATCAGGATCGCGACGTGAGGCGTCTCCGACCGGGGCCGAACCCGCCCCAGGCCGTGGAAGAACAGATTCTCCTGCGCCATCGCATAGAACACCCGGGGGTCGGAGATCGCAGTGGCGGCCACCGCGCCGAAGGTCGAGAGCATCACGAGGCCGGAAATCAGTGTCGCGGCCGACGCCCCGATCGTGCTGGCCATTGCATCCGCCGCCACCAGTCCCGAGCTCTTCAACGCATCGATCGGCAGCGCGTACAGGTACGCGGCATTCACCAGCAGGTAGAGGACGATGACGATCAGCATGCCGCCGATCAGGGACCGCGGCAGGGATCGCGCAGGATCACGGATCTCGCCGCTCAAGGCGCAGAATGCGGCGGCACCCTCGTATGCGAACAGCACCAGGATGAGCGCGAGGCCAAACCCGCCCACGTCGCGCATCTCGAAGCTGATCGGTGCCGCAAGGGCACCGTCAGTGCCGGAGCCGAGCGCGAAGATGCCGATGGCGAGTGCCAGGAGCGCGAGTGCCTTGGCGGAAGTCGCGATGTTCTGCACCAGCGCAGCGATCGGCACGGAGTAGTAGTTCGCGAGCGTGATCAGCGCAATCAGCGTGGCCGCCACGAGCCGGCGCTCGAAGTCGGCGAGCGGGATGAAGTGACCCAGGTACTCCGCGAAGATCAGCGAGATCGCGGCCCAGGATGCCGGGTTGATCCACAGAAAGGTCCAGCCAAAGAGAAATGCCAGCAGCGGACCGTAGGCTTCGCGGATGAAAACGATGATGCCGCCGGGACGCGGGAACATCGTCGCCAGCTCCGCCAGACTCAAGGCCAGGCACAGTGCGATCACGCCCCCGATCACCCACAGGAGCGCGATGGCGCCGACCGTGTCGACGTGCTGCGCGACGCTGCCCGGTACGCGAAAGATACCGCTGCCGATGGTGATGCCGAGCACGATCGCGGTGGCGGTCCAGACTCCCAGCCGGCGGGGCAGGGTGGAGGCTGAGAAGTCCGTCATGGGTTCGCGATCAGCGCAGTGAGGTCAGCGTGAACGGTCGCGGGTGCGAAGCACCTCTTGTATGGTTTCTTCCAGCAGCAGGTTGAAGCGGGGCGCCTCTTCGATCATCAGGAAGTGCCCGGTGCCTGGCATGATCTTGACGCGAAATTTCGACGCGTGCAGCCGGATGCGATCGACATCGGTCGGCAGCCGGTCGGAATTGATCGCGATGATCGGCACGTCGATGTCACCGAGCGCCGAGGAGTAATTCATGTTGTTCATGCCGATCATGGCGCCGATGCCGATACCGGGCGGCTGCGCAGCCATGTCGTCCGCGATCCGGCGCATCAGCTCTGGGTCTGAGGTCGGCTTGAAGAAGCGCTGCATCACGTTGTCGCGCGTGGTGGTGGCGAAATCGCGCCGGTACGGCTCGAGGCGCTGCTCGAGCTCACGCGGCGTCAACTGCGGTAGCCCGATGTTGTTGAAGGTGTCGACGCCCACGATACCGATGACGCGCTTGCGCAAGCGGCGGGACGCTTCGAGCGCGACGGGTCCGCCCATCGAGTGACCCACCAGAACGAGCTCGCGGTCCGGAATTCGATTCGCCACCGCCGCCACGTCGGCGCCGAAGGCGGCGATGCTCCAGTCGCCGCGCGCCGTTCCCGATTCGCCATGACCGGCGAGATCGAGCGTTACGACCGTGTAGCGCGTCTTGAAGGCATCGAGCTGCTCGTCCCAATAGCTGCTGTCACCGGACCAGCCATGAATCAGGATGAGGGCGAGCTCACCCTGGCCGTAGACGCGGTAGCGAATCGGCACGCCGTCTTCGGAGACGATGGTGAGCGGTGCGCCGTCGGCGATCCGCGATTCGGCTTGGTCCGTTTGTGCCTGCTCATCGCTCTTCTTGCTGCAGGCTGCCAGATGGAGCAGGGCCAGGAGCGCGATCAGCGTGCCTGAGTGGGAGGGACAATACTGCCGCTTCGGCATGCTCACTGGATTCTTGCACAGCGGGCAGTCGATCGGCCAGCAACGCCACGCGCACTGCCGCCTGGCGACGACAAACTATTGACGTTTGCCTAACTGTGAGGAGTGGTGGAGCGACTGAGCGCGAATTCGATCGGCACCAGCACGTACACGCGTTGCACGAGTCCGTTCGCGACGTAGGGCCTGAACTCCGCCCGTTGCACCGCCTCGACGGCGGCCTGATCGAGGCGGGCATGCCCACTCGAGCGATGGACGTGCAGCAGCTCGGCCCGGCCACGCTCATCGACCAGCACGCGCAAGACGACGAGTCCTTGTTCGCGCAGACGGCGCGACACGCTCGGATATCCGGGCCGCGGTGGCTCGAGGTATTCGACCTCGGAAACGAGCTCAGGCACACCGCCGGTCGGCGCGAGGTGCATGGGCTGCGTTCGCTCGCTGGCCAGCGTGATGGCCGTTGTCGGCGGGGTGTCGGACGGGAACTCGATCAGCGGAACGATCGGCGGCTCGAGTTCGACTTGCGGCGGCTCCAGTCTCACTTGCGGTGGCGGCAGCTCGACGGCTGCGACCGCGGCCGGCAGCAGCGTGATCTGCAACGGCGGGGCAGAGACGGCGTCGACCACCGACGGACCCGGTTTGGCAAACGCCAGGATCGCAAACACATGGCCGACCACGACCATTGACGCCGTGGCGGTCTTGTTCACCGACGAGCCGCCGAAGCGATGACGCGTGTGCTCGGTCTTCCGCATTGCTGCCGCCAACCCGCTTGCGAATGAGAATGGATCTCATTTATATTCTGAACCGTAAATCCTGCACGAGCAAGCCCGCCAGCCACTCCGGCAGCCAGCCAGCTCATTCCAGACCGGTAACGGGAGACAAGTCCCGGCCAGAACAAGAGGAGTGGTGGCTTATGTCAACTGAACTGAAGAAGCGGCGTGCGCCCGTGGCAATGGCGGTATTGCTTGCCGTCTGCGGCACAACTGCCGCTTCCGACGATGGCGCGGCAGAGGATGCTCAGCCCGAAGCAGCGAGTTCCGCGACAACCCTGCCAAAAGTGCGCGTCGAGGCCGATGCAACCGGCTACAGCGTGCAGACCGTGACCACCGCTACCAAGACCGACACGCCACTTCGCGACGTGCCGCAAGCGATCAGCGTAATCACGCGCGAACAGGTTCAGGACCAGGCCATGCAGAGCCTGGCAGATGTCATTCGGTATGCCCCGGGCGTAGGCACGGCGCAGGGCGAGGGCAATCGCGACAACCCCATCTTTCGCGGCAACAGCACCACGGCCGACATGTTCGTCGATGGCATTCGCGACGACGTCGAGTATTTTCGCGACCTCTACAACGTCGAACGCGTCGAGGTGCTCAAAGGTCCGAATGGCATGATCTTCGGGCGCGGGGCGGTCGGCGGGTTGATCAATCGTGTCACGCGACAGGCCAATGGCGAGAGCGTGCGTGAAGTCGCGGTTCAGGGTTACTCGGAGGGCGGCGGACGCTTCACCGGCGACTTCGGCGACGCGGTCGGAGACAAGCTTGCCTTGCGAGTCACGGCTCTCTATGAGGACACGGACAGCTATCGCGATGACGTGACGTTCGAGCGCGTCGGGATCAATCCGACTCTGTTGCTGACCATGGGCGACAGCACCACGCTGCGTCTCGGATACGAATACTACGACTACGATCGCGTCACTGATCGCGGCATTCCTTCATTCCAGGGTCGCCCGAGCGACACTGATCCGTCGACCTTCTTCGGCGATCCGAGCCAGAGCCCGACCGCGGCGACCGTCAATTCCTCTACCGCCGTCCTCGAACATCGGTTCAGCGACAGCGTCACGCTGACCAACCGGACGCGATGGGCCGATTACGACAAGATGTATGAAAACGTCTATGCGGTCACGGCGGTCACCGCTGACGGAACCGTGGGAATCGAGGCGTATGGCCAGCATAACGACCGCGAGAATCTCTTCAATCAGACCGACGTCGTGGTCGATTTCCAGACCGGGGGCCTCAAGCACACTTTCCTGGCGGGCGCGGAATTCGGATTGCAGGACTCGGACAATCGACGCGACAACGGGCTGTTCGATTTTGGCGGAACGCCTCCCGTGACGACGCCCGTGTCCAACGACCAGCGACTGTATGTGCCATTCTCCGATCCGCGGTCCAATTTCCCGGTGAATTTCGCACACGTTCCGACCGCTGCCAGCGCGAATCCGGCGTTCAATCACATCGAAACCACGCAGGCATCGCTTTACCTGCAGGACCAGGTCAAGTTCTCACCACAGTGGCAGGCTGTCTTGGGCGTCCGGTATGACAGCGTCAAGATCGACTTCAACAACCTCAATCCACCCACCGCGGCAAGCCCGGCGCGAATCGTGGTGGAAGATGATCTGATCTCGCCGCGCGTCGGCCTCATCTACCAGCCGACCGGTGCGCTGTCGTTGTACGCCAGCTATACCATTGCGACCCTGCCACGCGCCGGCGCGCAAATGACGGGGCTGACACCGACCAACGAGGCATTCGATCCCGAGGAATGGGACAACAGGGAAATAGGCCTGAAATGGGACATCACTCCGCGCCTCGGCGCCACGGTGGCGGTCTACCAGCTTGATCGGACCAACGTGATCGCGCCCGATCCGAACAACGCCACGGTTTCGATTCTGGTCGACGGTCAGCGCACTCAAGGCGTCGAAGTGGGCCTCACCGGCCAGATCTCGGACGCCTGGAGCGTTGCCGGCGGCTATGCGTACCAGGATGCGGAGATTACCCAGACGCAATCGGCGACGGTCATCGACGGCGCGCGGATCGGGCAGGTTCCGGAGAACACCTTCTCTTTGTGGAATCGCTACGACTTTACGCCGAGCTGGGGCCTCGGTCTCGGCGTAGTCTATTCTTCAGATCAGTTCGTCGCGATCGAGAACCTGGCAACCCCTGCAAGCAACGTCGTGTTGCCGAGCTTTACGCGGGTCGATGCGGCGCTCTACTGGACCATCAATGACACTTTCAGGCTGCAGGCCAACGTCGAGAACCTGCTCGACGTGGAATATTTTCCGAACGCGCACAACAACAACAACATCACGCCGGGATCCCCGCTTGCGGGTCGCGTGTCAGTGGTTATGAACTTCTGAAATCGGAGCGCAGTACTTTCCCCGGATTGAGGATTCCTTTCGGGTCGAGTGCGCGCTTGAGTTCGCGCATGACCTCGACCGCCACCGGATCCTTGTAGCGCGTCAGCTCGTCGAGCTTGAGCTGCCCGATGCCGTGCTCGGCGCTGAAGCTGCCGCGATACTCTGCCACCAGATCGTGAATGGCGCGGTGGATCGTGTCGGAGCGCGCGAGAAACGCCTCCGCGTCGGTGCCAGGGCGCTGTTGAATGTTGAAATGCAGGTTGCCGTCACCCAGGTGACCGTAGGCGATCAGTTCGCCTTCCGGAACTCGGGCGGCGATCCAGAACGCGCCGCGCTGGATGAAATCGGCGAGCGAGGAGATCGGCACGGAGATATCGTGCTTGATGCTCGCGCCCGCGTGGCGCTGTGCCTCGGGGATCGTCTCGCGCAGGCGCCACATCGATTCGCGCTGCCGCAGGTTCGCGGCCAGCACCGCGTCGGGCACGCCCCCGCGGCTCGATTCCGCGGCAAGACACTCCTCCAGCGTCGCCGTCAGCCCGCTCTGCGAACGCGACGAAGTCAGTTCGATGAGCACATACCAGTCGTAGTGCTTCTCAAACGGATCCGACACGCCGTCGATGTGTCGGGTGGTCAGATCGACTGCGAGGCGTGGAATCAGTTCGAACGTCGTGACGCCATCGCCACTCGCGGCGCGCAATGCGGCCAGCAGCTCGATTGCGGCGGCAGGATCGCGCACCGCGGCGAGCGCGGTGGCGACATCGGCGGGCTTCGGGAAGAGCTTGAGACTTGCAGCCGTAATGATACCGAGCGTCCCTTCGCTGCCGATGAAAAGATTCTTCAGGTCATACCCGCTATTGTCCTTGCGCAGTGTCTTGAGTCCGTCGAGCACGCGTCCATCGGCCAGCACCACTTCGAGCCCGAGTACGAGATCGCGCATCATTCCGTAGCGGAGAACGGCAGTGCCGCCGGCATTGGTGGCCAGGTTACCGCCGATCTGGCAGGAACCTTCGGAACCTAGGCTCAAGGGGAACAGGAGCTCGTGTGCCTCGGCCGCGGCCTGGAGCTGCGCCAGCACGCAGCCCGCCTCGACCGTGATGGTGTAATCGAGCGGGGAGACGTCACGGATGCGGTTCAGGCGCCTGAGCGCCAGGACGATCTGGCTGCCGCTGTCGTCCGGTGTGGCGCCGCCGCAGTAACTGGTATTGCCGCCCTGGGGCACGACACCGATGCCGTGCTCGTGGCAGATGCGCATGACGGCTGCAACTTCCCGGGTGCTCGCCGGCAGGACGACCAGCGGGGAGCTGCCACGGTAAAGGCCACGGAAATCCCTGAGAAAAGGCTCGAGATCACTGGGTTGGTCGAGCCATCCCCCCGGTCCGACGGCCGCGCGGATCGCATCGAGTGCTGCGGTGGACATGGAAGTTGCGGGCATTCACGGCCCTACTAGCCGGGATTGCGATTGACAGTGCGCTCAGCCAGATCCGCGCGCAATGCCCGGAGTATGGCATTGACCAGCGACTCGATGACGAACCGCATCCGCAGCACGACGGATAGCAGCCGCAACAACCGCAGCACGCGCAATGCGCGCAACACGGTGAACGGTCCGCTGTTCGGCAGCAGCGAGATGCCGACGACACCCAAGTCGAAGACATTCCACGCACTGCGAAAAAAGCGCGGTCCGTATGCAATCAGCTTGATCGTGAGCTCGATAACGAAGATGGCGAGGATCAGGTGATCGAGGGTCTCGAGCCAGCGCCCGGCGACCGACATGACGGCTGGTGAAGTTTCGAGGCCCAGTGTCACCGCATTGACGAGAATCACGACGATGATCGCGTTCTGGACCCGCGCGTTCTCGACCAATGCTGTCAGACGAGCCCGCGGGCCTCCTGGGCCCGCGGGTGATGCCATTGCAGTTGAGCCTGACAAGCTCAGTACGGTTGAACAGTCTTGAGCGCCGCGATGCGCTGTTCGAGCGGCGGGTGGCTCATGAAGAGGCGCTTGAGCCCGCTCGGAACTCCGGCGCTGATGCCGAAGGCCTGCATCTGTGCCGGTAGCCCAGCGGGTTGGCGGCGCAACTGTTCGGCCCGCAGACGCTCGAGCGCGCCGATCATGTTGCCGCTGCCGGCCAGCCGCGCGCCACCTGCGTCGGCGCGAAATTCGCGGTGGCGTGAAAACGCCATCACGATCATGCTGGCAAAGAGTCCGAGCACCAGCTCGGCGACGATAACCGTGGCGATGTAGCCGATACCGCGTCCGCTGTCGTTCTTGAAGATGGCGCGGTCGACGAAGTTGCCGATGATGCGGGCGACGAAGATGACGAATGTATTCACCACGCCCTGGAGGAGTGTCAGCGTCACCATGTCGCCATTGGCGACGTGACTGATTTCGTGACCGATGACGGCTTCCGCTTCCTCCTGAGACATGCCCTGGAGCAGCCCGGTGCTCACCGCCACCAGCGCATTGTTGCGACGGGGGCCGGTGGCAAACGCATTCATCTCCGGGGAGTCGAAAACGCCGACTTCGGGCATGCCGATACCGGCCTGATCTGCATAGCGCTTGACCGTGTTGAGCAACCAGCTTTCGGCCGCATTGCGCGGCTGCTCGATGACCTGCACGCGCATCGCGCGCTTGGCGGACCACTTCGAGATCAGCAGCGAGATGATTGCGCCGCCAAAGCCGAACACGGCGGCAAAGACCAGCAACAGACCGAGGTTGAGACCTTCCTGGGTGAGGAACCGGTCGAGGCCGAGCAAGCGCGCGACAATGCCGAGCAGCACGATCACCGCAAGGTTGGTCATCAGGAACAGAAACACACGCTTCATTAATTGACACCTTTCATTGAATCGCCACGATACTAGCAGGCGACCTTGGGATGCGCACGAGTGGTGGCGGCTGGCTGAATTTCAAGTGTTGCGGGAACCAGCGCCGGATGAGATTTTTGGCGACCGGAGGCGGGCGTGGAATACAAGGACTATTACAAGGTGATCGGCGTCGGCCGCGATGCGAAAGCGGACGAGATCAAGCGCGCCTATCGGAAGCTCGCACGCAAGTACCATCCGGACGTCAGCAAGGAAAAGGACGCCGAGGAGAAGTTCAAGGAAGTGCAGGAGGCCTACGAGGTCCTGCACGATCCGAAGAAGCGCGCCGCCTACGATCAGCTCGGCAGCGACTGGCGCGCCGGCCAGCAGTTTCGTCCGCCGCCTGACTGGGGCCAGGGACAACGCTTCGAGTTCTCGTTCGGCGGCGGGCAGGATCCGGCCGGATACAGCGATTTCTTCTCGAGCCTGTTCGGCAGCCGCGATCCGTTCGGCCGTGCGGGTCCGCAACGCGCCCGCCGCGGCGGAGACCGCCATGCGCGCATCGAGATCGATCTCGAGGACGCCTTCCACGGGGGTGCGCGGACGCTGCGCGTGCAGGAACCGGAGGTGAACGCCGACGGCGCGATCGCGATCAAGGAGCGCGAGGTCCGCGTGACGCTCCCGGCCGGTGTGAGCGAAGGGCAGCAGATCCGGTTGCGCGGGCAGGGCGAGCCCGGCGATCGCTCGGCCGAGTCGGGCGATCTCTATCTCGAGATCGGGATTCGTCCGCACCCGGTGTTCCAGTTGGAGGGCCGCAACGTCATACTGCCTTTGCCGGTTGCGCCGTGGGAAGCCGCCCTCGGTGCTCAGGTCGAAGTGCCGACGCTTGGTGGACCGGTGCAGATGAAGATTCCGGCTGGTGCCCGCGCCGGCCAGCGGCTGCGACTCAAGGGACGCGGTTTGCCGGGCAAGCCGCCCGGCGACGAGCTGGTGGTGCTCGAGATGGTGCTGCCAACGGCCGATTCGGCGGCGGCGCGTGCGCTCTATGAGCAGATGCGCCGGGAGCTCGATTTCGATCCGCGTGCCGAGCTCAAGCGCCGGCTCGGCACGACGCAGCGTAGAGCTGCGCACTGAGTTTCATATAACAACAATCGTTCGAGCGATGCCCGAAGCCGCCGGAATCGTCAAGCTTTTCTCCCGACTGCACCGCGACTTGCGGCGCGAGGCGGAATTCGTGACACGGCAAGCGTCACCGACTGCGGTCCACCGCACACGCGTTGCCGCACGACGGCTGCGTTCGCTTGCCGCCGCGATTCCAGGATTGCGTGATTCCCGCGCCCAGAATCGCTGCATTCGTGATCTGCGCTCGCTCGCTCACGAGCTGGCGCCCGTGCGCGAAGCGGACGTCTTGCGCGAGGGGGTGCTCGAGGCTCTCAGGGAGTTCACGTCCGAAACGCCGAGCGCGAGGCGCCACGTCGCCGTGCTGCTGGATCAGGAACGCGCGGCCGCCCGCCGGCAGCTGCGCCCGCACACGCGATCGCTGGCCTGGTCGGAACGTCTGGAGCGCGTCGATCGATCGCTGCGCGAATTGCAGAGTCAGCTCGCGCGCATCCATGATGGCCAGGGACTGGCGCGCTCGATGCTGCTCGAGTCCGCGCAGGCTGTGGCAAAGGTGACTCGCGAAGAAGACGGTAGTGCATCGCAGCTGCATCGCCTGCGGGTGCAGGCGAAAGCGTTTCGCTACGTCGTCGAGGTCCTGGCCAAAGCGCTGGCACTCGACAGCGAGCGGCTCGCGAAGCCAGCCCGCGCCGCGCAGCAAACGATCGGCCGATATCTCGATGCACGTCACGCCCGCAAGTGGGTGGCACGACACCGGGAGCTGTTGGCTGAGCCCTTGGGCTCCGATCTCGAGCGCTATCTCGGCCGCCAGGAAAAACGCGCGTTCAAGGACTTGCGCCGCGCGCTGCGGAAGATCGCGAAGTAGTCGCGAGTCAGCCGGCCGCCCCGGCATCGAGACGCTTGGAAACGATGACGAGGGTCGCATCGTCCGCGGACGTCTGGATCTCAAGCCCCAGACGACGCGCCAGTGACAGCATGCGCGAATTGGCCGGCAGCACCGTTCCGTAAAGCCGCTTGAGGCCGTGGCGGCGCGCGTGCAGGAAGAGATCGATGAGCAGTTCCGTGCCGATGCCTTTACCCTGCCACTCATCAGCGATCGCGACGGCAAATTCGTGCCGGGCGCGATCACTGACCGTCACATAACGCGCCACGCCGATGAATTTCTCTCCGCCCTCGAAATCACGCACGGCGACCAGCGCCATGTGCTGACGGTAGTCGATGTTGACCAGCTGCCGCAGAAACGCGTCGTTCGGTCCGCTGACGGTGTACATCAGCCGGTTGAAGCGCGACTCCTCCGACAAGCCGACGACAAACTCGCGCTCGCGTTCGAAATCATCCGGGCGGATCGGGCGAATGCGGTAGTCCAGCCCATCGCGGGTGCAGGCCGTCCGTTCGCATTCACTCGGGTATTCGGGCGGCAGGGGCATCGTCGGGCGCTCAACTGATCGCCACGCCGAGCAACCGGCCGACCAACCAGGTGGCAGTCGCCGCGCCACAACCGATCGCGACCATCCTGAGCCCACTGATCCAGGCGCTCCGGCCGGTAAACAGGCTGATTGCCATGCCGACTCCGTACAGGGCCAGCGCACTCAATGCGGCCGTTGTGAACAGGACGTGCTCGTGCGCGAAGCCCAACAGGAACGGCAATACCGGCAGGGCAGCGCCCAATGCGAACGATACGAATGAGAACAGCGCTGCGCCCCAGGGCGAGCCGAGATCGTCGGGGTTGAGACCGAGCTCTTCGCGCGCCAGGGTCTGCAGCGCCTGCGCCGGTTGCGCCATCATCTGCCGGCTCAACTCGCGCGCGCGCTCCAACTCCATGCCGCGCGCGTTGTAGATCAGCGCCAGCTCTTCGGCTTCCTCTTCGGGGTATTCGGCCAGCTCGTCGCGTTCGAGCCCGATCTGGTACTCGTACATTTCGCGCTGCGAGCGTACTGAAACGTATTCGCCGGCGGCCATCGACAATGCGCCCGCGAGCAAACCGGCTACGCCGCTCATCAGGATGAAATCCATGTCGGCACCCGCGCCGGCGATCCCCATGATGAGACTGGTATTCGACACCAGCCCGTCGTTGACGCCGAATACCGCGGCGCGCAGGTTGCCGCCGGAAATATTCTTGTGCCGCAAACCGATCTGCTCGACGGATGTCGGCATCACGTGTCCGGGGAGCAGGGACGCGTCATAGACCGACAGGCCGCGCAATTTCATCGCGGCGAGCACCGGCTTGAGCGGACGTGCCCCGACTCGGCGAAGCAGCCCGGCGACGATGTGCGCACGCAGCGACGGCGAGAACACCGGAATCGCAGCCATGCCGCGTTCCCAGCGTTCCGCCTGGCGTTCAGCCGCCGTCGCCAGTGCCGCGAAGAGTTGCTTGCGACGCGGGTCGGGCTCGCTGTTCGCGACGTGGCGGTAAAGCCAGGCGGACTCGCGCTCGTGCAGCCAGTTGTCGTGACGACCCGTCATGCGCGGGTGGGAGCGCTCCCGAGGGCGAGGGTGACGGGCGGGTGGTGCGTATGAAAGGAATCAGTAACTGTCGCGTTCGTCCTCATCCAGATCGTCATCGTCGTCGTCGTCATCATCGTCGTCATCCCAATCGTCATCGTCGTCGTCTTTGTCTTTGTCTTTGTCTTTGTCTTTCTCTTCCTCTTCTTCTTCTTCGTCCTCTTCGGCTTTCGACCCGGTCCAGCCTTCCGGCTCGATGGTCTTCTCCAGGTCCATTTCGGCCCAGGTCTCGAGGTCGATCTCCTC
>Ga0184627_10000597_pt1 | contig 13957 bp, 13 predicted proteins | sample PLM3_127_b1_FD_133150 | JGI IMG/M metagenome (GOLD analysis project Ga0184627, IMG submission 133150) | Groundwater sediment microbial communities from an aquifer in East River, Colorado, USA - PLM3_127_b1 | ecosystem: Environmental > Terrestrial > Soil > Riparian zone | place: USA: East River...
AAGACCTACGCGGACAATCGAGCAGGTCGGCTTTTTCCGGACAAGTGCGTTGTCATCGAACGCCAAGTCGGAAGACGGGTCCTCACAAGACTGGTGCTCGACCTGGATCGGCTGTCGAATCTACAGGCGGACGCGCCCGCGTCGGACTACAGCTCGCGCTATACGAATCCGCTCGATGACTCCCCCCGACGGGCGCCTTCACAGAGAGTTCGGACTCTGCTGTCAATTGATCTTGACGTAGCGGTCCAACGCCGATTAGCTTTGGCGCGTTTCGCTGACGACGATCGGTCGACGCTGAATCCGCGCCCCAGAGGGATGGAACGATCGAATGGTCCAACAGCCATTCTTTCCAGCGGTATCGTCTGCTGTTGCAATGCTCCGCGAGAGGGACGCACTCTCGCATCTCGTAGGCGACGCCCCGCGGTTTCTCGCCGCCGTCGAACGGCTGCCGTTGATCGCGCGCAACAGCGCGACAGTGGTGGTCACAGGTGAAACGGGCACCGGCAAGGAGCTCATCGCGCGTGCGGTCCATTATCTCGGTCCGCGCGCGGAGCATCCGTTCGTCCCGGTCAACTGCGGCGCGCTTCCAGACACGCTGCTCGAGGACGAACTCTTCGGACACGAGCGCGGCGCGTTCACCGACGCCAGGATGCGTCGTGAAGGCCTCATCGCTGAGGCCGAGCACGGCACCCTCTTCCTGGACGAAATCGACAGCTTGACGCCGCGTGCCCAGGTCGCGCTCCTCCGCGTGCTGCAGGGCGGCGCCTACCGCGCGCTCGGCGGCAACCGCGAGCGGTTCGCGGACGTCCGGTTCGTCGCCGCCACCAACGCGTCGCTCTCCGCCCTGGTATCGTCCGGGCAGTTCCGCAGCGACCTGTACTACCGTCTCTGCGTGCTCTCGATTCATGTACCGCCGCTTCGTGAGCGGCAGGAAGATATTCTGCCGCTGGCTCGCCACTTTCTGACGAAATACCAGCAAGGGGCCGCCCCCCTCGAATTGTCAGCCGAGGCCGAGCATGCGCTCATCGCGTACTCGTGGCCGGGCAACGTGCGCGAGCTGGAGAACGTCATCCAGCGATCGATCGCGCTAGCGCCCGCGGCGGTCGTCGGCGACACCGACCTCGGTCTGCCGGCTCACCCGCCCGATCCCGCGAGTGCGGCGAGCGTTCACCCTGCAGTCCCGTCGCTCAGCGAGCTGAACGCCGTGTCCGTCGCGTCGGAGGCTCAGTGGCCTTCCTTCAACGAGGCGAAGCGGGCCGTCGTCGACTCTTTCGAGCGCGAGTACCTGCGCCAGTTGCTGCGCGCGCATCGCGGCAACGTGTCACGCGCGGCGCAATCCGCGCGCAAGGAGCGCCGCGACTTCGGGCGCCTCCTGAAGAAGCACCAACTCGATCCTCGCGCGTTCTGATCTCGGGCGCTGCGCACCCACCAGTGCGGCAAATATCCCCCGCACGCCTGGGCGCGGACCGCCCCACCGCTCACACGTTGTCCCCACAAATCACGCGGTCACGTCGTGGTCCCGATGGCCCCTGCTTTGCCTTTTTGCCGTCGTGGCCATGGGCCAGGACGCATCCCAGCGCGATCCGGTGTGCGACGAGCTCCTCGCCTATCTGCGAGAACACCCCAATGCGATGGACACCCTCAAGGGCATCGCGGAATGGTGGCTGCCGCGTCATCGGGTGCGGGTCGAAGTCGAGCGGGTCGCGGAGGCACTGCGGATACTCGAAGCGAGCGGATTGATCGAGCGGATCGGTGGCGATGATCGTCCGTTGTACCGGCTGCGGGAGAACGCCGCGGCTGGCCCTGACGACGCCGGGCCGCACGAAAAGCCGTAACGCGGCCCTCGATCAGCAGGCGCAGATGTAAGGGAGAGGGCGAAGCTTTATCGGGATGGCCAACATTGCCGCAATCCGCTCGGTAGGCAGATCGCTCGCGGCGTATTTGAACAACGCGTACCGCGACGCCGCCTTTCCACCGAACGTCACCAAGCCGGAATGCACCTTCAGCCTGACATCGATTGGCGGCGTGCGTGCGCAAGATGTCCAGTCCAGTGACACCTCGGTCCGTGTGCTGATCTTCCTCTACCGCTCCAGCATGAATCACCATCTGCGAAACGCTGGGCGGACGACGGATCCAGCCATGCGCCCCGTTCCGCTTTCGGTGGATCTCCACTACCTGGTCAGCTTCTGGGCTCAAAGCGGCGAGAACGAACAACTCGTGCTCGCCTGGACGATGCGGCAACTCCATCAACTGCCGGTTCTCGACAGCTCCGTCCTGAGCCGCGAGGCGGCGTGGACGGCGGAGGACCTCATCCAGCTCATCCCCGAGGAGATCGAGACCGAGGAAATGATGCGCATCTGGGACACGCTCGAGCCGAAGTATCGCCTCAGCCTCTCTTACATCGCGCGGGTCGTCCGGATCGACGCGGACCAGATCCGCGACGAGCGCCCGGTCGTGGCCACACGCTTCGACTACGCCGGGCCGGCGCCACAACGATGAATCTCGAGCTCCTGCCGCACCGCCCGATCGAATCCGTCGATCGTCGTGTGCTCGGAGCGTTCCAATGCGTGGACGCGGTGACACGGTTGCCGATTGTGGCGCCGACAACGGTGGAGGTACGCGGCGCCACCATCGCGGGCGCGCCAGTGGACGTCGCCCTGAACGAGCACGCCGTGAGGATTCGGCAGAACCGCGGCGGCCAGTTCGTGGTCTTTGCCGCGCCGTTTTTCGACACCTACACCAGCACGCTCGATAACCCGCCGGCGCCGCCTGAAACCCTCGTCGATCCGCTGCGCCTGCATCTGGCGGTAACCGACGCCGGTCCGCACTATCTGCCGCAGGAGTTTCAATATGACCTGCCGCGCGCGCTTGATCCGGCGGCAAGCGACAGCGTCTTCCGGCCGCAGCCGGTCGCCCTGTTTCGCGCACCGAGCGCGCCAGTGCTGGATGGCTGGGCGCTCCTGCGCGTGGCCGTGACGAAGTCCGGCGTCGTTCCGCTCAATCCGCTCCCCGGTGTGCTGCTTCAGGTGTTTCGCAGTCCTCGCGGCGTGGCCGACCTTCCGATCGGCCTGGGGATGACCGAGTGGCGCGGCGGCGTTCGCGGCGAGGCGCTCGTGCCTGTCGCCGGCATCGAGCGGTTTCGACCCGGTTCGGGCGCCGCGGTCATCGAAAGCGATCAGGCGATTGAGTTCGAAGCCACGCGGCACAGTGGCTTCACCGGAGCCGCTGGACAACTGCCAGATGTGCCGGCCCTCGTGGCGGCGACAGGCGCCGGGCTGATTCGACCGCCAGGACAGCCCCCCTCTTCGCAGCTCGAAATCGTGCGGCCCGCAACCACCCCGCCAATCCGCGTGCAGGCCGGGCGGGAGTATGTCGTCCACCTGGCCATGCCGTGACAACAGGAGTCGTGTATGCCTGAGTACCTTGCACCAGGAGTGTATGTCGAAGAAACCAGCTTCCGCGCCAAATCGATCGAAGGCGTCGGCACCAGTACCACAGCCTTTGTCGGTCCGACCCGCAAAGGGCCGGTAGCGTCCACCCGCCGCGGTGCGGACGGCAATCCGCCCGCGCCGCCCGAGCTGATCACCAGCTTTGGTGATTTCGTGCGCACGTACGGCGGACTGCAGGACCTTCCGCTCGGCGGCTCGCCGGCCACCAACCATGTCGCGCATGCGGCGCTGAATTTCTTCAACGAAGGCGGCAGCCGCCTCTATGTAGCGCGCGTGGCGAGCGGCGCCACCGCTGCGGCCACTGCGGTTGCGGGGAACCTCGCAACGCCGGGCGATGCGGAACGGGTCTTCATTCGGGCGCGCTTCGCGGGCGAGTCGGGCAACGGCCGCGTCACGCTCCGCGAGCTGTACACCGCCGCTACGCGCGCAACGCTCGACGCCGCACCGGAGGACACGCTGCTTCGCGCCCGACCGGCTCCCGCGGATCCGCCGCGTCTGTATCGGAAGGCGGGTACGGAATGGCGCGACGCGGCCAGCACTGCTTTGGCGTTGCCGGATGGCGGCAATGTTGTCGGCAATCTGATCTCGTTGCTCGTCCGAACCGACGATGCCGATGGGGAGACGGAAGAATACGACGAGATCAGCCTGGTGCGTTCCAGCCCGCGGTATCTCGGCCGTGTGCTGGGCGCGAGGGGCCTCACACGAGCCGACGGCCTGCAGCGGCTGTTCGGATTCGACATCGGTGATGGCGTGAGCGCGCTGGAGCTTCACGCGGCACTCTTCCCCCCGGTCGGTACGACTGGCGACGTCGTCGACGGATTCGGCGCCGTGCACACGCTGGCCGGCGGGGCGAGCGGTGGCGAACCGGGAGTTGGCGTTCCCACGGACGATGGCACCTACGCGGCCGCGCTCGAGCAACTCCGCGGTCTCGAAGACGTCTCGATCATCGCCGCTCCGGGGCACTCGTCGTTCAGCACCACCAACTACCGCGCGATCCAGCGGGCGCTGCTCAGCCACGTCGCCCTGCCGCGGGCCTATCGCATCGCGGTGCTGGACACCCCGCCGCACCTGCTCCCGGGCGAAGCCCGCGAGGAACGCGCGCAGATCGATTCGACCAGGGCCGCTATTTACTATCCGTGGGTCACGGTCGCCAACCCGCTGGCGCGGCCAGGGCGGGAAGACATTCCAAAGGAGGTGAACCTTCCGCCGTCCGGGTTCCTCTGCGGGATCTACGCCCGGAACGACACGGAGCAGACGGTCGCGAAGGCGCCCGCCAACGAGGTGGTGCGTGGAGCGCTTCGCTTCGAGAGCGACGTGAACTTCGCGCAGAACCAGCTGCTCAATCCGACGGGCGTCAATTGCCTCCGTTACTTTCCGGGACGTGGTTTCCGCGTGTGGGGCGCCCGCACGGCCGGGTCGGATCCGGAGATCAAGTATGTCAACGTGCGCCGCTACCTCCTGTTCCTGGAAGCCAGCATCGACCGTGGCACGCAGTGGGCGGTGTTCGAGAACAACGGCCCGCGGCTGTGGACCAACATCACCGAAACGGTCGAAGCGTTTCTCTACAACGAATGGGTTTCGGGCAACCTGCTCGGCGGCACGCCCAAGGAGGCCTTCTTCGTGCGCTGCGACCGCACGACGATGACGCAGAACGATCTGGACAACGGCCGCCTTATCTGCCTCGTCGGCGTGGCGCTGCTCAAGCCCGCCGAATTCGTCATCTTCCGCATCGGCCAGAAGACGGCCGACGCGCGCTCTTGATCGTGACTGTGGAGGATTCAGCTCATGCCAGACCGTACGACACCTTACGGCGCGTTTAACTTCCTCGTGAACCTCAACGGTCCGATAGGCGAGGACCAGCCGCTCGGCGGCTTCTCCGATGTCTCCGGGCTCAGCTCTGAAATCACGATCGCGGAATACCGCAACGGCAACGACCGGCCGAATCACGTGCGCAAAGTTCCTGGCATTCACAAGGTCGGCGACGTGACGCTCAAGCGCGGCCTCGTCAACTCCACCGACCTGTGGGACTGGATCACCCAGACCCAGCTGCAGAGCGTGGGCGCCAAGCGCACCGTCGTGATTACGCTCCGGGATGAGGCCGGCAACCCGGTCCAGAAATGGACGCTCGGCGGCGTGGTCCCGATGAAGTACACGGGGCCGACGCTGGCCGCCAAGGGCGGCGGCGACGTGGCGATGGAGGAACTGGTGCTGTCGAGCGAAAGCCTCGATACGGCGTCGCTCTCGTAAACCTGACGCACCAGGCCGATGGACGGTCTTCAGTTTCAAGCGGCGACGCCGCCGGTCCGAAGCGACCCGGCACGCGCGGACATCGCGTGCTTCGTGGGGTTCGCGGCCTGCCGTCATGTGGGGCCAGGCCAGCGCGCGCGACTGGAGCGCGCGCTTCGTGAGCTGGGGTGGACGGGGCCTGCATTGCCTGCGAGCTCGCGCGTCCTGCCCGAGCAGGTGATTCCGTCGGGAGATTCGCCGAACGCGTTCTCCGCATGGCTGGAACGCCTGGGATGGCGGCCCGCGGGGAGCGCCATCGCGTCCGTCGATCTGTTCCGACGGGCCGCCGGTCGATTGCTGGGCGAGTCGCTGGTCGAGTGGTGGGTCGAGAACGCGTGGCTGTCGCCCGTTTCGGGACGTCGCGCCGCGGACCTGCTGGAGCTCGTGGACGTGCCGGCGCCCATCGACACGTGGGACGCGTTCGACGCGCTCTTCGCCTGGGATGAGCGGCCGCTGCTGGCGGGAACGAGCCGTGTCGCCGACACCATGCTGGGCGCGGCCGTGCGCCGCTTCTTCCTCCAGGGGGGACGCAAGTGTTACGTCATTCGCGTCGGAATTCCGTGGCCGCTCTTCACGGATATCTCCGCGCGAGCCGGTCTCCGCGACCGCCTTCTTCAAGCAGTTCCGGCGCCCACTCCAGTGGATCGATCGACATGGCACGGCGTCGGCCACCTGTTCGGTCTGGCGGACGTGTCGTTTCTGTGCCTCCCGGATCTGCCGGAGTTGTTCGCCGTCGATGCCGGGCCAATCGCGCCCGAGACCGAGTCGGAAGGGGAAGAACGCTTCATCGAATGCGCCACGCGCGTGAACCCGCCGACCTCGCGCAGCCTTCGAGCATTCCCTGCGCCGCGCTGCGATGATGACGGATTCCGGGACTGGGCCGCATTCGTCATTCGCATCGGGAGCGTGCTGCAGCGCTATTGCCGTGAGGTGCAGTTCGTCGCGGCGGTGCCGCTGCCCGTCGACGCTGCGCTGCTTCGTGCCCATCCGGACGTGATCCGACTGCCGCCTCCCCAACGCCGCCGCGCCGTGGCGGCTCGGGCTTTCGCAAGCCGCGCCGCGCAGTGGCAGCACGCCGCGTCGATTCAGACCGCCTTCGTACAGCTGGTGTATCCATGGGTGCAGACGCACCAATCCATGCGGCTCCCCGGCACGTTGGAAGCGCCGGACGCGTTGCTTGCAGGCCTGCTCGCCAACAGCGCGCTGACCGTAGGCGCATGGCGCAGCGTTGCTCGCGAACCGGTGGCTGGCATCGTTGACTTGGAACCCATTCTTTCCATCGCGGATCTGGAGCGCGAGCTCCCCTATGGCGGATCCGCCGGGGAACGGCGTCTGCCGCGTGTGCTGCGTGAACGGATTTCCGTGTTCGCGCCGACGCCCATGGGATTTCAGCTGCTGTCCGATGTCACGACCGACGACGACGAATCGTACCGGCCCGCGAGCGTCAACCGCCTGGTGGCGTGCATCGTCCGGGCGGCCCGGCTCGCGGGCGAAGACACCGTCTTCGCGAACAACGGCGAGGCGGTGTGGCGACGGGTCCGTGGCGGCCTGGAGGAATTGCTGCACGGCCTGTGGGGCGACGGGGCGCTGACGGGCGCGTTCTCGTCGGATGCGTTCGAGGTCCGGTGCGATCGGTCCACGATGACGCAGGCGGATCTCGACGCGGGGCGCATCATCGCGCAGGTGCAATTCACCGCCGCGAGCCCGATCGAGCGGATCACTGTGGTGCTGGCGATGGATGAAGGTGGACAGGTCACCCTTATTGCGCCTCAGCCCGAGGCTGTCGGGGCGTCGGGATGAGCGACCCCCTGTATCCGTTTCCGCTCTTCCGTTTCAACGTCGAGTTCCGGCGCCAGAAGGACAACGACGTTCAATTGGCTCATGGAGCGTTCTCGGAGTGCACCGGCCTCGAGGCCACGATGGAGCCGAAGGTGATCAAGGCCGGCGGGGCGAATTACGGGGCGTATCAACGTCCGGGACACGTCACCTTCGCCACGGTCATCCTGAAGCGCGGCATCACGACCAGCCGCGATCTCTGGAAATGGTTTTCGCACGTCAACGAGCTGGGCAAGTATGCCTACCGTCTGGACGTCAAGATCACGGTCCTCGGGGATACCGAGATGGCGCCGCCGCCCGGCGAACCGACAACATCAGCTGAGGCTTCGACGGACCCACGCCTCACCATCCAGCTGTTCCGGGCGCTGCCGGTCAAGTTCAAGTCCGGCGACCTGAACGCAAAGGCGAACGAGGTCGGCATCGAAGAACTGCACCTCGCCCACGAAGGGCTCACGTTTCTCTAGAGGGTCATGCCTGAACCGCCGAAGACCGTTCCCGGGCCCACGCCCGCCGCGCCCAAGATCGCCGTCGCCCGGCTGGGCGCCGTGACCGGACAACACGATCAAGTGTCGGAATGGGTCGACGTCGATTTCAATCCGGCGTCGCTGCAGCTTCAGATCAGCAACGAGCTCAAGGACACAAAAAACAACGAGCGCAAACAGTACATCGCCAAGTCCAATGCCAAGCTCACGATGGAGCTGCATTTCGACACGACCGACGACGGCAAGGACGTCACCCAAACGACAAGGAAGCTTCAGGCCTTCATCGCGCCCCCGGCGCCTCCGGGCCAGCCGGCCGATCGCCAGACGCCGCCTCCCCTCGTGCTCTTCGAGTGGGGACGAATCAAGTTCAAGGGCATCGCTGAAAGCTACAAGGAGACGATCGACTTCTTCAGCGCCAATGGCGTGCCGCTGCGCGCGTCGGTGAATTTGACGCTGTCGCGGCAGGATCAGGTGTTCGACGACGCCGGGGGCTCGGCGCCGCAGGATGGTGGCGCGACGGGTGACGACGACGCGCTGGACACACCCGCGGGCAGCGCCGCCGACGTCGCCAACGCTGCGGAGTCGCCCGATGCGGCCCGCGCCGTCGCCCAGGCGAATGGTCAGGAAAGCCTGCGGTTTGGCAACGGCTCCCCCTTGACCGTCAGCGCGTCGATCACGTTAAAGCCGCCCGCGGCCTTTGCCTCGGCAGGCGGCGGTCTCGGCATCGGTCTCGGTGCGAGCGGAGGCATCGGGATCGGTGCGGGCGCCGACATCGGGATTGGCGGAGGCGCAGCCGCTGGCATCGGCACAGGAGCCAGCGCCGGGGCCGGCATCTCGGCCGGAGCTGGTGCAGGCATGTCGGGTCTGTCGCGTCTCTCGGCGACAGAGGGCGCATTCTCAGGCCTGCGCGTGACGGCACGCGCCGGGTCATCCACCGCGCGCCTCAACACGTCGCGACTGTTGCCGCAGGTCCGGTCCGCCGCGCTGTCGACCGATCGCAACGCGAGCTTTCGAGTAGGCGGCAAGGCCACCTCGGAAGGGGCGGCCGGCCTGAGCGCCGATGTCGGGGGACGAGGCGCACCCCGAGGAAAACTCAGCTTCGACAATTCATAAGTCCCACAAGCCATGTCCGTAGCCATTGACGAAGTCACTGCCGAAGTCACCGCACCAGAGAGTCGCGGTCAGCCGCCGCAACAGTCCCAGCCGCAGACCGCGTCGCCCGCGGACGTGCGGCGGCAACGCGAGCAGTTCGAGCGCATGCAGCAGCGTGCGGCTCGTGTCCGCGCCGATTAACCGGCTGGCGTGGCAGGTCTGACCGCCTCCGCCAAGGCTACGGCGGTCAAGAAGACCTGCGCTACACAAGCTAAATGTCCGAGTCCGCACTCAGTCAGCTTGCGCTCTACTCCGCGCGCCCGACGATCCGCATCAACGGCACGGAGCAGGAACGTGTCACCGGCCTGTTGCAGGGCATGGAGATGACGGAGCGGGAACACGGCTTGAGCACGCTGGAGCTGCGACTGGACAACGTCGCCAGCGACGGATCGGGCGACGCCGATTTTGCCTTCGAGGACGAAGCGGCGTTCAAGTTGGGCGACACCGTCACCGTCTACTGCGGCGAGGAATCGACGCCGACGGAGATCTTTCGCGGCGTCATCTCCGCGCTCGAGGCGGAGTTTTCCGAGGACGGTTCGCCGCGGCTGCTCGCGCTGGCCGAGGACACGCTGCAAAAGGCGCGCATCAAGCGCCGCACGCGGACCTATGACAATCAGACGATCGCCGACATCGCCCGGAGCATCGCGAGCGACCTTGGATTGACGCCCCAGATCGACGGGTTCACGCAGGCCATCGGCACGCAGGTGCAATTGAACGAGAGCGACCTGGCGTTCCTTCGCCGCCTGCTGGCCCGGTACGACGGGGACCTGCAGGTCGTCGGCGCCGAGCTGCACGTGTCGCCGCGCAGCGACGTCCGGCGTAGCGCCGTGGAGCTGGCCCTGCACAGCCAGCTCCGTAAGGTGACGGTGCTGGCGGACCTGGCGCATCAGGTGAACGAGGTCACGGTCACCGGCTGGGACCCGGCGCGGGGCCAGCGCATCACCAGCCGAAGCTCGGGATTCCAGCAAGGCCCCGGCAGCGGGCGACGGGGCACCGATTTGCTTTCGAATGCCCTCGGCCGCCGCACGCACCAGATCGGACACCTCGTCGTGAATACCGATGACGAAGGCCGCGCGCTGGCCGACGCCAGCTTCGACGAACGGCAACGCCGCTTCGTCACGGCGAGCGGCACGGCGGAGGGCAACCCGGCGATTCGCGCCGGCACCCATCTGCGTCTGTCGGGGCTTAGCCCGCGCTTCAACAATACGTACTACGTCACGCACTGCTGTCACCGCTTCGATCTAGAGCGGGGATACGAAACCGACTTCACCGCAGAAAGCGCGTTCCTCGGACAACCCTGATGCGAGCCCGCGAGCTTCTCGAAATCCCGCTGCCGGGCCTCTTCCAGGGAGGCTATCTCGCGGAAGTCGCGAGCCTCGACGATCCCGAGAGCGCGTCGCGCGTTCAGGTGCGCCTGCTCAATTTCGATGGCGTGGACAACCACGACGGGCCGGTCTGGGCGCGGGTCGCCTGTCCATTCGCCGGGAACAACCGCGGCGCATTCCTGCTACCCGACGTCGGCGACGAGGTCCTGGTCGTCTTCATCAACGGCGATCCGCGTCTGCCAATCATCGTCGGCGGGTTATGGAACGGCAGCAGCACGCCTCCCGAGACGATCTCGGGCGGGCGCAATCGCCTCAAGGTCATCCGCTCGCACAACGGCGTGAAGCTGACGATGGACGATCAGGACGGCCAGGAACAGTTCGTCGCGGAAACGCCGGGAGGTCAGAAGATCACGCTCAAGGACGGTCCCGGCGCGATCCTGATAGAGGACAGCAACGGCAACTCGGTCAAGCTGGAAACGGCGGGGATTACGGTCACGGCCTCGGCGAAGGTGACCGTGCACGCCAGCACGGTCGAGATTTCGGCGGGCATGGTCACGGTCAACGCCGGCTTGTCCAAGTTTAGCGGCGTCGTCCAGGCCGACACCGTGATCAGCAACAGCGTGATCAGCTCCTCCTACACTCCGGGAGCGGGCAACATCTGGTGACGGCGATGAACGGCCACGAGATCATCTGGGCCCAGCCGCCGGCGTTCGTGGGCGGCACGGCTGCGCGGCTGCTGCCCACCCCGCGTGAGGCCTTGCAGAGGCCGGCGATCCTGCGATTCAACACCGACTCGTTCATGCCGGCGTTTCTCAATCTGCTCGACACCAGCCCCGAACGTCTTCGCGACTATCAGGTCCGCCGCGAAACCTGGCGTGGCTTCGCGCCGACGCCGATTCCAGAAGCGCCGAAGACGCCGTCGCTGGTGCTGCAGCGTCTGGGAATTTTCCGCCGAAGCGCATCCGCCACGGTGACGACCTCGACGCCGACAACACTCGAGACCGTGCCCGCCGGCACGCCGCTCAAGCTGTATCAACCCGCCCACCAGCGGCACTATCTGGTTGCCTGCTCCCTCGTCTGCAAGGTGACAGGTTTGCCCGACCGCGGCCTGGAGCCTGGCAGAGGGGAGCGAACGGCGTTCGTGATTCGACGTCTCCTGCCGCCTGCGACCGGACCGGCCGGACCCGTCGAGACCTGGGACGAGCATGCGTGGGTCGCCGGCCAGCACGGGTTCGCCTGGCGAAACGTTGGAGCCGATCCGCTGCAGGTGGTCGACGACGAGGAGAGGCTTCCGCTGTTCGCGGTGCACTTTGCCGAAAGCGAACGGCGCCGGCGGCGCCTGCTTGCCGGCGTGATTCCAGTCGGCAAGCGCGAGGCCTACCTCGGCGCGCCGAAGGCGAGCGGCGGCGCCACGCTCGGTGTGACGCCCCGCACCTCGCGCAAGATTCTCCTCCGCAAGGAGGTGGTCGAGCCGTGGAAGAGCCTTGTCCGTCGGGCACAAGGCATTCAGACGTCCTTCCAGCTGCCAGTCGTTCCGTCCGGTCTGCCCACACCGCCCGACCGCCTGCCGACGAATAGTGAAAAGAAGGCGCGGTTGAAGCTGGAGCGCGAACAGATCCAAACCGTCTCCTGGTTCGTCCTGCTGGATTTCGCGAAGTACATCTCGACGTATCTCAAACCGGTGTGGCGGGCGGTGCTGGATCCCTCGCGCCGGGATCAGTTGACGGCTCCGGAGCGCGATCTTCTCGACGCGCTGACCAACGCCAGCCTTTCCGATGCCCTGCGCGAGACGCTGCGCCGCGACGCAGAGCTGACCCCCACCGGGTCGGTGCTGTACCCGCTGGCAGATGTTCCCGCCTCCTTGAGGGAGGCGTTGGCGAAGTTTGGCACGTCGCCCGACGGCCTGAACACGGCGCTCGAGCGGCAATTGGAGAGCGTCGATCTTTCCTACAATCGATCCAGTGCGGACAGCCGCGCGTTGTGGCCGGGCTTTCTCTTCCCCCTTGCCGATCCGAACTCACCGAACGACGCGCCGCTGCCGCCGGTTGCCTCGCTCGCCACGTTGAGCTCGGAAGAGCAAAGCGAGCTGGCGCTCGATGAGAACCCCGCGGCAAACGATCCGCTCGAGCGCCTGGACAAGCTGACCGTCCTCGTCCTGCGCGCCCTCCGTGACGACAATCCCGAGCCGGCGCCCGAGCCTGCCGTTCCCATCGCGGCGATTGCCCCGGCCAACGGGCTCGAAGGATGGTTCGTGATCCGCTGCGTCTACGAAAGACCGGCGTGCGAGCCGCTGCACAACGAGGTGATGAGCGATCCGACGGAGCCCTTCCAGATGGCCGGCTTCTTCGATCCGGACGCACCTGCACGTCCGATTCGGATCGGACTGCCCATCGACACAACGCCCGGGGGGCTGCGGAAATTCGACAAGAACACCGCGTTCCTCATCTCGGACACCTTGTGCGGCCAGATTGGACGATTGAAAGGCCTGACCCTCGGGGACCTGGTCCTTTCCGTGCTGCCGTGGCCGTTTCACAAGGATCTTCCCAGCCTCGGAACAGAAGGCGAACCATGCAAGACCGGCGGCGGTGACAGCCTCGGCATGATTTGTTCGCTTTCGATCCCCATCGTGACGATCTGCGCACTGATCCTGCTGATCATCATGGTGTCGCTGTTCGACTTCATTTTCCGGTGGCTGCCGTACTTCATCATCTGCTTCCCGCTGCCGGGGTTGAAAGCCAAGAAGACGACGCCGACATGATTCTCGACACGAAACCTCGCGCGCCGTCGATCGGGTGGCCGCTTCTCCCGTTTCCCGATCAAAACGGTGAGCTCACGTATCCTCTCGTGCTCGCCGAGAGCGTGCGCCAGCAACTTCAGGTGATCTTGAGCACACGGCCCGGTGAGCAATTGATGCGTCCGGGGTTCGGCGCCGGGCTCGCAGAGTTCCTAGGCGAACCCGATACCATCACCACGCGCCGCCGCATCTACGATCGCGTGAGCGAATCGGTCGGCCGTTGGGAACCGCGGGTCGAAGTGGACCGCGTCGAAGTGAACGACCTACCCGGCCGTCCGGGCTGGCTGCGGATCGAGCTTGGATATCGCCTCCGCCGGACGGGTCAAATCATGACCCTCGGCGTGAACCTCGAGCTGTAAGCAACCTCATTCGTACATTCCATGTCTTTCCGACCACCACGACTGGATGACCGTTCGTACGACGACCTCGTGGCCGAACTGGTCGCGCGGATCCCCGCGCACACGCCCGAGTGGACCAATCCACGGCCGGGGGATCCCGGCCGGACTTTGATTGAGTTGTTCGCCTGGCTCGGCGACGCGCTGCTCTATCGCGTGAATCTGATTCCGGAGCGGCAGCGCCTCGCCTTTCTCCGGCTGCTTGGCGTTCCGCTGCGGCCGGCGCGGCCGGCGCGCG
>Ga0184627_10000598_pt1 | contig 13955 bp, 14 predicted proteins | sample PLM3_127_b1_FD_133150 | JGI IMG/M metagenome (GOLD analysis project Ga0184627, IMG submission 133150) | Groundwater sediment microbial communities from an aquifer in East River, Colorado, USA - PLM3_127_b1 | ecosystem: Environmental > Terrestrial > Soil > Riparian zone | place: USA: East River...
CCATCCAGGCGGCGGACGCGGTGCGGCGCATCGTGGAAAAGCTGGAAGGCACCCACCGGCTGCTGCTCCACGGGCGCGTCAATCCCAACCAAGCGGGCGACCTCGAGACCATGGACGAGCTGAAAGAGCGCTGGGGCGTCTCCGCGTGGAAGACCTACACCCAGTACGGCCCCGGCGGCCGCGGCTACTTCCTGACCGACGACGTCGGCGTGCGCTTTGTCGAGAAGGCGCGCGCGCTCGGCGTGAAAGTGATCTGCATCCACAAGGGCCTGCCTTTCGGTCAGCGGTCCTACGAGCACAGCCAGTGCCCCGACATCGGTCCGATCGCGAAGCGCTTTCCCGACGTGAAGTTCCTGATCTATCACTCCGGCTTCGTCAGCAGCCTGGCCGAGCAGCCCTACGACCCCGACGCGAAGCGGGACGGCATCGACACCCTGGTCCGCTCGCTGCTCGAGAGCGGCGTGAAACCGGGCTCGAACGTTTACGCGGAGCTCGGCAGCACCTGGCGCTTCCTCATGCGCGATCCGGAGCAGGCGGCGCATGCGATGGGCAAGCTGATCAGGTATTGCGGCGAAGACAACGTCCTGTGGGGCACGGACTCCATCTGGTACGGCTCGCCGCAGGACCAGATCCAGGCCTTCCGCGCCTTTCAGATCGCGCCCGCGCTGCGCGCGAAGCACGGCTACCCGGAGATCACCCCGGCGCTGCGGGCGAAGATCTTTGGCCTGAACGGCGCGCGGGTGTACGGCCTGAGCGCGGCGGAGGTGAAGAAATTCGCCGTCCGCGACCGGGTGGCGCGGGAGAAAGCGGCATATCTGGAGCGCCCTGACCCGCACTTCATGACTTACGGGCCAAAAACTCGACGGGAATTCCTGTCCCTCTTGGAGCGCGGCGGAGCTTAGGTCCTTTCGCCTCCCTCCTCCCTCCTCCCTCCTCCCTCCTTCCGCCTTCCTCCTTTCGCCTTTCGCCTTTCGCCTTTCGCCTTAGCGGCTTTGCCCTCTCTCTCCTCTCGCCTCAATCCTCTCCCGACAAATGGACAAGTCCATTTGTCGTGGCCGGGGTTTGGCGCGATACTTTCTCGAGAGAAAACCCGGCGACATCCCCTCTCCTTGGTAGTCTAGCCCTCATCCATTTCTCTACCTAGCCTAGGTAACGGAAACCACAAGACTTGGGTTGCGGATGAGCGAAGAATTCCTCGAGCCGATCCTTACGCGCCTCGCCGAAGTGCGGCATTTCATCCAAGAGGCAGAGAAAAACTATTTTGTTCCAGATCTTTTCAGAATTAATCTAAATGCTGCTATTCAATCGTCGAGAAATGTAACTTTCGTGGTTCAAGCTCAGAAATCCGAGATCGCCGGATTCGATAGCTGGTACAACGAGTGGCAGTCAAAGATGAGAGCTCAGCCCTTATTGAAATGGCTAGTAGACGCACGGAACCATATCGTTAAGCAAGGTGATCTTAAAGTGAATAGCATTCTAAGAGTTGGACTAGTTCTCTCTTATTACGACATTCCGCAACAAGAATTCGAAGTGCCAATAAGATTTGACGTCGGTCAGATCCTTAAGAGAGTAAAGCTACCTAGCTTGCCAAGGGACGTTGCAGAGAATGCATATCTGAGAATAGAACGTCGATGGGTTGTGAATGATTTGCCAGATCGTGAAATATTGGATGTTCTGCGGTATGGCCTGGCGGTTCTAGAGGCACTTGTAGAGGATCTACGTCGTCACGTTTTGGAACCCGGCAGTCCAACGAAGTATTCTCCAGATCCGCCAAGTAAGGATTCCGTTTTTGACCCACGAATTCTGTTAATTCGGCTGAAGGATGGATCGTTGGCTGTAGATATGGCAAGTAAGACAATTCCGATTGATCCAGACGATAGGGAACGTGTAATGGAGCGCTACGGTGTACCTCCATTACCAATTTCCGCGACAAAGGGAAAGGCCAGCCTACGAGAAACTGCAGAATACTTCATGGATTACGCAACAAGGGTATTGCGTAAGGACGGGTATCACATGTCTCTGGCCATACTTATCCCCGACAGTGGGCCGGGGAAACTTATTGGAATAGAGGCCCGTGACAATGCGGAGAAGTATCTGATCTGGAGAAAGCTCGCAGATGATGTTCGCCGTGTCGGGGCCACAAGAGTCATCGCGGTTTCCGAAACCTGGGTGGCCGCGTTCGACAAAGACGCGCCATATCGAAGGCCAGTAGACGCTCCAAAAAAGGAAGAGGCTTTACATGTTATTGCAGCATCAAAGGATGGCACCGTGATTTCCCTTGTCAAGAAATTCAAGCGGAACGAAAGTGGTTTCACATTCGAGGACACCGAGGTCACAGAGGACGCAAGAGTGTATCTCCTAGAGCCGGTAAGAGAAGTGTGGGGACTACCTAGATTTGAGGTACTCGAAAAATGAGGCCGGAGTGATCTTACGCATGTTTGGTGGGTGTTGAGGAACGAGGCTTTCTAAGAATTGGGTAATACCCCAGTAATACCATCAGTCACAAGGCCGCTGCCCCCATTCTCTCCTTCGCCAAGCTCGAGGCCGTTGGACTTGTAGGGATTCCCCGACACGCGTCCGTCATCCCCTAGCGGGACATAAGGGTCATCCTTAATCCTTCCGCCTTCATCCTTCCAAATGGGCTTGCCCATTTGTCTGTGGCGGGGTTTGGCGCGATACTTTGAGGGAAGCCGAGTCTGACCCTACTTAGCTCTCTACTTTGACCCTACTTAGCTCTCAACTTAGCTTCCGCCCCTAGATCTCAGCAACAATGTCATACACTCCTGAAGACGCAATGTGGGATGAGGCTTATGAAAACATGGCCAAGGAGCTCTATCCAGAGCATAAAGAACAGGCCATCGCCGAATTTACTTCTGAGCGCCTTCGGTCTTTTTATCTGAAGAATCCAGATACAGCAGTAAATGCAGTGCGCTCAATCAAGGAAGCGAAATCCCTACTTAATCATGGGCATCCGTCGGCGTCTTACGTGTTTTCCGTATCTGCCATTGAGCAATTCCTTAAGGCTGCCGTGCTGAAACCAGTTGTCTACGGATTGGTTCACGCTGACGCACTAGCCGGCCTCATTGTTGATCTCACTGTTTGCCAGCCCGGTCTTGATCGATACAAAAAGCTACTTGCAGGTTTGTTCGATAGTCTTGTGAGTGTAGATATCAACAACGCTATTCGTTCTGGTTCACAGAAAAAGCTTCTTGAAGAGGTTGCAGACGTACAAAATTTCCGAAACCGCATAATTCACCAGGGTTTCGAAGTGCAAGAACAAGATGCGGAATACGCATTGAATGTTGCGTTGGGAATTTATTCTCTTATTCTCGTTCAAATGCTTGACGCCATCGGACTTAGCATCCTCAAAGGTGGGAAAATCATACCGGCCACTTACGAACGTTAGGGGTCAGTCTCGAATTAATCGGAAATCGAGTCTGCCCCTATTGCTCGCACTTACTGCCTTGCTATGCGCCATTGGATGTTTCTTACTCACCCCGACAATTGGGCGAAATGCCTCGCACATGGATTGTTCGGGTTTGACGACGAATACGCTTTCACGGTCGAACACTACATCCGAGGTGGCGATCTCGCCATGATCTATCTTGCCAAGGAGTCCGCTATCTGGGGAATAGTCGAGATCACAGACGTGCTGCTAAACCAATCGGAGCCCATCGGGTGGCTAAAAAAGGGCTGGGAAGCTAGAAAAGGCGCGCATATTGAGGGCGCCTTCCCAGCTCGCGTGCGGTTCAGATCCGTATGTGAGGTTAAGCCGCCCCGAAAAATTAGTGGGCCCACAAATCATTTTCGAAATCAGCTTGAGTACATCACAGACAAAAAGCGCTGGAACGTGTTTGTCCAAATCGCATTGTCACGAGTACCAGAAACGGACATACAGACTGTGATTCGCTGGGCCTCTGATCTTGGAGGCTCTGGAGACTAATGAAACGGCGATCGAAGATATCCAGCTTTCATCCATCCGCAGCCATTAGCCCCCTTCGTTATCCAGGGGGCAAATCGTGGCTAATCCCGACTGTGGAGAGGTGGTTAAACTATTTGGAAACCACCAAGAGAAACACCTTCGTTGAACCTTTCGCAGGCGGAGCTAACGTTGGCATTACAATGCTAGAGCGCGGGAAAGTGGGAAATCTTGTCCTGGGAGAAATTGACCCGGAAGTTTCATCCTTATGGAAGCTAATATTGGGAGACCCGGATTGGTTAATTGCTGAGATTGCACTATTCAAACCATCCAAGAAAAACCTGATAGCTAGACTTGAAAGAAAATACAGACTCAATGATTTCAGAGAGCGGGGATTTCAGACGCTTTTGAGAAATCGAACAACTAGAGGTGGTGTTCTGTCCAGTACCGGGGGATTTCTTAAAAGAGGGGAAAGAAATAATGGCGTATTCTCTCGTTGGTATCCAATTACATTGATCAGCAGGATTGTCAGAATAAAGAGGCTCCGAGACAACATACGGTTCGTCCAAGGGGACGGAATCAAGCTTATCAATAATAGGCGCCACCGAACTTCAGATGTTTTTCTTATCGATCCACCGTACTCCTTCTCTCAAGATAGCGCCGGGCGTCGCCTTTATGCACATTACGAACTTGAACACACCAAGCTTTTTACTCTGTCACGCGCTTTGTGTGGTAACTTTTTAATGACATATGACAGAGACAAATCGATTTTCGACCTTGCAAGAAATAAACGCCTAAAAATAGAATTAGTTGCAATGAAAAACAGCCACAATGCAATTCTCAAAGAGGCTTTAATTTCCACCGATCTTTCTTGGTTGAATCAGCGCGGGAAGCAATAGTCTAAGCGGCACGTGCCCATAAATAGCATTCAAGCTAGCGAAGTTGATACCCGGAGTTCCATATGGAAATTCAAGAGATTGCACTTGATAAACTTCGTTTCGATGACCAAAATCCAAGGCTTCGATCCGTCAACTCAGATTCCTCTCAACTAGATCTGTTGCGGACTTTATATTCCGAGATGTCCGTTGATGAGGTTGCTTTGTCAATCGCGGAGAACGGCTTTTTTCCAGAAGAGCCTCTATTGGTAATAGAAGCCAAGACTAAGTCTGGCAAGGCTGCAGGTACCTATATCGTTGTCGAGGGAAACCGTCGACTCGCGGCTGTGCAGCTCTTAGTCGATGATGCACTGCGTAAAAAAATTGAGGCTACTGACCTTCCAAAAATCAACGCCGTAAGAAAAGATAGGCTACAAAGCTTGCCCTGTATCGTATATGACGATAGACAAGTTCTGTGGCAATTCTTAGGCTTTAGACATATCAATGGCGTTAAGCCATGGGATGCATACAGTAAAGCGAACTACGTGGCTGACGTACACGAGAAATACGATATTCCGCTTCCTAAGATTGCGCAAAGTATTGGAGATAGGCATTCAACGGTTACTCGGCTATATCGTGGCCTAGTTGTACTTCGCCAGGCAGAACAACAAGGATTCAATCGTGACGACCGCGCGCGAAACAGGTTCTATTTTTCCCACCTATACACTGCGTTGGATCAGCCTGAGTTCCAGCGTTTTCTTAAGATAGATGGAGAGAAATCGCTACGACGATCTCCTGTTCCGGCCTCTAGGAGCCGGGAGCTTAAGGAGCTAATGACTTGGCTATACGGAAGTAAATCTCAGGGCCGTGAGCCAGTGGTTCGTTCTCAAAACCCTGACTTAAACAAGCTCCGAGAAACCATCTCCCAACCTGCAGCACTTTCTGCCTTAAGAAAGGGTACCTCTCTCGACCGCTCTCATGAAATCTCCATTGGAGATGAGCGACGTTTCGTCGACTCAGTTTATGGAGCACTCGAAGATCTTAAGCAAGCAATTGGATTGCTTGCCACCGGATTCAAGAAGAACAATGAAGGGCTCAGCACTGCCATTGACCAAGTCTTTGATCTGGCAAATCGATTGAAAACCCAAGCAGAAAAGATTAAGTAGTCTCAGCGCTTACCCTATGGCTGTAAATATTAAACCGCCATCCGACGTTACTGACACTTCGGGTTTGGCCGATTGGCTGGAATTAGTATCACTGGTTGCCGACGACAACAATTCGAGTCGTGGCGATCTTGAACAAGTCGTGCGACGCTCGGGCGTTTACGACGCTTACGGTCCACTAGCCGATGAAAAGATTGATGCATTCTGCTTGGAGGTTTTCTACATCTTGGAAAATCGACGAAATGTCCTGGCTGTTTCCTACCCTTTTGAGATTAAGGGTGGCTTAATAAAAGCAAGAAAAACTCCTAAGCCGGATCAAATTCCCTACATCTACTGCCTCTGTCTATCCTATTTTGGAGGCAAGAAACGCAAAGGACTCGATCCACGTCTACTGTTCGAAGAATTAGCCAGTTATGCTGCAGCGGCATATGTTGACGGAGAATGTTTTATTTTCGGGACATCGCGCACTCGCAATGGACGCGCAACGCTTGGCTTCAAAAAGGGTGTAAGTGAATTGTGCAAATTTCTTGGAGAAGGAAGTGATTTTCGTGACCAGCCTGGGCTCGGTAAGAAGGATGACAAAGTCGATCTTGTCGCTGTGAAGCACTTCTCCGACCGCGCTAGTAGTAAGTTAATTGTATTTGGACAGTGCGCTACCGGAAATAATTGGACGACAAAAACTACAGAAATGCAGCCGGCTGCATTCTGTGGGCACTGGATGCAATCCAATATGGTTAGCGAAATGTTGAGATCGATATTTATCCCGCATTTAGTAAAAAGCAGTGAATGGGATTATTACGCACGTCGCGCAGGACTTGTCTTTGACCGTACGCGCATTTCGTACTGGGCGTCGAGGCACAAAAAATTTGGGCCCAATGCGAGCAAGTTTTCGAAATGGTTTCAACTGTGTTTAGGACAACCTTAGGGATGGGGAACCGGGGTCGGACCACCGCAACGCATTGATTCGAATTTGCTAGACCGCGATAAAGTGTCCGTCTAAGCGCTTAGAGGCCCAGTTTTGGCACTGAAATTGGCGCTCTAAGGAAGATAGCCAGCGTCATTCCGTCCGTACAACCCGGGGTAGCTCAGTCAGAGTCCCCTAAGGACGTTTTTTTGGGATATCCGGGCCGGACCAGCACAAGGAACCCGGGAGATCGTGAGATCGGGAAATCGCGAGATCGAAAAATCGTCAGAGCGAGTTTCCCCCTCCCGCTCTCCCGCTCTCCCGGAACTTGCCCTTCTACCTTCCGCCTTGTCTCACTTAGCGCTCGCCGGCGTGTGTTTCGCGAGAAATTCCCTGACGCGCTTTTTCGCTGCGTCCAGCGCCGCGCCCGCAGCTCGCGAACCTGGTGGATCCCGAGATATCGGGATAAGGTCAGCTACTTCGACTGCGCCTCGATCACGATGCCTGCCAGAGCGCCCGGATCGGGCGGCAGTTCCCTGTTGCCCGCCGGTATGCCGCTGACGGCGAGCATGTGCGCGATGGCGTCTATGCTTTGCTGGTCGGTGAGCGTGCCCGGACCGTCGGGCGGCATCGTGTGACGCACAATAACGAAGAGCGCCGCAACGGACTGACCCGACCATTTCCGGAGAAAGGTGGCTCCTGCAATCGCGGGCGAGGGCGGCATCTCGGACTGGCCGGCGCCGTTCAGCCGCGGGCCGTGGCACATGGTGCAGACGTCCGCATGAAACTCCTCGCCGCGCTTGTTCTGGGCCGCCGTGTAGACGCCGCTCCACACCGACACCGGCTTCACCGTCTGAGCCCCGGCAACCGCGGTGACGCAAGCCAACGCAATGCCGATCATCAACGCGATCGGCCAGGCCGACGCGCCCCGTAGCCGGGTTTGTTGCCGGTTCATTCGGGATCCTCGTCCGGAGACGCCCACGGCTGATCGGCGTCGAGCTCCGCGCTGGTGATCATGTCGGCGGTTACCTCGACGCTGGCGCAAGCCGGCAGGTACTGCGACCCCGACACCAGGATGTCGTATTGGCCCCTGGCTACCCTGACTCTCGCAATCCCGTTGTCGTCGGTCACCGCCCGGTACGGGTGCATGACCACGCGCGCGCCCTTGATCGGAGTCTGCTTCTCCCTGTCGATGGCCCTGACCGTGACTTCGCAATCGGGAGGGGTGACGACGCGAACAATCAGGGGAAACGAGCCGGGCGCATGCGGCAGTTCCGCATCCCAGCCGGCAATCTTCGCCTCCCATTGATGGCTTCCGGCCTCGAGCGGGGCCCTGGCTTCGACCTCCGCAAAGTAGAGAGCCTCCGTGCCCGGCCAGATATCGTGGCCGAGCTTCACCGTGCCGACTACGTACCCCTTCTGGTCGAAGAGGCTCAACTCCCGGCCCGCCAGGTCGCATCCGGCCGAGCACTTGGCGCCGACCGAAACCGCGAAGCGCTCCCCCGCCTCGGCCGCAGCGGGCACATCCCAGACAGTCAGCTCCACTGCATGCGGCTCGGCGGCGCCAGCCTCTGCCTCGTCCTTCATGTCGCCTTCCACCCGCGGGGAGAAACGTCTACTTTCGACTTTCGCCTTTCGACTTTCGACTTGGCTATTCAGCCCCGCTCCCGCGCGATCTGGCTGCCGGCGATGTAGCCGTGGACGAGCGCCCTGCCCAGCCCATGCTGGTTGCCGCCGCCGCTGGCCTCTCCGCCGCTATAGAGGCCGGGGATGACCTCGCCTTGCGTGTCGAGGACCTGGCCATTGCCATTGATCCTCAAGCCTCCATAGGAGTCGTGCCAGACCGGGCAGATCGACGCGGCGTAAAAAGGCGGCTTGTCTATCTTGTGCATCGGGGCGTCCTTGCCGCGCTCGAAGTCGGGGTCGGCGCCCGCGTCCACGTACGAGTTCCACTTGCGCGCCGTCTCCGCGAGGTTGGAGAGCGGCACGCGCTGGAACTCGTGGCCTTTCTCGATCTTCCGCGCCAGCTCCTCGATCGTGTCGGCACTGAAGAAATAGCCGTTGTCGGCGGTGAAGGGAGGGCTGATGTCCCATTTGTCGCGCTCGATCGTGCCACGGTCGAAGATGGCCCACAGCGGCCCGGAGTAGAAGTGCGGGGGCCGGGACCCCTCGTTCATCGCCATGGCGGCGTCCAGCGCAGGATAGCCGTTGTACATCTGCTTGACCCACTCGGGGCTGCAATTGCGCCAGTCGCACTGGACGTGCTGGAGCGAGGGCTTTGGCACGCCGAGGCGCGGCCCGCCCGGCCAGATGGGGCTGAGGTGGCGCTTCGCGAGGTTCAGCTCGTTGTAGAAACGCTTCCCCACCTGGTTCACGGCGATCAGGTGCTCGTACGAGCTGGTGCCCAGCGTGATGCCGGTGGAGCGGCGAAACGGGAAGGTCGGGTGCCCGGGCAGCATGTCGGTGTAGGCGTCGCGCGTCGCCAGTCGCGTCGGGATGTGGTAGCTCTGGGAGATCCCGAGGTTCTGCTGCATCCCCGCAAGAGTGGCGCCGATCCGCATGCCGGTGATGATGCCGCTCGCATCCCCGCCGAGGGGCCCCAGCAGCGCCCATCCGCTCGACACGAACGCGGGCTCGTTGAACGCGGGATAGAACATGCTGCGGAACTGTGGATTGGCGCTGTGGCCGCCGCTGCCGATCATGAGCGCTTTCCGCGCCCGGATGGCGATGGTGGCGCGGCGCTCGTCGACGTTGCCGTTCTGCCACAGGCTCTCCAGGCGCTCCTTGGTGTCCGGATTGAAGCGCGGGCTGTAGCGCGCCCTGACGCCCAGGACCCGTCCCGAGAACGGCTGCTCGCGGACGATCTCCGTCATCTTCCGGTTGAGCATGAACTGGACCCCTTTCTCCCGCGCGCTGAATTCCAGGCCGCGCGTGAGAGCGGCTCCGTTCCACACCGCGCCGGGCGCGGCCCACTTGGCTGCGCTCGCCATGAAGCGTGGCGCGAAGTGGCTCGAGCTCTTGCCCTGGATTCCCGCGTCCTGCCGCGTGACCGTCCCCGCCTTGATGTCCGTCTTGTCGCCGAGCATGAGGAAGGTGGTCGCACGCCGGGCGCGGGAGACGCCGCTCGTCCCGTGCGTGCCCTGGATGCGCGTGAAGCGCACGTAGTTGTCCATGAGGAACTGCCGCGTGGCGGGACAGTTGTCGGCCCAGGCGCGATGGAGCTCCCGATCGTTGTAGCGGTAGGGCGCGTTCCCGGCGACGTCGAGCACGGACCAGTCGGTCATGTCCCGGAACAGGAAATCGGTGTCCTCGATCATGTCCTGCGGCTTGTGGAGCGGGGGGATCTTGATGAACCCCTCCTTGTCGCTCTGGCCGGCGATGTCCCGCAGCTGGCACGGGTCGCCGCCGCCGAACGAGACCTGGCCGCCGCTGTGCAGCATCTTGCCGCCAATGTCGAAGTTCTGATCGATGACGAGCACGGTGAGGCCGGCATCCCGCGCCCGGATCGCGCAGGGCAATCCGGAAGCCCCCGAGCCGATGACGACAACATCCGCCTCGTAGTCCCACTTGATGCCGTCGGGGCTTGTCCCTTGCGCGGAAGGCGTGCTGGCGCATGCGCCGAGAGTTGCCGCGCCGACACCGGCAGCCACGCCCTGCTTGATGAAATCCCGCCGGCTGACTGACGTGCTCTCCTGGGGCTTGCGTTCTTCCGGCTTGGTGTCTCGCTTTTTAGCCATGTCACCCTCCCTGCTGCTGTCGAAGCGCGTGCTCGTCACCCATTGACCAGCCCGGTGCTTGCTTCCCCGGAACCTTACTCCCGAGGCATAAGCTCGGCAAGCGCCTGCCCAGCAGCCACGCATTTGCTACTATTCGCTTCTATAAATAACCAGGGCTGGCTTCAATGAGTACAGTGGATACGTCATTAAGAAATGCGCGGCGCAAGGTCATTCGGGAGCACATCCGGCAGGAGAGCACCCAGGATCTGAAAGGATTGCTCGCCGGAATGACCAGGGACTGCGTCTGTGCCGTCAACATCTCTCCGAGACCGTTCGTGGGGCCGAAGGCGGTCGCGGATCGCTATCTGCAGCAGTGGCGCGGTTTCCCGGATTTCAAGGTTCGGGTCAGGCGGATAGTCGTCGAGGGACCCAACTACGTGGTAACGGAGAACGAGTGGCGCGGGACCCACCGCGGACCGTTCTTTGGCATCCCGCCCACCGGAAAGCGAGCCAGGGTGCGGGCATGCGTCCTCTGGGAATTTCGCGGCAGGCGGCTCCGGGCGGAAACCGTCTATTTCGACCTTGCGACCGTGCTGACGCAGATCGGCGTCATCAACCTGAAAAAGCTGGGGGCGGCGTCCCCTCGGCGGGCCCTGCCACGCGCCCGGTAACCCCCTCCCCCGCAGCGCGGGGGTTGGGGGATCTAGTCGGTGATCTTCACCCCGGCGAGCTTGATAAGCTTCGCGAACTTCTCGCTCTCTTCGCGCACGAATTTGCCGAGCTCTTCCGGCGTAGTGCCGAGCGTGTCCAGTCCCAGCTCGACGAGCTTCGACTTCACGTCCTCCAGCTTCAACGTGCGATTGATCTCCGCGTTGAGCGTGCCGACGATCGTGCCCGGCGTGCCCGCCGGCACGAAGTACGCAAACCAGTTCGTCGCGACGAAACCTGGCACTCCCGCCTCGATCATCGTCGGCACGTCCGGAGCGGCCGACGAACGCCGGGTGGAGGTGACCGCCAGCGCCCGGAGCCTGCCCGTTTTGACGTAAGGCATCGACGGCGGCATGCTGGAGAACGTCATCGGTATGTGGCCGCCGATGAGGTCGGGGATCACGGCGCCCACGCCCTTGTACGGCACGTGCACGAGGTCGAGCTTGAAGGCGACCTTGAGCTGCTCGGCCGCAAGGTGATGCACACCGCCGTTGCCGGCGGAACCGTAGCCCATCTGGCCGGGGCGCGCCTTGATGAGCGCGATCAGCTCTTTCACCGACTTCACCGGCAGCGACGGATGCACGACGAGGATCAACGGCGACGCCGTGGCAAGCGATACCGGGGCGAAATCCTTGAGCGGGTTGTATGGCAGCTTTTGCATGTGCGGCAGGATCGCGGTTTCCGCGGGCGTTGCAAGCAGCACCGTGTATCCGTCGGCAGGCGCCTTGGCCACGATATCTGCGCCGATAATTCCGCCGCCACCCGTGCGGTTTTCCACGACTATGGTCTGCTTGAGGGCATCGCTCATCTTGGCGCCCAGCGTGCGTCCCGTGATGTCGGTCGCGCCGCCCGGTGCAAACGGCACCACCACGCGGATCGCTTTCGCGGGATACCCCTGCGCCAGCGCGCAGCCCGATGCCCAGACGAGGCCGCAATACGCAACCACCGGAATCAACTTACCAGATCGAAACATGTTCACTCCTCCGCTCCGTCGATGACGCCCAGCCAATCACGATCATCTTACCAGTTCGAGCGAGCTCCCCGTGGCGCGCGAGGCCGCCATCCTCCGCGCTCTGAACGCCACCGGCGCGAAATCGCGTAAACTGTCGGATGACGATCCCGAGCATTCCTACTCTCGACGAGGTAAAGAAATGGCAATCGTCAGACCGAAAGAGGCCTACCACGAGCGTGCCACCCAGGAGATGGGAAAGCATCTCCTGACTCCCAAGTGGAACCTGCGGCAGAAAATGGCCCTCGCGTGCCGGATCCTGGCGGACGAGGGTCATGAATCGGCGTTGGCCGGCCAGATAACGGCGCGCGGCGAGAAGCCCGGCACCTATTGGATGCTGAGTTTCGGCCTCGGCTTCGACGAGGCGCAGGCGCGCAATATCGTCTTGTGCGACGACGATTTGAATCTGCTCGAAGGCGACGGCATGGTAAACCCGTCGAACCGGTTTCACCTGTGGATTTACCGGCATCGCCCGCAAGTGAACGCGATAATCCATACCCATCCACCCTATATCTCGGCGTTGTCGTTGCTGGGCGAGAAGCTGGTCGCGGCGCACATGGACACTTCCATGTTCCATGACGACTGCGCCTTTCTGCCGGAGTGGCCGGGACCGCCCATCGGCGACGAGGAGGGGAAGCTCATCCACGAGGCGCTGGGGAACAAGCGCTCCATCCTGCTCGCCCATCACGGGCAGCTTTGCGCTTGCACCACGATCGAGGAGGCGGCCGTTCTGTCGGTCTTCATCGAGCGCGCCGCGCGCATGCAGTTGCTCGCGCGCGCAGTCGGGCCGATCAAGCAGCTCAAGCCGGAGGCGGCAAAAGAGGCCCACGACTACCGTCTCGAGCCCAAGTCTGTCGGCGCGACATTCCACTATTTTGCTCGCCGGGTCCTGCGCAAAACTTCTGAGGTGCTCGAATAGAGTTACCCGCAAAGAAAATAAAAACTAGTCCTTCAGGACCTCGGCGCCCGGGGCAGGTTCGAGTTCGCAGGAGACCTCAGGGTCAGACCCCATTATAAAGCTATAACAATCATGTAGTTGATCAATTCCCCGCCGGGCTTTTCCTGCCGCTTGCTTGACCCGCGATCCGATCGATACGATAATCGTCATACGATTTGTTGATCGATCGGAGAGCCATGGATACCGTCACGATTTCCCCCAAGTTCCAGGTTGTCATTCCCAAGGACATCCGCGAGTCGCTCAAGCTCGCCCCCGGCCAGAAGGTGCAGGCGATTGTGTATGAGAACCGCATCGAGCTGATTCCACAGCGGCCGATGAAGAAGATGCGGGGGTTCCTCAAGGGCGTGGATTCCGGCGTGCCGCGCGAGGATGACCGGGCTTGAACGTTGTCGATTCCTCCGGCTGGCTGGAGTATTTCGCCGACGGCCCCAACGCCGCGTTCTTTGCCCCGGCGATCGAGGCCACGCGCGAGCTGCTGGTCCCGACGCTGAGCCTCTACGAAGTATTCAAGCGCGTGCTGCAACAGCGCGGCGAGGGGCAGGCCTTGCAGGCGGTAGCTCTGATGCAGCAGGGGCAGATTGTCGATCTGACGGCAGCGATTGCGCTCTCCGCCGCGAAGGCGAGTATCGAGCGCCGCCTGCCGATGGCTGACAGCATCATGCTCGTGACCGCGCAGACCCTTGGCGCCACCTTCTGGACGCAG
>Ga0184627_10000599_pt1 | contig 13933 bp, 14 predicted proteins | sample PLM3_127_b1_FD_133150 | JGI IMG/M metagenome (GOLD analysis project Ga0184627, IMG submission 133150) | Groundwater sediment microbial communities from an aquifer in East River, Colorado, USA - PLM3_127_b1 | ecosystem: Environmental > Terrestrial > Soil > Riparian zone | place: USA: East River...
CCATGATGTCGTCGAACACCGCGCGCACTTCCGGCGACGCTTCTTCGTAATTCACCAGTTTGACCTGGGCCATCGCGAACCCCTCTCCTGGAAACGAACTCAAATCAATGCCGCAATCTTAGCATCGCCTCCCGCCCGCCACGGTTGGACAACTCACGCCCGCGCGTACATAATGCCCGCCACCATTTTTCCCTCACGATCATGAAGTTCCTTTTCGATATCTTCCCGGTCCTGTTGTTCTTTTTCGCCTTCAAGATCTGGGGTATCTACACCGCAACTGCGGTGGCCATCGCCGCGACGTTCGTTCAGGTCGGCTGGTCATGGGCACGCCATCGCAAGGTGGACAACATGTTGTGGGCAAGCCTCGCGATCATCGTGGTATTCGGCGGAGCCACACTCTGGCTGCATGACGACACCTTCATAAAGTGGAAACCCACGGTGCTATACTGGCTTTTCGGCAGTATCCTGTTCGGCTCGGACCTGTTTTTCCGCAAGAATCTCATCCGCGCCATGATGGACAAGCAGATCACCCTTCCCGATCCGGTATGGCAGAAGCTGAACCTGAGCTGGATCGCATTTTTCGCGCTGATGGGTGCGGCCAACCTCTACGTAGCGTTCCCGTTCGCGGAGAGCTTCTGCGCAAACGAGGTCAGCGCGAAGGCCGCCTGTGAGAACGACGTCTGGGTCAATTTCAAGGTGTTCGGCGGCATCGGGCTGATGCTGGTTTTCATCGTGGCCCAGGGCCTGATGCTGAGCCGATACATCGAATCGGAGGAGAGGAACTAACGATGCTGTATGCAATCGTCGGCGAGGACATACCGAACGGTCTGCAAAAACGCACCGCCGCGCGGCCCGCGCACCTGAAGCGGGTGGACGAACTGATCGCCGCCGGCAAATTGATCATCGGCGGCGCCTTCCCGGCCATCGACAGCATCGATCCGGGTCCTGCCGGAATGACCGGAAGCCTGATCGTCGCCGAATTCGCCTCGCTCGAAGAGGCCAAGGCATGGATCAACGCGGACCCTTACGTCACCGAGGGCGTGTTCGCCAAAGTGACAGTCAAGCCGTTCCGCAAGGTCTTCCCCAAGTGACCACTGCGGACCTGATCCGCGAGCGTCTTGCCGCACTCGCCCCCGATGCCCTGGAAGTGTTCGACGAAAGCCATGAGCACGCCGGACACGCCGGGGCGAAAGACGGCGGCGGACATTACCAGCTTGTGATCGTATCGCGCGAATTCGCCGGCAAGCCCGCCGTCGCCCGCCATCGGCTCGTGTACCAGGCGCTGTCGGACCTGATGCCGGGCCGGATTCACGCGCTGGCGATCCAGGCTTACGCCCCGGACGAATTGGGACCTTCAGCCAAGGGTTGAACGCTGAAACTGAAAACAATCAGACAACGTCCCGAAAAAGCTGCTGCCCAAGTCCAACTCCCGTCACCCAAAGGAACTGTAATGTATTTGGTCAAATCCGCACTGCTGCTTGCCCTGGCCGCCGCCTGCCTCGCCGTACTTCCGACGGGCTACGCCGCCGACACCAAGCAAAAAAACGCCGCCGTCGTGAATGGCGCGCCGATCCCGCAGGCCCGCATCGACTTCGTCGCCAAAGCGCAAATCGCGCAAAGTCAGGGCCAGCAGCAAGACGGCCCAGAATTTCGCGAGAATATCCGCGAGATCATGATCACGCGCGAAATCCTTTACCAGGAAGCGCTCAAGCGCAAGCTCGACAAGAATCCCGACTACCAGCTTCAGCTCGACCTGGCCAAGCAGCAGATCATCCTCGGGGTGCTGTTCGAAGACATCAACAAGAAGACTCAGCCCACCGAAGCGGACGTGGTCAAGGAGTACGAGCGGGTCAAGGCCCAGCAAGGCGACGATGCCGGCAAGCAGTACAAGGCTCGCCACATCCTGGTCAAGGAAGAAGCCGAAGCCAAGCAGGTCCTGGCCGACCTGCAGAACAGCGGAGATTTCGCCAAGATCGCAGCGGAGAAGTCAACCGATCCAGGATCCAAGGAGAATGGCGGCCAACTCGACTGGTCCGAGGCGGAGGCCTACGCGCAGCCGTTCGGGGAAGCACTGAAAGGCCTGAAGAAGGGCGAGATGACCAAGGAGCCGGTGAAGACCAACTACGGATATCACATCATCGAGTTGCAGGACGTGCGCACGCTGCCCTTCGCGCCGTTGGAACAAGTGAAGGCGCAGATCCAGCAGACCCTGGCCAACAAGGCACGCGAGGACTACATCTCCGGTCTGCGTGCCAAGGCGAAGATCCAGAAAATCGACCCCAAGTAATTCGCCAAAACCAAAAACGAACACTCAACACGGAGGACACGGAGGAAAACCAAATACGAGGAAAAAAACTTGTGGGAGTTAAAAGCGGGCTTGGTGCCAACGTGACCACCGATACCAGGTTTTTTCTCTCGAAAGCTTTTTTGTTCTTGCCTTGCCTCCGTGTCCTCTGCGTCCTCCGTGTTGAGCGCTTTTTTGGTGCCCTAACCCACCCATTTGCGGGCGTTGCGAAACATCCGCATCCACGGCCCATCTTCCCCCCAGGAATCCGGGTGCCAGGAGTTCTGCACCGTACGGAACACACGTTCCGCGTGCGGCATAAGTATGGTGAAGCGCCCGTCCGCGGTGGTCAGGCCGGTGATCCCCTGCGGAGACCCGTTCGGGTTGAACGGGTAGCGTTCCGTCGGCCTGCCACCGTTGTCCACGAAGCGCAGCGCCACCAGCCCCCGGGCTGCGGCCAGTTGCGCCGGCGAGGCGAACTCGGCGTAGCCCTCGCCGTGCGCGACCGCGATCGGCATCCGGCTGCCCTCCATCCCGTGGAAGAACAACGACGGGCTTTTCGTCACTTCCAGCATCACCACGCGTGCTTCGAACTGCTCGGACCGGTTGCGCACGAAATGCGGCCAGTGCGCCGTGCCGGGGATGATTTCGTGCAGGTTGCTCATCATCTGGCAGCCGTTGCAGGCGCCCAGCGCGAAGGAGTCGCTGCGATTGAAGAAGGCTTCGAACTCATCGCGCGCGCGACGGTTGAACAAGATGGACTTGGCCCAGCCCTCTCCAGCGCCGAGCACGTCGCCGTAGGAGAATCCGCCGCAGGCCACGACACCCTTGAATCCGGCAAGCGATACCCTGCCGGAAATGATGTCGCTCATGTGCACGTCGCGCGTTTCGAAGCCGGCGCGGTCGAAGGCCGCAGCCATTTCGATCTGGCTGTTCACCCCCTGCTCGCGCAGGATCGCCATCCTCGGGCGAGCGCCGCGGCCGACGTAAGGCGCGGCAATGTCCTGTGCTGGATCGTAGGTCAGTTTCGCGTGCAGTCCCGGATCTGCGGCATCGAGGATGCGATCATATTCCTGTTGCGCGCATTGGGGGTTGTCGCGCAGCCTTTGCAGGTGATACGTGGTTTCCGACCACGCGCGCTGAAGCGCGATTCCCGATTCGCTGTATATTTCCCTGCCCTTTGCGGCGACGATCAGCCTACCGGCGCGATTGAGAATGCCGAGACGATGGAACTCGGCGCCCAGCCCGGGCCGTGAGAACGCGTCTTTCACGGCGTCGAAATCCGAAGTCTTCACCTGCAGCACCGCGCCGATTTCCTCATTGAAGAGCGCGGCCAGCGCATCTCCACCGAGCACGCTAATGTCCGCCGTGATGCCCACATGCGAGGCGAACATCATCTCCGCCAACGTCGCGAACAACCCGCCGTCGGAACGGTCATGGTACGCAAGAATCCTTCCTTCAGCGTTCAGCTTCTGGACGGTTTCGAACAATGCCTTCAGTTTCTGCGGCGAATCCAGGTCCGGCGCCTCATCGCCGATTTGTCTGTACACCTGAGCCAGCACCGACCCGCCCAGGCGATTGCGTCCCGAGCCGAGGTCGACCAACACCAGCACGCTGTCGCGATCCAGCGGCTGAAGTTGCGGCGTCAGCGTCTTGCGCGCATCCAGGCAGGGCGCAAACGCGGAGACGATCAGCGACAGCGGCGCAATGACTTCCTTTTTCCTGCCATTGTCTTCCCACGCCGTTCGCATCGACATCGAGTCCTTGCCGACCGGAATGCTGATGCCCAATTCCGGGCATAGCTCCATGGCCACCGCCTTGACGGTATCGAACAGAGCCGCGTCTTCACCCGGGTAGCCGGCAGCAGCCATCCAGTTCGCGGACAACTTCACGTCGCCGAGCTTCGCGATGCGAGCCGCGGCGATGTTGGTAATCGCCTCACCGACCGCCATCCGACCGGAAGCCGGTGCGTCAATCACCGCCAGCGGCGTGCGCTCGCCCATCGCAAAGGCCTCGCCGCGGTCTGTCCTGAATCCCATCAGCGTGACGGCCACATCGGCGACCGGAACCTGCCAGGGCCCGACCAACGGGTCGCGCGCGCACAGGCCGCCGACGGTACGGTCGCCGATCGAAATCAGAAAGGTCTTGTCCGCCACTGCGGGGAAGCGCAGCACCCGCTGCGCCGCGTCCGCGAGTGTCACTGCGGAGAAATCGAGGGAAGCCAGTTTCCGTACCTGGTGCGTGACATCGCGGGTCATCTTCGGCGGCTTGCGGAGCACCACCTCGAGATCCATGTCCACCGGATGGTTGCCGTACCGCGGATCCACCACTTTGAGCCAGCCGTCTTCGGTGGCCGTGCCGATTACTGAGAAAGGACAACGCTCGCGCGCGCACAAGGCCTCGAAGGCATCGAAGCGCTCCCCGGCAATCGCCGTCACGTAGCGCTCCTGCGCCTCGTTGCACCACACCTGCATCGGCGTCATGCCCGGCTCTTCGGAAGGGATCTTCCTGAGATCGACGTGGCCACCACGGCCGGCGCCGTGCACCAGCTCCGGCAGCGCATTCGACAATCCGCCGGCGCCGACATCGTGTATGGAAAGTATCGGATTGGCTTCGCCCATCGCCCAGCAACGGTCGATGACCTCCTGCGCGCGGCGCTGGATTTCGGCGTTGCCGCGTTGCACCGAATCGAAGTCGAGATCCTCGATGTTTGCCCCGGTGTCCATGCTGGAAGCCGCACCCCCGCCTATGCCGATCAGCATCCCCGGACCGCCGATCTGCACCAGCAGCGCGCCGGGTTTCACCGCGGCCTTGTGCGATTGCAACGCGGATATGGCGCCTACGCCGCCGGCCAGCATGATCGGCTTGTGGTAACCGCGCACCTCGCCGTTGACCGTCTGCTCGAAGGTGCGGAAAAAACCACAGAGATTCGGGCGACCGAACTCGTTGTTGAACGACGCGCCGCCAATCGGCCCCTCGAGCATGATCTGCAACGCTGACGCAATGCGGCCCGGCTTGCCAATGCCATCCTTTTCCCAGGGCTGTGCAAAACCGGGGATGCGCAGGTGCGAGACCGAGAATCCGGTGAGCCCCGCCTTCGGCTTGGCACCGCGGCCTGTTGCGCCCTCGTCGCGAATTTCGCCGCCCGAGCCGGTCGCAGCACCCGGAAAAGGCGAAATGGCGGTCGGGTGATTATGCGTCTCCACTTTCATCAGGATATGGGTGGGCTCGGTGGCGTAACGGTAAACGCCCGAGGCATCCGGATAGAATCGCGCGATCTCGGCGCCTTCCATGATCGCCGCGTTGTCCGAATACGCGACCACCGTGCCGTGCGGATGCTGCGCGTGCGTGTGACGCACCATGCCGAACAGCGACTTCTCCTGCTTTTTGCCGTCGATGATCCAGTCCGCGTTGAAGATCTTGTGCCGGCAGTGCTCCGAGTTCGCCTGCGCGAACATCATCAGTTCGACATCGGTGGCGTTGCGCCTCAAGCGCCGGAAGTTATCCAGCAGATAGTCAATTTCGTCCTCGGATAGCGCCAGTCCCATTTCGCGGTTCGCGGCCTCGAGCGCGGCGCGTCCGCCCGAGAGCAGATCGACCGTGGTCAGCGGCTTCGGCGAGAAGTGATGGAAAAGCTTTCCCGCCTCTTTGAGCGAACCGAGTACGGTTTCGGTCATTCGGTCGTGGATCAGCGGCAACAGCGCCGAACGCTTTGCGGCAATGAGTCTGCCGCCTGCGCGTCTGGAAACGTAATAGGCGACCCCGCGTTCGATGCGCTCCACCGACCCCAGCCCGCAGGATCGGGCGATGTCGGTCGCCTTGGATGACCACGGAGAAATCGTGCCGATGCGCGGGACCACCAGCAGCATGTCCCCGCGCTCCGCAATATCCGCGGACGCCGGGCCGTAGCTGAGGATGCGTTCGAGTACGTCGCGTTCGGACGCGGCCAGCGGTGCCTTGAGCGATACGAAGTGCCAGTACTCCGCGGCAATGGCGGAGATGGCGGGAGCGGTCTTCTGGAGGGGTTGGGAGAGCTTCTTGAGGCGGAAGTCCGACAGGGCGTTGCGGCCGCGCAGCGTCAGGAGGTCGGGCATTTCAGCAATAGGCAGAGTCCGTAAAGAAGAATTATACCCTTGCCGTGGTTTAAACTCCCGAGCATGCATGAGCCTTTTACCCCGGTATTCCTCGTCCGCGAGATCCGCGAGATCGAACGTGCAACGCTGGCACAGCCGTCATCGCAGCCGCTGATGGAACGCGCGGGATTGGCCATCGCCGAGCACGCCCGCGAGCTGATGGGCGACAAGGAAAAGCGCGTTTTGCTGCTCGCCGGCCCCGGCAACAACGGCGGAGATGCACTGGTCGCCGCCCGCCATCTCAAGCAGTGGTGGTTCGATGTCACGGTAGCATTCACCGGAGTCGAATCGAAGCTTCCCGCGGATGCGAAAGCTGCGCTGGCCGAGTGGAAGGCGGCCGGCGGTGCACTGCACGAATCCATTCCGGCCGCACGGCACTGGGACCTGGTCGTCGATGGACTGTTCGGCATCGGCCTGGAGCGTCCGCTCGAGGGCGGTTACGTCGAACTGGTGAACTTGATCAATGCAAGCGGCAGCCGTGTTCTCGCGATCGACATTCCCAGCGGCCTGCACGCCGACAGCGGACGCGTGCTCGGCTGCGCGGTGCGCGCGCAACACACCGTCACCTTCATCGGCCTCAAGCCCGGCCTGCTGACGCTGGATGGACCGGACCATGCGGGTAAAGTGCATCTCGACACCCTGGGCGTGACCATCCCCGAAAAGCCCGCCCCGGCCGGTCGGCGCATCGAATCCGCGCTGTTGGGCTCAATTCTGCGGCCACGGCCGCGCAACAGTCACAAGGGCATGTACGGCAATGTCGGCATCCTCGGCGGGGCGCCGGGAATGGTCGGCGCCGCGTTGCTGGCGGGCCGCGCGACGCTCAGGCTCGGCGCCGGCCGCGTGTACGTCGGCCTGTTTGTCGACTCGCCGACCGTGGACCTCGATCAGCCGGAGCTCATGCTGCGGCCGGCGCAGGACCTGTTGAAAATGGAGGGGCTGGACTGCATCGTCTGCGGTCCAGGTCTCGGGCAGTCGCAGGCCGCCCTGCACGCGCTGGCCGCGCTGATCGGACACGCCGCGCCACTGATCGTGGATGCGGACGCACTTAACCTGATCGCGGCCGATGCCAAAGTGCGGCAGGCTCTCGCAGCCCGCGGCGGCGCGACGCTGCTCACGCCCCACCCGGCCGAGGCCGCCCGGCTGCTGGGCAATTCCATCCCGGACATTCAGGGCGATCGGGTTGCCGCCGCACGCGAACTGGCAACGAGGTTCAAGTGCAGTGCCGTGCTCAAGGGCAACGGCAGCATCTGCGCGCTGGAAAACGGTGACTGGTACGTGAACACCACCGGGAATCCCGGAATGGCCACGGCGGGAATGGGAGACGCTCTGGTCGGCATGATCGCGGCACTCGCGGCGCAGGGTGTCGAACCCGGAATGGCGCTGCTCGCCGGCGTGCATCTGCACGGACTCGCCGCCGATCAATTGGTGAAACAGGGGATCGGGCCGTTGGGAATAACCGCGTCGGAAGTGATCGACGCGGCGCGCGAAGTGCTGAATCGCGCTATCCCGCCAATGCGCGAACGGTGAAGACTCCCAGGAAAGTCAGCGCGATCGACCCGATCAAATGGCTCGAGACCATCAGTGCCGCCCAACCGTACTGTGCGCGCATCAACAGTTCTGCCGCTTCGGCGGAAAACGACGAGAAAGTGGTCAAGCCACCGAGAAAACCGGTGATCACGAACAAGCGCAGTTCCAGCGGCACCGTACCCTGCTGGAAAACGTATTCGACGGCCACGCCGATCAGGTAGCCGCCGATCAGATTGGAGGCCAGTGTGCCGAGCGCAAGATTCGGCAGCACGGTGTTCAGTCCGATGTTCAGCATCCAGCGCAACCACGCGCCAAGGGCCGCGCCCACTCCCACCGCAAGAAATCCCGCGCCTGTCATCTCGCCCCTCCGTGAAAATTCGAATCAGCATAGCAACTGCCGCAGCCGCGGTCATCTGCAGCTGACGTCCAGCTCAAGATCGCCCAGGAAGGTAGTGATCGCCGTACGGACGATCCGTGTCACGGTTTTCGAAAACCATATCTTGCAAGAATTCTCTGCCCGGCATCCGAACGGACGTATTCGATGAATTTCAATGCGAAGTTCTCGTTGCCGTTGCCCTTCACCGCGGCAATCGGATACAGGATCGCCGTTTTGGTCGGCACCTCGAACAGTGTTTCGACCTTGTCGGGCATGATCGCCGCATCGGTTACATAAACGAAACCGGCGTCCGCTTCCCCGCGTGCGACGTAGTCGAGGCTCTGTCGCACGTTCTGAGTGTTGAGCGATTTTGCCTTTACGGCGTCCCACAGGCCGGCAGCCTCCAGCGCATCCTTGGTGTACCGCCCTACGGGCACGCTTTCAGGATTGCTGATGGCGAGGCGGGCTATACCTGCGTCCTTCAGGTCCTCAAGCGATTTCGGTACGGACTTTGCCCCCTTCGGTGCGACCACAACGAGCGTGTTGCGCACAATATCGTGGCGCGAGGTTCGCACGATCAGGTTCTGCTTGGCGGCGCGATCCATGGTTTCCTGGTCGGCCGACGCAAATACGTCAACCGGCGCGCCACGCGCAATCTGCTGCAGCAAGGCGCCCGAACTCGCAAAATTGAAATTGACCTTCTGGCCGGGGTTGACCTTCTCGTATTCCCTGCCGATTTCGGTGAAGGCATTGGTCAGGCTGGCCGCCGCAGAGACGATGATCTCCGCGCCCGTTGCCGTCCCGGTCGAAAGAGCCGCGACCAGCGCAACCGCAAGTACTTTGCATCTTTTCATATCGTTCTCCCGGGTAAGTGGCATGATCAGAAATCGAACTGCGCGCGCAAGGTGATTGCCTTCTCGTTGTCCGTGGTCACGCCGTTCGCTGTGACCGGCGTATCAAAGTTGGTCTGGACGTAGTTCACCAGGAAGCGCGTGTAGGCATTCGGCAACCACTTAAGCTGGACCGTGTAGGCGTTCGCCTTATTGGTCGAAACCGTGACCGGAGGAGATAGTGTCGCAGCGCCTGCACCCAGTACGCCGGTGCCCGCAGCATTGGTCGTGGTGAAATCACCGCCGTCGAACGCGCTGTATCGCAACCCCAACTCCCAGGCCCCCCAGCCACCGCCGTCTTCCATAGAGAAGTTGTTGCGCGGCCGCAGTCGTCCGTACACACCGCCGCGATACGAATCGGCATAGGCTTCGCCAGTGATCATCCAGCCCAGGCTGACATAGAACGCGTCGAGCTTGCGGTCATAGGCCACCCCGCCGGCCGTACTGCCCTCATATTGAGCCTGCCAGTATTCGCCCTGGACCTTGACCGGGCCGAAAGCCGCCGTCGTTTCCAATTCCGAAATGGTCCGATCGATATCAGTACCCGACAAGCTCGCTGAATTGAAGAATGTGATTCCCCGCGCCTCGGTCTGCACCGTGGCAGGGGTAAACGCGGTCCCGCCTCTGGTAGTGACGCTTCCGTTCTTGTACGACCCGCCGAAATGGAGAACGAGGTCCGGGACATTCAGAAATTCCGCAAAGTTCTGGACCAAGCGGACGGAAACATCCTTGCCGTCGGTTCTTGCCTCGTCGGTGTTGCCCTGGCTCTCCTCCAGGTTCAATCCCGTCCCGTTGCTGACCGTGACACCGTAGTACATGCCCTTGAGCGGCGCGCCGTGCACCATGATGCCGCGGTCATAGTTTAGGTTCTGCAGCAGCGACTGGGTAAGCGCGCGTTCCTGGAAATCGGTCAACACGTCAGGCATGCTGTTCTCGAAACCAAACTGCGGCTTGAATTGCCCGATCCGCACCCGCGCAGCCTTGAACCAGGCCGCGTCCAGCCAGCCGTTGGTCAGGGCGGCTGTCTGGGCAGTGGTTCCGGTTGCCGCTCCGTTGATGAATTCGCCCTCGACGTACATCTGGTAGTCCTTCATCACCGTCAAGGCCACGCCAATGCGGGCGCGTCGCAATCCAAATGTGCTGGCGCTGATGCCGTTGGGATCGTAGGTGCGGTAATCACCCTGGATGCGGCCGTTGAACCGCAGCGTCCAGTTTCCGAGCGGGTCGTTGAACCCGACCCCTTCCCCAAGCGACGCGGTTGGCACCGAAGAATCGACCTTCTGCTGAACGGCCGTGGTCTTCTCCTTGTTGTCGTTTACCTGGCCCTTGAGCGAATCGATTTCCTTGGTAAGCGATTTCACCGACTCCTCGAGCTCCTCGACCCGCTGCGACGCGTCCTGCGCCGATACCGGACCCGCAGTGCCTAGCAAGGCGGCAGCGACCGCCGCGGCAATCTGGTTCTTCCGAAAGATCTTCTTGTTCATTTCGATGCCTCCTCTTTTATGTACGTGATTGCGCTTGTCTGAACTCCCGCGACTCCTTCGTAATATACGAGAGGATATAACGAAGGCCAAAAAAATTTACCGTACGGCGCCCAGCGAAAGCGGCGCCTGAGTGCCGTTGGTCTCCACCGAAGTCTCCATCAGCAATTGGCGAATGATGCCGCGCACGGGAATGCCTTTCTCGTCCCGATACGGCGGGCCCTTGAGATCCACGGTTCGCTCCACCCTTCCCTTGTGCAGGACCACCAGGTTCTCGGCCAGCGCCGCTACATCCTGAGGGTCATGCGTAATGACCAGCATCGGCACTTTGAACAGCCATTGCGTGTTAAGCAGTTCCTGGCGCATGCGGATACGCAACAACGGATCGAGGGCCGCAAACGGTTCGTCGAGCAGCAGAATTGCCGGCTTCCTGATGAGAGCGCGCGCCAATCCGACGCGTTGTCGCTGGCCCCCGGAAATCTGCCACGGATAGCTTTGTGCCAGACTGCCGATCTCGAAAATCTCCAGGACATCCCACACTTTCCGGACCATGTCTTTGCCGGGCCGTCGCCGCCACCAGTGACTCACCGGGAACGCAATGTTCTCCTCGACGGTGAGATGCGGGAACAGCGCGTAGTCCTGAAAAACGTATCCAACCGAGCGTAACCTTGCGGGAACATCGATTCCACGTTTCGAGTCGAACAACACGGCGCCATCCACGGCGACCCGACCTGCATCCGGCCTTTCCAGCCCGGCGATCGCCCGGAGCGTCAGGCTTTTCCCGGATCCGGAGGCGCCGAATACGACACTGACGTCGTCCTGGCAGGTGAAGTCCACGTCGAGTCGGAACTCGCGTCCAGACGAGCGAAGCGTCTTTCGGATCTGGACTTCCACCCGCAATCCGCTCTCCTAAGCCACAAGGCGCGGACGTAACATCCGACCTGACGCCACCAGAATCGTGATACACACGACCGAGGTCACAATCACCAGGAAGTTCGCAACATCGTCCTTGCCCGCCTGCACCGCTTCATATACGGCAATCGAAAGGGTTTGCGTCTTTCCCGGAAGGCTGCCTGCCACCATTAATGTGGCGCCGAACTCACCCATTGCCCGCGCAAACGCAAGCATCGCGCCGGCCAGTATTCCGCGCCAGGCGAGAGGCAATGTCACTCGAACGAAGACCTCCCATTCCGATTTGCCCAATACACGCGCCGCCTGCTCGTACTGGTGTTCGACGCCCTCGAAGGCCGCACGTGCCCCCTTGTAGACCAGCGGAAACGCCACTACGGCGGCGGCGATTACGGCGCCCTGCCATGTGAACACCAGTGAGATGCCAAACTGGGCCTCCAACCAATGGCCGATCGGACCGCGACGTCCCACCAACACCAACAGGTAGTATCCCAATACTGTCGGCGGCATAACCATCGGCAGCGTCATCGCCGCATCCAGCAATTCACGCCCCATGAATTTCACACGTGCAATGAGATATGCCAGCAGTATGCCGGCGAGCGTCGCAAGCACGGTCGCCCACCCCGCCACCTTGAGCGTCAACATCAGAGGAACGAGAACTTCGTTAGAAGTGATCACCGTGAATTCACGTTCCTGGGGGTTTCCCGGACCGTCGTATTTTGATTTATATAACGGTGCTCAGACTAACGACTGGGGTTTGGCACGTCAAGGTGCGCTTCCCCGGGAAACACCAAAAAAGGCGGCACTCCTTTACAGGAGTGCCGCTTTCCGCTCAAAAGGGGAGCGCTCCGGGAGCGAGCTCGTTCATCCCATTCCAAAAGCGTTCCACCATCGCTATATTCACAGAGATATAACGATGGCGTCAACACGTATCTGCAGATTTGCACCACTGGACGGGAAAATCATGGCTTTTCAACCTGTTGACTGGGTGTCCGATGAATGCTCCGCGACCCGATGGAGATCCAACGAGGACAAAATCGACTGGAAGGCCGATCAGCAGACCGGCATACCTTTTAACGCTCGGTCAACAAGCTCGAAAAGTTCTGCAGCTCCCTGCTAACACTCGCGGTCGCCTTGTCTTCCATCTCTCTGTATCGCTGCAGGACCTCGCGCCCGAAATCGGTGACCGCGGCGCCGCCCCCGGCTTTGCCACCAGTCAACGTTTCGACCACAGGAAAATTGAAACACTGGTTCATGGTGTCCACCAGCAGCCAAGCACGGCGATAGGACATTTTCATGCGTCTCGCCGCCGCCGAAATGGAGCCGGTTTCACCGATGGCCTGCAATAGATCGGCCTTTCCCGGACCCATTGCGATGGCCTTGCGGAACATGATGCGGATCTGCGGTCTGAGGGTGCCTTTCGCCGCGTTCTTCCTGGACTTGGCCTGCGCCATCGATGTCTGCGCGATCAGGACCAGCGGTCTGCGGCGGCGTCGTCGCTTTCGCGGGCCTCGACCCAGCGCGATCCCTCTGACGTCGTTTCCTTCTTCCAGAACGGCGCGCGAGTCTTCAGATAATCCATGAGGAACTCGCAAGCGTCGAAAGCCTCGCCGCGATGCGCGCCGGTGACCACCACCAGCACGATCTGGTCACCCGGCTTGAGCGTACCGACTCGATGGATGACCAGTGCATCGTAAATACTCCAGCGCGAACGGGCTTCGGTGACAATTTTCTCCAGTGCCTTCTCGGTCATGCCCGGGTAATGCTCCAGAGTCATCGCGGCGACGCGGTCGCCTTCGTTCAGATCGCGCACCACGCCGATGAAGCTCGCCACTGCGCCGATCTTTGGGTTGCCGCGACGCATCGCCGCAATCTCAACCCCGATGTCGAAGTCTCCAGTCTGTACGCGTACCGACACATTAGCCTCCGGTTACCGGCGGCATGAACGCCACCGTGTCCCCGCTCCTGATCGGAGTATCGGCGCCGGCCATGTCCTCGTTGACGGCAATGAGAACCGGCTTGCCCGGCGCCAGTTCATGTGCCCAGGCTGCGCCTCTCTGCCTGAGCCACGCCGTCAGGCCGGCCACGTCCTTCACCGACTCGGGGACGGCCACCTGCTCGCTGTCGCAGCCGAACGCTTCCCGCAGCCGCGCGAAGTACAGCACCTCGATGGTGGTGATGCGGGAGTCGTCTGGTTTCATATGTCGATACAGTAGTGTCCGACACGTTTCATAACAAGATCAGCTGGTTGCCGGATGGAGTGGTTTCTTGCATTGGTGCCATGCCGGTAAGCAACTGAAGCAAGGGTATTTTCTCGAAGGGTGTCACACTCA
>Ga0184627_10000600_pt1 | contig 13912 bp, 16 predicted proteins | sample PLM3_127_b1_FD_133150 | JGI IMG/M metagenome (GOLD analysis project Ga0184627, IMG submission 133150) | Groundwater sediment microbial communities from an aquifer in East River, Colorado, USA - PLM3_127_b1 | ecosystem: Environmental > Terrestrial > Soil > Riparian zone | place: USA: East River...
GCTGAAGGCATCTAAGCGTGAAACCCTCCACGAGATGAGATCTCCCAGGTCGCAAGACCTCTGAAGGCTCCTGGTAGACGACCAGGTTGATAGGCCAGGTGTGGAAGCGCCGCGAGGCGTTAAGCTGACTGGTACTAATAAGCCGTGCGGCTTGACCATTTTCTCTTTCTGCCGGAAACCGAAAGGTTTCCGGATACACACGCGAGGTGTGGTCGATTTGAACTACCGTTTGCAGGATATTCAGTTGTCCGCTCTTTGAGATAGTTCGGGACGATCGGCAAGGCGACGAGGCGTGGCTGAGAGCTGCGTTCCGCCTTGTCGGACCCCGGACACGCTATCTGGCAAACCGGCTATGCGCCGGTTCGCTATCAAGTTTCCCGGTGGTCATAGGGGCAGGGTCACACCCGTTCCCATTCCGAACACGGAAGTTAAGCCTGCCACCGCCGATGGTACTGCATGCGCAGGTGTGTGGGAGAGTAGGTCGCTGCCGGGATTCATTCTTTGAGAGCCCGCTTCATGATTGAAGCGGGCTTTTTCTCTGTACGCTCACGAGGTCGATGGCGACGGGTCGAGCGTTGCCGCCGGCTGCGAGGGAATGATCAGCCACCCGATGACATACGCCAGCACGCCGCAGACGACTGCGCCCGGGTAGATCGCCAGGATGACGGCGGCGAGCCGAACAAGTGTGGAGTCCAGACCGAAATACTCCGCCAGCCCGCCGCACACGCCGCCGATCTTGCGGTCCGTCGCCGAGCGGACCAGAGCCTTGCCGGTGTAAGCGCGCGCGGCGGCACCGTCGACCGGCAGGATCAGCCACGCGGCCGCGTACGCGAGCAGTCCGCCAATAATCGCGCCTGGGATGATCGACAAAATGACCCACGCCAGCCGCACGACGGTCACGTCCGTATTCAGATACGCGGCGATGCCGGCGCAGACGCCGCCGACCTTGCCTTCGGCCGGCAGCCGCGTGAGCCGCCGCGGGGGCGATCCTTCCTGGGCGGCAGCCCCGCAGAAACGGCAGAACGAGGAGCCGGCGTCAATCTCCCGGGAACAACGCGCACATGTCATGGCTTGCCTCCGTCGCGGAACCGTCTTCTGGTATAGACGACGATATACAGGCCAAGGTTCGCCGCCAGGACTGCGAGTCCAATGACGACCTGAGCCTCACGGGTAAGGCCACCAGGGTACAGGACGGGGAACAGGTACCGCGCGACGAAGTCGCCGCTGTAATTGTCGAGACCTGCCTTCGCACGCAGGTCGTGCTCGAGCGGCGTCAATGGACAGATGCCGCCGGAAAACTCGATGGAGACGGCCCAGGCGGCAGCCGGGATGTGCAGCCATGGAATCCAGCGCCATCGAAGCGCCAGCAGGGCCCCGGCCGCGGCGAACAGAACAAAGGCGAGGTGGAGGAGCACAACTAGCCCTGCCAGGACCGCGAAGCCCTCCGCCATGCATTGATGCTAGTCCGCTGGAAACGTGATCCGTCACCTAATTCCCGGCCGGGGCATCCCGGCTGGCGGCGTTGCTTCTCCCTCAAGGAATGACCAATATTCTCGGTCGTCGCGCCTGGCCAATCCGGGCGCGGCGCTCCGGGACCTAGGCAACGGATCACGTTTCCAGGGGACCAGCCGATGCCAGAACTGCCCGACATTCTGCTGTACCTGCACGCGCTGCAACCCAGGATCGTCGAACGCCGCGTGACGGGCGTGCGACTGGCAAGCCCGTTCCTGCTGCGATCGATCCACCCTCCGCTATCGGCGATCGAAGGCCGGACTATCGTGGGGCTGCATCGCCTCGGCAAACGCATCGTGCTGGAAGCCGAAGGGGAGTTGTTCCTCGTCTTCCATCTGATGATTGCGGGCCGATTCCGGTGGAAGCCGCCTGGCACCCGAATTCCCGGCAAGGTTGGCTTGCTCGCGCTCGACTTCGACCGTGGGACGCTGGTGCTGACCGAGGCAGGAACGAAGAGACAGGCCTCGCTTCACGTCGTGCAGGGGCGCAGCGAGCTCACGAAGCACGACCCCGGCGGGCTCGAAGTGCTCGAGGCGGAACTGCCAGCCTTCCAGCGCGTGCTGCAGCAGGACAACCACACACTCAAGCGGGCCTTGACCGACCCGCACCTGTTCAGCGGCATCGGCAACGCGTACTCAGACGAAATTCTCCATGCGGCCCGCCTGTCGCCGTTCAAGCAGACGGCCTCGCTGACGGACGCCGAGATTCGACGCGTATACGATGCAGCACGCCTGACGCTGTTCCTGTGGACCTCGCGCCTCCAGGACGAAGCGGGCGATGACTTTCCCGAGAAGGTAACGGCGTTCCGCGAAGGCATGGCGGTGCACGGACGGTACGGCCAGCCGTGCCCGGACTGTGGCTCGCCGGTGCAGCGGGTGGTCTATGCGGCCAACGAGGCGAATTACTGCGCGAACTGCCAGACCGGCGGACGGCTGCTGGCCGATCGTTCGCTATCGCGCCTGCTGCGCGACGACTGGCCGCGCACCTTGGAGGAGCTCGAGCGCCGCCGCCGCGGCTAATCTGGTCCGGCTTCCGCCTTCGCCCTCCGGGCTTCGGCGGACAAGAAAGCCGGACACTGCGTACGACCCGGTGTACGACGATTGATGTACGTAGTGTCCGCCTTCACCCCTCGACTATGCTCGGGGTGCCCTGAGCGGAGTCGAAGGGCATGCGGACCTTTAGGGTATTTTGATTCGTCCATGCTTCGCTTCCAGCGAACCCGCGTCCTCGTCATAGTCCTGGCCGCGTCGTTTCTCGTGCAAGGCGCTGCGGCGCACGCTCAAATCGAGCTGCGCTGGGGCGGCGACGCCGAGGGCGGGGCACCCTTTGTCGAGGCCGATCCCCGGGATCCGTCTCGCGTCGTCGGGTTCGACGTCGAGGTCGCCGAACTGCTCGCCCGTGAGCTGGGCCGCGTGCCGCGGTTCGTCCAGGTCGGGTTCACCAGCCTCGATCCATCGGCCGCGAGGGGTGACTTCGACATCGGCCTGAGCGGCATCGAGGACAGTCCCGTTCGTCGGGCGCGACTGGCCGTCACCACCCCCTACTACGAGTTCCGCGAGATCCTGACCGTCCGCCAGGCAGACCGCGACCGCTTCCGAACGCTCGCGGAGCTTCGCGGCCGTCGTGTTGCCACGCTTGGCGCCACCCTCGCCTATGACCTCCTGGTCTCGGCACAAGCCGAACATGGCCTCGCCGTCGTGACCTACGAGGACGACGTGCATCCGTACAGCGACCTGGCGCTGGGTCGGGTCGACGCGGTGGTGCTCGACTACGTGCTTGCCGAGCGAGGCGTGAGCAGGAATGCCGGCCTCGTCAATCAGGACGCCGATCTCGGGGTCGGCTACTACGTGGGCGTGCTGGCGCCAGGGCAGACGGTCCTGCGCGATCGGATCGACGACATCCTGCGACAGGCGATGCGCGACGGGCGCCTGGAGGCGATCTTCCGCCGCTGGGACATGTGGAACGAGGATCAGCCTCGCCTCTATGCGCGCGTGCTGGCGGGCGAATCGATCGAGATGGTGCCTGCGGCTGCCGGCACCGCGTCGCCGAGCACGTGGGAAGCCGTGCGCCGGTATCTCCCGGCGCTCGTCCGCGCCGCGGTCATCACACTGATCCTGTCATGCGCGGCCATGGCGCTCGCCGTCTTCATCGGCGTGTTGATTGCGAGCGGGCGCGTATACGGCAGCCGTCCGCTCCAGGCCGTCCTGACCGGGTACGTCGAGGTGATACGTGGCACGCCGCTCCTGCTCCAGCTGTTCGTGCTGTACTTCGGCCTCGCATCGGTCGTGCGATTGCCGGCCTTCGTAGCCGCGCTCATCGGTCTTGGCCTCAATTACGCGGCCTATGAAAGTGAAATCTATCGGAGTGCGCTCCAGGCCGTGCCGCAAGGTCAGCTCGACGCAGCTCGCACGCTCGGCTTCACCGACCGGCAGACGCTGGCCCTCGTGCGCGGTCCGCAGGCGTTCCGGCTGGCCCTGGCGCCGATGACCAACGATTTCGTTGCGCTGCTGAAAGACAGCTCGCTGGTCTCCGTGATTACCGTGGTCGAACTGACGAAACAGACCTCGATCTTCGCCGCCAACATCGGGAGCTGGGTCGTGCCAGGAGCGCTCTGCGCGGCGCTGTACCTCGCGCTCTCCCTGCCGCTGGCCCGGCTTGCACGGCGCATCGAGAAGGGCTGGCAGCCGCGATGACCACGCTCGAGGTTTGCGACGTGGCGATCCGGCGCGGCGTCCGGGCTGTCGTCGAGGGCGTCTCGTTCTCCACCGCGCCCGGCGAGCTGCTCGCGATCATGGGAGTGTCCGGATCGGGAAAAACCACGGTCCTGCGCGTCGTGGCGGGGCTCGATCCGATCGCTGCGGGCACCATCGATGTCGGCGGCGTGCGTCTGGCCCCCGGCCACACGCCGCGCGGCCACACCAGGCGCGATTTGCATCGGTCCGTCGGCATCGTCTTTCAGTTTCATCACCTGTTTTCGCACATGAACGCGCTGGACAATGTGTCGCTGGCGCCGATCCACGTGCTCCGCCGGCCCCGCGCGGAGGCCGTCCGGCGCGCCCGCGAGCTGCTCGATCTGCTCGGCGTCGGCGGGCGGGCGGAGGCGATGCCCCATGAGCTCTCGGGCGGTGAGGCGCAGCGTGTCGCGATCGCGCGCGCGCTGGCCGTCGATCCGCCCGTGCTGCTGATGGACGAACCCACCGCGTCGCTCGATCGCGCCCGCCGCGACGACCTTGCGCGCACCTTGACGCAACTGGCCGCGCAGGGCCGGACGGTCATCGTCGCCACGCACGACGTCGATTTCGCGCGCGCGTGTGCGCATCGCGTGGTGATGCTTGACGAGGGCCGCGTCGTGGATGAGGGGTCACCCGAACTGGTACTGGCCTCGCGAGCCTTTATGGCTCGCGAGCCGGACCGTGAAGGTCCGCCCCGCATAGAATAGTCGGACGCCAGATGACGCCGGCGGCCGTTCAGACTGATGCGCTTTACGTCGAGCTCGACACGGAGCGCAAGCTCAGGTCTCGAAACAAACTCTATTACCGCGTTCTTCACTGGCCGATCTGGGTTTTTGTGTTCTTCATCGCGCCAGGTCCGCTGACGTTCGACCTCTTCGAGCGCGGTTTCGATCAGCGCACCCTCATGTGGCTGTCGATCGTGCTGCTCGGTACCGGCGTTGCGGCGCTGCGGGGCCGCCTGCCCGGATGCGAGCCCATGCCCTACATCATCCGGTTCACCGAGGATCGCCCGAACCCGTTCTACCGGAGGGTCTGCTACACGACCGCCTGGGGCGAGGTGGTCGCGTTTGCCGCCCTGAACACGGCGGGCCTCGCCTACGCGGTGGCGACAGGCGACTGGCGCTTGAAGCAGATGTACGTCGCCGCATATTTCCCGATCGCCGGTATCGTGTGGGCGCTCGGCGCGCTGGGCCGGCTGCCGCGCGTCAAAGCGTCGACGCAAGGGGAGGGACACGAGCGGCGGTACTTCTACGGATCGGTGTGGGCGGTGCTGATCGCACACCCGGCGCTGTGGGTGATGTGGAAACTGCTGCCCGCAACCCGTGCGGGCGATATCGTGAAGCTCACCATGTTCGTCGCCATCCTGGGTTTCGTCGGACGCCTGTCGCGTCTCGGGCTCCTGCCGCGCACGCGGCCAATCGTACCCGGGGAACTGGCGGTTTCTGATTAGCGTAGCCCACTGTTGACCTCTGACTCTTGACCTTTCATGGCAGCTTCGATTGACGCACTGACCTCGACCACGCTCAAGCACCTGCGCGAGCGCTGGTGGAACGACGACTTCACCGAATTCCTGGTTGAGACGCTTCGGCCGCGTCCGGGCAACCGGATTCTCGACGTCGGCTGCGGCGAGGGAACCGCGGAGGTGCGCATCGGACGGCTGCATGTCTCGCAGATCCGTCTCGTCGGCGTCGACCTCATGATCGAACGCGTGATGGTGGCGCGGCGCCAGACGGCCTCGCACAACCAGCGTGTTGGACTCGCGACGGCCGATGCGTGCTATCTGCCATTTCGTGACGGCGTGTTCGACTCCACGTTCTGCGTCGCCGTGCTCCAGCACATCGGCGACGTCGATGCCGCGGTCGGCGAGTTCGCCCGTGTGACGACGGCGGGCGGCCGCGTCCTGGCGGTGGAACCCGACAACAGCGCGCGATACTCCTACTCGGCCACGCCCGCCGGCCTGAAGGCGTTCGAGATGTCCGCTCGCTTCTTCGCCGCGCTCGCCGCCGCGCACGGGGACGTGACCGACGCGGCCGTCGGTCCGCGGCTGCCCTCTCTCTTCGCCCGCCACGGCATCGAGCCGATCGACGTCAGGCTGTTCCCGGTCTCCCAGACCAGACTCGGTGTGCCACCGGGCGACGTGTGGGCACGCCGGCGAGACGCCGTTGAGCAGGCCATCGAGCAAGCGCCCACCGACGCGGTGCGGGCGCTCGGCCGCGAGTATCTCGAGATTCTCACGTCGTACGCCGCCGAAGCGGCGAGCGCTGGTTCGGCATTTGTCGAGATCCAGAACACCATGCTGTTCGCCACCGTTGGCCAGAAAACCGGGTAGCGAAGGCCACGAAGGCTGGGACGAGTACGCGCCGTTCTACGACTGGGAGAACGCGCGCACGTTCGGCCGGCGCGACGTGCCCTTCTGGCGCACCGTTGCGCTGGCGTCTGGCGACCCGGTGCTCGAGCTCGGGTGCGGCACGGGACGCGTCGCCATGCCGCTCGGCCGCGCCGGCGTGCGTCTGGTCGGCATCGATCGCTCGGAGCCGATGCTGACGCGGGCGCGGCGGCGTGTGACGCGCGCGCGTCTCGGCGGACACGTGGGCCTGGTCCGCGGCGACATCCGGGCCTTGCCGTTTCCGGTGTCGGCCTTCTCCCTGGTGATGGCGCCCTACGGCGTGCTGCAGTCGCTGCTGCGTGAACGCGATCTCGCCGCCACGCTCGCTGCCGTACACCGTGTGCTGCGTCGCGGAGGAACCTTCGGCGTGGAACTTGTGGCGGACCTGCCCTCGTGGGACGAGTATCGGAAGCGCGTGAGCCTGAAGGGATGGAGGCGTCGCCACGGCGGCGCGCACGTCACGCTGGTGGAAACCGTGCGGCAGGATCGAGCCAGGCACCTCACGATCTTCGATCAGGCGTTCACCGAACGGCGCGGGCATCAGCGCCGCACGCGGCGCTTCGCGCTCACGTTCCGGACGCTTTCGGTGCCCCAGATGGTCCGCCGGCTCGAGAAGACCGGCTTCGAGATCACGGCGCTCCTCGGCGACTATCGCGGCCGGGCGTGGGATTCACGGGCTGACGTATGGATTATCTTGGCGAAAAAAGCCTGAACGACCCGAACGACCCGAACGATCCGAACGATCCGGACGACCCGAACGACCCGCCTCCGCTTTGCACCGACATTCCGCCGTGCAAAGCTTCGGCGAGGCCTCGCCGGAGCTCGTCTGGGGGAGCCGCGACGAGCGAAGGCGGGTCTGGTAGAATCGTCGTTGCTTTTCCGCCCATTTTTTCTGGAGTTCCGCCATGTCTGGCCATTCCAAGTGGCACACAATCAAGCATAAGAAGGGTGCCGCCGACGCCAAGCGCGGCAAGGTGTTCACGCGCCTCATCAAGGAATTGACCGTCGCGGCGCGGCACGGCGGCGGCGACCCCGAGATGAATCCCCGCCTGCGCACGATTATCGCGGACGCCAAGGCGAGCAACATGCCGCGCGAGAACATCGAACGCGCGATCCGTCGGGGGACGGGGGAGGAGCCCGGCGTCAGCTACGACGAAGTCACCTACGAGGGCTACGGCCCGGGCGGCGTCGCGCTGCTGATTGAAACGCTCACCGACAACAAGAACCGCACGGTCGGGGAGGTTCGTCATCTCCTCGGCAAGCACGCCGGGAACCTGGCTGCCGAGAACAGCGTCGCCTGGATGTTCTCCCGCAAGGGCCAGATCTTCGTCGAAAAGGGCAAGATCGATGAAGACAAGCTCCTGTCAGCGGCACTCGACGCTGGCGCCGACGACATGAATGACGACGAGAGCGGCTGGGAAATCGTGTGCGCGCCCGAGCGCTTCGAGGCCGTGCGCGACGCCGTCAAGGCGCTCGGCGTCGAGCCCGCGAGCGCCGCGATCGCGATGGTCCCGCAAAACTACGTCAAGCTCGTGGGCAAGGAAGCGCAGCAGATGCTGAAGCTGATGGAGGCCATCGAGGACCACGACGACGTCCAGCACGTCTGGGCCAACTTCGACGTCGAGGAGAAGGAGATCGAGGCCTCGTTCGCGTGAGGATTTTCGGGATCGATCCGGGCTCCGGGCGCACCGGCTACGGCTGCGTGGAGACGGACGGCCGCGCCGCACGCCTCGTCACCTGCGGCGCCATCAGCGCCCCTGCGGGTGACGCGTTTCCGCAGCGCCTGGCCCGCATCCATCGCGAGCTCTCGGCCCTGCTGGCCAGTTGCGCCCCGGACTGCGTCGCGATTGAGAGCGTGTTTCACGCGTCCAACGCACGCAGCGCCCTCAAACTGGGGCATGCCCGCGGCGTCGCGATGCTGGCGGCCGTGGAATTCGGCTGTCCGGTCGTGGAATACACGCCGGCAGCCATTAAACGGGCGGTGGTCGGTTACGGCCGCGCCGAGAAGCACCAGGTCCAGCAGATGATCAAGCTGCTGCTCGGCCTCGTGCACCCGCCCGCGCCGCACGACGCCGCCGACGCGCTCGCCGTCGCGATCTGTCATCTGCATTCCACGCCGGGATTCGGGATCCGGGATCCGGGATCCGCCATTCGAGTCCCGAATCCCGAGTCCCGGATCCCGGACAAGCGTCAGCTCCGTTCCTGGCGCCAGTACCGTCCTCCCACCAACGGATGATCGCGTTTCTTCGCGGCCGAATCCTCGACAAACAGCCGAACCTGCTTATCGTTGACGTCCAGGGCGTGGGCTATGAAGTGCACGTGCCACTCTCGACGTACTACGATGTCGGCGAGGCCGGAACCGATGTCGCGCTGCACATCTACACGCACGTGCGCGAAGAGGCGCTTCAGCTCTACGGATTCCTGACGACGATCGAGCAGCAGTTGTTCGAACGCCTGATCGCGATTAGCGGGATCGGGCCCAAGCTTGCGGTCGCGGTGCTGTCAGGTATCGAGCCGCGCGACCTGATCGGAGCGGTGCACCGCAGCGATATCGCCCGGCTCACAGGCATTCCAGGAGTCGGCCGCAAGACGGCGGAGCGAATGGTGCTGGAGTTGAAGGACAGGCTCGCCCATCTGGCGGTCTCTGCGGGCGGCGAGGCACACGCCCCGGTGGCACCAGGCGAGCGGCTTCGTGACGACGTCCTCTCGGCGCTCCAGAACCTGGGCTATCATCGGCCGCTGGCCGAGAAGGCGGTCGACTCCACACTGTCGCCGACCAGCGTGTCAGGCTTCGAGCAGGCGCTCAAGGCCGCACTGCGGGAGCTGATGCGGTGACCGATCGCGTCGTAGCCGGCGGCCGCGTCGAGGAAGACACGCAGTATGAAACCGGGCTTCGCCCGCGCTCGCTCAACGAGTACATCGGGCAGGACCGTGTTCGCGACAACCTCGAAGTCTCGATCGCGGCGGCGCGCGGCCGGGCCGAGGCGCTCGATCATGTCCTGCTCTACGGACCGCCCGGGCTGGGGAAAACGACGCTCGCATATGTCATCGGCAACGAAATGGGCGTGCCTGTCCGCGCCACCGCCGGGCCCGTCATCGAGAGGCCGGGCGATCTGGCCGCGATGCTGACCAACCTGCAGCAGCACGAAGTGCTGTTCATCGACGAAATCCACCGTCTGGCACCGGCGATCGAGGAGATCCTGTATCCGGCGATGGAGGATTACGAGCTCGACATCATCATCGGGCAGGGTCCGAGCGCGCGTTCCGTCAAGGTGCCATTGCAGCGGTTTACCCTCATCGGCGCCACCACCCGCGCGGGCCTTCTTACGTCTCCGTTGCGGGCTCGCTTCGGCATCGTGCACCGCCTCGACTTTTATGAGGCCTCCGACATCGAAGAGATCGTCCGCCGTTCCGCGAGGATACTCGGGGTCGTGATAGACGACGAGGCAGGCAAAGAGGTGGCACGCCGGTCGCGCGGCACGCCCAGGATTGCCAACCGGCTGCTGAGGCGCGTGCGGGATTACGCGCAGGTACGGGCAGACGGCCGGATTACGGTCGACGTCGCGCGCGCGGCGATGAAGCTGCTCGAGGTGGACGACCAGGGCTTCGACGAAGTCGATCGCAAGCTGCTGCGGACGATCATCGAAAAATTCAGCGGCGGACCCGTTGGCGTCAACAGCCTGGCCGCGTCCATCAGCGAAGAGAAGGATGCGATCGAGGACATCTATGAGCCGTTCCTGATTCAGGCGGGCTTTCTCGATCGCACACCGCGCGGCCGCATTGCCACGGCGCGGGCGTACGAGTACTTCGGGCTCACCGCTCCAGGGAGGGATACTCGTCTGTGGTAACCACTCGACCAACACCGCCCGCCCTCGTGCGCGCGCGCATCTCCAGCATCGCCGGCTACGTGCCGCCCCGGGTCCTCACCAATGCCGACCTTGAAAAGATGGTCGACACCAGCGACGAGTGGATCATGCAGCGCGTCGGCATCCGGGAGCGTCACGTCGTCGACGCCGGCGCGGCCACCTCCGATCTCGCCAAGGAGGCGTCGCTGTCGGCGATCCGGAAGGCCGGCCTGACGCCCGCCGACATCGATTTCATCCTTGTGGCGACCACTACGCCCGACACGTTCTTTCCCAGCACCGCGTGTGTGCTGCAGGCGAAGATCGGCGCCTCCCGCGCGTGGGGCTACGACCTGCTCGCCGCCTGCTCGGGGTTTACCTATGCGCTGACGACGGCGTCGCAGATCGTGTCGGCGGGCGGCAGCCGGCACGCCCTGGTCGTCGGTGCGGACGTGATGTCCAGCATCATCGACTACACCGACCGCGCGACATGCGTGCTGTTCGGCGACGGGGCCGGCGCGGTGGTGGTCGAGCCCAGCGATGACGACGCGATAGGCATCCTCGATTTCGAAAACTATGTGGACGGCAACGGGGGGCCCGCGCTCTGCATGCCCGCCGGCGGCAGCCGGATGCCCGCGACGCGCGAGACGGTGGAACAGCGCCTGCACTACGTGAAACAGGACGGCCAGGCCGTGTTCAAGTTCGCCGTCCGCAACATGGAAGAGGTCTGCCGCCGGATTCTGGAGCGCAACCGCCTCACCGCGGAGCAGATCGATCTGTTCGTGCCGCACCAGGCCAGCAGCCGCATCATCCTGGCGGCGGCCGAGAAGCTCGGCCTGCCGCGCGAGAAAATCGTGATCAATATCGATCGGTTCGGCAATACCACGGCCGGCACGATTCCCCTGGCCCTCAACGAGGCGGTCGAGGAAGGGCGTCTTCAGCGCGGCGACCTCGTCCTGCTGGCATCGGTGGGAGCCGGCTTCACGGTGGGCGGCGTGCTCTTGCGGTGGGCGTGAAGAAGACGACGCAGGTCAGAGGTCAAAGGTACGCTGTACGCTGTTGGTATGGCTCGGCCCCGTGTGACGCGCCTCCGCCAGCTGAGTCCCGGTCAGTCGCAGCGTCTCGAGGCGCTGCGGAAGGCTTCGCAGTTGCTGGACTCGGCGTTTGTCGTGCCCGGTACCTCGTACCGGATCGGGCTTGATCCGATTCTCGGCCTCGTTCCCGGCCTGGGCGACCTGGTGTCACCACTGTTTGCCATCGGCATCCTGTGGCAGGCGCGCGACCTCGCCATTCCCCGTGTCGTCCAGCTCCGGATGATCTTCAACGTCGCGATTGACGCCTTGCTGGGCGCCGTGCCCGTGATGGGCGACCTCTTCGATTTCGCCTGGAAGGCCAACAACATGAACCTGGCGCTGCTCGAGCGGCATGCCCAGGAGGAGCACAAGGCTTCCTCCGGCGACTGGGTGTTCGTCGTGGCGATGGTGCTGGTGCTCCTCGCCATTGCGGCCCTGCCGTTTGTCATCGCGGGCTGGCTGGTGACCGCCGTGCTTTAAATGGGGTCGGGAGTCATTTTTCGAGGACACTTCAAAGGCATCGCGCACGGACCATGGCGAAGTGTCCACGAAAAATGACTCCCGACCCCATTTTGCCGCGGGTATTTCTCCTGTCGCCGGCCAACTGCACCGGCCGGCGTGCGGGGCTGATAACGTCGCCGGACGCGGGGTTCGCGCTTGCGCGGCAATTGCAGAGCCGGGAGGGCGCGCCGCTCGGGGACGTCTTCAGCTTTGTCAGCGGGTTGTATTTCCGCGGCAAGCTTGCGTACGCACGGCGATTTGCGCGCCCGCCGGATCCGGGCGATCCCGTCGCGGCCGGAGGGGTGCTCGTGATGACGCCGAATGCGGGTCTGCGTACTGCCGACACGCCGGTGACGCTCCAGTCCCTCCGCGGGTTTGCCGGCGTGGAGATTGACGTGAGGAACGCCGCGTATCGGCGGCCACTCGAGCAGGCCGCGCGGGCGCTGCTCGCCGCCATCGGTCCCGACTGCCAGGTGGTGCTGCTCGGCAGCATTGCATCCGGGAAGTATGTCGATCTGCTGTTGCCGATCTTCGGGGAACGCCTGATGTTCCCCCCGCATTTCGTCGGCCGCGGCGACATGAGCCGCGGCGGACTCATGCTGCGCTGCGTGGCGGCCGGCCTCGAGCTCGACTACGCGCCGCTGGCCGGTGCCGCGCGCCACGGGCAGCGGCCCCCAAAGCTGGAACCGATACGAACCGCGAAGGCCACGACAATCACGAAGGTCACGAAAACGATACTCAAGAAATGATTCGTGTTCTTCGCGATTTTCATGTGCTTCGTGGTTGACTGAAATGGCCCGGGCGCCGCGCGTCACGATCCCCGCCGACGTCGATAACGCGATGCTGACGGTTGCCGGCCGCGAGGTGCGCCTGACGAACCTGCGGAAGCTGTTCTGGCCGGAACACGCCATCACCAAGGGCGCGCTGATCCAGTACTACGCGGATGTGGCGCCCGTCCTGCTTCCCCACATCCGTGATCGCGCGATGGTGATGAAGCGATATCCCCATGGCGCGGCAGGGCCCTTTTTCTTCATGAAGCGCGCGCCGGCGCCGCGTCCGGGCTGGATCCGTACGTGCGCCGTCGAGCACGGATCGGGCAGCGTGATCGACTTCCCCGTCATCGACGACGTGCCGTCGCTGCTCTGGGTCATCAATCTCGGGTGCATCGATCTGAACCAGTGGTACGCCAGATGCGACGACATCGATCGGCCGGATTACGTGCACTTCGACCTTGACCCTGGCGAGGGCGCGACGTTCGAGCAGGTGCGCGCGTGCGCGCTGATCGTGCGGGATGCGCTCGAGGCGCTCGGGATGCAGCCGCTTGTCAAGACGAGCGGATCGAAGGGAATGCATGTCTACGTCCCGATCGTGCGCGGGCCGGTGCAGAAAGCCGTCTGGACGTTTGCCAAGGCGCTCGCCGTGGCGCTGGCCTCACAGCATCCGGCATTGATGACGTCGGAGTACCGCGTGGCGAAGCGCCCAAAGGGACGGGTGCTTGTCGATTACAACCAGAACAGGTGGGGAAGCACGCTCGCGAGCATTTATTCCGTGCGTCCGCGGCCCCTGGCCACCGTGTCGACGCCGCTCACCTGGGCCGAGGTGGCGGGAGGCGGCAAGACCGAGGACTTTCGGATCGATAACGTCCCGGCGCGCGTCGAGGCACTGGGCGATCTCTGGAAGCCACTGCTGACCGCACGTGGCCGAACGGACCTGGAAAAACTACTTCAAGCCAAAGGTCAAAAGTCGAAGGTCAAATAGCGAGGCCTATTCTCCCAACAGCTCGCCGATCGGTTTGAGGTCGTCGATACGGTCGCAGCAGGCTTTGACCGCCACCAGCATCGGCACGGCCAGCAGCGTGCCCCAGAC
>Ga0184627_10000601_pt1 | contig 13882 bp, 13 predicted proteins | sample PLM3_127_b1_FD_133150 | JGI IMG/M metagenome (GOLD analysis project Ga0184627, IMG submission 133150) | Groundwater sediment microbial communities from an aquifer in East River, Colorado, USA - PLM3_127_b1 | ecosystem: Environmental > Terrestrial > Soil > Riparian zone | place: USA: East River...
ATGAACCCGGCCCGGGCGCGGGCGGTTGGGGGTCCTTGCCGGCCCGCCGGAATGAACCCGGCCCGGGCGCGGGCGGTTGGGGGTCCTTGCCGGCCCGCCGGAATGAACCCGGCCCGGGCGCGGTTGGCACCTCCGAGATGATGCGCTACTACAGGATGGCCGAGCTCGAGCCGGGCACCAAGCTGGCGCGCGGGGTGGTCAAGCGCGTCTGGGGGCTCACCCGCGCCTACCGGCTGCAGATCGCCCTGTACCTGGCAGCGATCGCGCTCTCCGCGCTCGTCGCGGTGGTGCCGCCGCTGCTGGTGCGCACGCTCATCAACGACGCCATCCCGCGCCGCAGCTACCACCTGGTCGACCTCATCGGCCTGGCCGCGGTCGGGGTGGCGCTCGCCAACGCCGGGCTCGGCCTGGCCCAGCGCTGGTTCTCGTCCCGGATCGGCGAAGGGCTCATCTACGACCTGCGGACCGCCCTGTTCGACCACGTGCAGCGCCAGCCGCTCGCGTTCTTCACCCACACCCAGACCGGCGCCCTCGTGAGCCGCATGAACAACGACGTGGTGGGCGCGCAGCGGGCCCTCACCGGCACCCTCGGGTCGGTCACCTCCAACGTCATCGGGCTGGTGGCGACGCTGACGGCCATGCTCGTGCTGAACTGGCGGATCACGCTCATCGCGCTGCTGGTGCTGCCCGTGTTCTTCCTGCCGGCCAAACGGGTCGGCAAGCGCCTCCAGGCGCTCACGCGCGAGTCGATGAACCTCAACGCGTCGATGAACACGGTGATGAACGAGCGCTTCAACGTGGCCGGCGCGCTGCTGGTGATGCTGTTCGGCCGGCGGCGGCGGGAGCTCGAAGAGTTCTCGGGCAAGGCGGCCCGGGTGCGCGACATCGGGGTGCGGTCGGCCATGTTCGGCCAGACCTTCTTCGTCGCGCTCGGCCTGGTCGGCGCGGTCGGCACCGCGGCCGTGTACTGGCTCGGGTCCCGGCTCGTGCTGGACGGCCGGCTCAAGGCCGGTGACGTCGTCGCCCTGGCCGCCTACGTCACCCAGGTCTACGGCCCACTCATGTCCCTCACCAACGCGCGCGTCGAGGTGATGACCGCGTTCGTGTCGTTCGAGCGGGTGTTCGAGGTCCTCGACCACCCGAGCCCGATCGCCGACCGCCCGGGCGCCCGCGACCTCGACACCCCGGTCAGGGGCGAGGTCGAGTTCGACCACGTGAGCTTCCAGTACGCCTCCGCGGAGGAGTCGACGCTGGCCAGCCTCACCGGCGACACCCAGGCGGCCGGCGGCCAGGCCGGTGAGCCGGTCCTGCGCGACGTCTCCTTCACCGCCGCGCCGGGCGAGCTGGTCGCGCTGGTCGGCCCGTCGGGGGCCGGCAAGACCACCACCGCGATGCTCCTCGGTCGCATCTACGACGCAACCGAGGGCGCCGTCCGGGTCGACGGGGTCGACGTGCGCGACCTGGCCCTCGAGAGCCTGCGCGGGGCGATCGGCGTGGTCACCCAGGACTCGCACCTGTTCCACGACACCATCCTGGCCAACCTGCGCTACGCCGACCCGGACGCGACCACGGAGGAGATCGAGGCGGCGTGCCGGGCCGCCCGCATCCTCGACCTCATCCAGAGCCTGCCCGACGGCTTCGAGACGGTCGTGGGGGAGCGCGGCTACCGGCTGTCGGGCGGGGAGAAGCAGCGCCTGGCCATCGCCCGGCTGCTGCTCGCCGACCCGGCCATCGTGATCCTGGACGAGGCAACCGCCCACCTCGACTCCGAGTCAGAGGTGCACATCCAGGAGGCGCTGGCCGAGGCGCTCACCGACCGGACCAGCCTGGTGATCGCGCACCGGTTGTCCACGATCGTCAACGCCGACCGCATCCTGGTCATCGACGGGGGCCGCATCGTCGAGCAGGGGTCCCATACCGAGCTGCTGACCAGGGGCGGCCTCTACGCCGAGCTGTACGCCACCCAGTTCGGCCGCGCCCCGGCATCGCCGCCAACCGGCGACGGAGCAGCGGTCAGGCAGGCGCTGGTCCAGGGCCCCCGAGCCTGACACCAGCAACCCGACCACCAACGGCGCCGCTGCGCTGGGCGGGAGCGTCGGGACCCGCTGAGGGCGGCGGCCACCAACCGGCCCCGCGGGACACCGGGCCGCCGGTCCTGGCATGCTCCCCGCGGCCGGTGCAGGTGCCGGGCCCGTCACGGGGGTGCGCTTGACCGAGTCCACGCACACGTTCCTGGCCCCGGCCGCGCCGTCGGCCGAGAAGCTTCGCGGGGGCTACTACACCCCGCGCCCGGTCGCCCGGTTCGTCGCCGCCTGGGCGAGCGCGGCTGGCCCGCGCATCCTCGAGCCGAGCTGCGGCGACGGCGCCATCCTGGCGGCGCTGGTCGACCATGCCCGCACCGCCGGACGCCTGGACGGGGACGGCATCCTCGGCGTGGAGCTGGACCAGGCCGAGGCGGCCAAGGCGCGACGGCACGGCGCCCGCGTGATCGCCGACGACTTCTTCGCGTGGTTCACCGAGGACCGCAGGGGGACCTTCGACGCCGTGGCGGGCAACCCGCCCTACATCCGCTTCGGCAACTGGACCGAGCAGAGCAGGGCGCGCGCCTTCGCCCTCATGCGCGACGCCGGGCTCCGCCCGACCCGGCTCACCAACGCGTGGGTGCCGTTCACCGTGGCGCCGTGGAGGCGCTGCGCCCCGGCGGCAGGGTGGCGCTGGTGCTCCCGGCCGAGCTGCTCCAGGTCGGCTACGCGGCACAGCTCAGGGAGCATCTGGTCGACCGGCTCGTCCAGCTCACCATCGCCAGCTTCCGGCACCTGGTGTTCGACGGTGTGCTCCAGGAGGTCGTCGTGCTGCTCGGCGAGCGCGGCCAGGGCTCCGCGCGGGTGCGCACCGTCGAGTACGGCGACGCGGCCGAGCTGCCGCCGTCGGGCGACGTCGTGCGGGACTCGGCATTCGCCCCGGCGCTCCGCCACGACCGGGAGAAGTGGACCAGGTACTACCTCCACGCCCCCCAGATCGAGGAGCTCCGGCGGGCCCGGGCCGAGGGGCGGCTGGGCACGTTCGCCGACGTCGCCCTGGTCGACGTCGGCGTCGTCTCGGGCCGCAACTCCTTCTTCTGCCTGACCCCGAGCCAGGTCCGCGAGCGGGGGCTCGGGCGCCTGTGCGTCCCCCTGGTCGGACGCTCGGCCCAGCTCAAGGGCATCCTGTTCGAGCCGGAGGACCTCGGAGGGCAGGTCGCCGAGGACGCCCGCTGCCAACTGCTTGCGGCCCCGGAGGGCCACCCGCTGGCCAGCGACCCCGCCTTGCGCCGCTACGTCGCCGAGGGCGAGGCGGCCGGCGTCCATCTCGGCTACAAGTGCTCGATCCGGCGGAGCTGGTGGTCGGTGCCCTCGGTGTGGACGCCGGACGCCTTCATGCTGCGCGGGCTGAAGCGCGCCCGCTCAGCGCTCGGGGGCGGCGGGGTCGTCCCTGGTCGAGAACACCGGCGTCGCGACCACTGGCGCGGCCCGGAGCCACTCCACGTCGATCCCGATGCTCCCCGTCCCGCTCCGGCCCGGGAGGTGGTGGCCTGGCAGGTGGCGCCCGTCGACCGCCCCGCCGAGCGGGGCCCAGCCGCGCCGGGGGACCCTACGGTGGGCGGTGAGGGCCAGGCCCGCCGAGGTCGGCCAGCCGCGCGGCGCCCACCACAGGGAGGTACAGGCGGCCAGGGTGGTCAAGAGCGCCGCCAGGGCGAGCCACAGGTAGCCGGCCGCGGTGGCTGGCTCGAGCTTGCCCACCTCGTCGGCGACCAGGCGGACCGCCCGGCCGGTGGCGGCCACCGGCTCGGTCCGGGCCAGCCGGCGCACGAGCGCCTTGGGGAACAGACGCTCCGCCATGGGCTTGGCGGCCGCGAGCATGCGCTCCACCACCGGCCTTGCCGTCCCGAGGAGGAACATGACCGGCTCGGTCGCCGAGATGCCGCCATCGCCACCACCCCCGGAGGCGCCCGGGCCGGAGCCGGCCCCCGGCGGGCCGGACGAGCTGCCGGTGGCAGACCCCGGCCCCGCCGGGCCGCCGACGGGCGCCGTGGTCCCGCCGGTCGTGGTGGTCGCCATGTTGGGCGGCAGCGGCGCCGTGGTCGGCGGCGCCGTCGTGGGCGGCTCGGTGGGCGGCGGCGCGGTGGTGGGCGGCTCGGTGGGCGGCGGCGCGGTGGTGGGCGGCTCGGTGGGCGGCGGCGGCACCGTGGTGGGCGGCTCGGTGGGCGGCGGCGGCACCGTGGTGGGTGGCTCGGTGGCGGGAGGGGCGGTCGTGGTGGGCGGCTCCTGCGCGGCCACGCTCGCGGCCTGCAGGACGACCAGGCCGAGGGCGGCCACCACCGCCAGGGTGGCGAGCGCCCTCTTGGTCGGTGGATGGGGCACGGTACGCTCCTGCCGCGCGGCGCCGATGTGAAGCGGGCGGGGAGCAGGGCCCGTCATTGGGGAAGGAGCCGCGTCCAGCCCCCCCTCGCCAGCACTCGCCGCAGGTCGCGGCGACCCGAAGCGCTGTCGGCGGGCCGCGGTGGTCGTCGGTCAACGGACGAAGTACGCACCGGTATAGCGGAGCCGCCAAACGGAGTCAACAGTGCTCGGCCGCCGAATCACAACCTTCCAGCTCCACCACCCGTTCCGGATATCCGGTACGGACCGCGGTGAACCCGCCGACCGGCTCGCGCGAACACCCGGCAGGAGCTTGCCGAACCAGGTTGGCGAGGGGGTCATGGCGATCGCGGCCGTTCCGGGGCGCTACCCCCGCTTGGCCCGCTTGGCCGCCCGGCCCCGGGTGGCGGCGTCCAGCACCCGCTTGCGCAGCCGAGTCGACCTGGGTGTGACCTCGACCAGCTCGTCAACGGCGATGAACTCGAGCGCCTGCTCGAGCGAGAGCTGCCTCGGCGGCACGAGCCGGATCGCCTCGTCCGCGGCGTGGGTGCGGATGTTCGTCTTCTGCTTCTCCCGGGTCGGGTTCACGTCGATGTCGTCGGCGCGGGCGTTCTCGCCGACGATCATGCCCTCGTAGACCTCGGTGCCCGGGCCGACGAACAGCTCCCCCCGCTCCTGGAGCTGGTCGAGGGCGTAGCCGCTGGTGGCGCCGATCCGGTCGGCGACCAGGACCCCGGTGAGCCGGTGCTGGATCTCGCCGGCCCACTCGTCGAAGCCGTCGAACAGGTGATGCAGGATGGCGGTGCCCCTGGTCTCGGTGAGCAGGGCCGAGCGGAAGCCGACCAGGCCGCGGGCTGGCACCCGGAACTCGAGCCGCACCCAGCCGGTGCCGTGGTTGACCAGGTTGGTCATGCGGCCCCTGCGCAGCGACAGGCCCTGGGTGACCACACCCACGAACTCCTCGGGCACGTCGAGGGTGACCGCCTCGTAGGGTTCGTGGACCCGGCCGCCGACGGTCCTGGTGATCACCTCGGGCTTGGACACCTGCAGCTCGTAGCCTTCGCGCCGCATCTGCTCGACCAGCACCGCGAGCTGCAGCTCGCCGCGGCCCTGGAGCTCGAAGGTGTCGGGGGAGTGGGTCGGCAGCACCCGGATCGCGACGTTGCCGAGGGCCTCCCGGTCGAGCCGCTCCTTGAGGTGGCGGCTGGTCAGGTAGGTGCCCTCGTTGCCGGCGAACGGCGAGGTGTTGACGCCGAACTCCATCGAAAGGCTGGGCTCGTCGATGGTGACCAGCGGCAGCGGGCGGGGGTCGTCGGGGTCGGAGACCGTCTCGCCCACGGTGACGTCGCCGAGCCCGGCGACGGCCACGATGTCGCCCGGCCCGGCCTCGTCCACCTCCGAGCGCGACAGTCCGGTGGCGCCGAGCAGCTTGGTGACCTTGGCCGGAGCCAGGGTGCCGTCACCCTTGGCCACCACCACCCGGTCGCCGAGGTGCAGCTCGCCCTGCCAGACCCGCCCGACCGCCAGCCGGCCCACGTAGGGGTCGGCGTCCAGGTTCGTGACCAGGAACTGCAGCGGGTGGCCGGGCTCGTAGACCGGCGCAGGGGTGGTCGCCACGATCGCCTCGAACAGCGGCCCGAGGTCGGCGGCCAGCTCGTCCGGCCGCGGCCCGGCCTGCCCGCTGCGCGCGTTGGTGTACAGGATCGGGAAGTCGATCTGGTGCTCGTCGGCGTCCAGGTCCAGGAACAGCTCCTCGACCTCGTGCACGACCTCGGCCGGGCGGGCGTCGGCCCGGTCGACCTTGTTGACACAGACGACCACCGGCAGCCGCATGGCCAGCGCCTTGCGCAGCACGTACCGGGTCTGGGGGAGGGGGCCCTCGCTCGCGTCGACCAGCAGCAGCACCGCGTCGACCATGCGCAGCGTGCGCTCGACCTCGCCGCCGAAGTCGGCGTGACCGGGGGTGTCGACGATGTTGACACGGACTCCCCGGTACTCCACCGCGGTCTGCTTGGCCATGATGGTGATGCCCTTCTCACGCTCGAGGTCGAGCGAGTCCATCACCCGGTCGACGACCTCCTGGTTGGCGCGGTAGGCGCCTGTCTGCTGCAGCATGGCGTCGACCAGCGTGGTCTTGCCGTGGTCGACGTGGGCCACGATGGCCACGTTGCGGCGGTCTGCTCGAGTTGCGGGCACCGGTTGTGATCCTTCGGGACTGGAGCTGCGGGGCACAAACCTCCATGGTAGCGGCCCGGTGCCACCCCTCAGCGGTGGACGACGCCGGCCAGCAGGTCCTCGGCGGTCGGACCGGCCTCGTCGGTGACCTTGGGCATGGCGCTGCCGCCGGCCACGTCGACGTACAAGGTGGCCAGCCCGGCGCGGCGCTGGAAGAGCGAGGCGTGCACGCGCACGCTCTGCGCCTTGGCCACCGGGACCACCGTGGTCGAACGCAGGAGCGCCCCCTGCCTCGCAGTGAGGAAGCCGGCCCGCCGGGCGTGGCCCAGGTTGCGGTAGGCGGCCTCACCCGCCAGCCAGGCGACCGGGACGGCGGCGAGCGCCAGCAGCCCCCAGGGACGGAGCACCACCGCCGCGGCCACCGCCACGACCAGCGCCGGCACCACCCGGCGGACGATCGCACGCCGGCGGGCGGCGGGCGGCGGCGCGAGCAGCAGCGGGACCGGCGCCGCCCCGGGCAGCAGCTCGTCGAGGACCCGGTTCACCTGGTCCACCCGCAGGATCGGGATCGCGAGCCGGCTCGCCTGGTCGTCGGACCGCCCCGCCCCGCCCGCGCTCTGGATGCGGACCGAGGCGAACCCGAGGCCGCGCCGCAGCAGCGACTCGTCGATGCGGACGACCTGGACCCGGGTCACCGGCACCACCGCCTCGCGGCGTTCCAGCAGCCCGCGCCTGACGACCAGGTTGTCGCCGCTGCGGGCCAGCACGAAGCCGGCGCTGGTGACGATGCTCGACGCCGCGGCCAGGCCGAGCCAGGCCAGCAGCGCCAGGGGCACCAGCGTGGCCACCACCAGCGGGCTCGACGGCGTGAAGGCCTCCGGGTCCACCCGGTCGAGCAGCCACTCGGGGCCCTGGTCGAACAGCTGGAACACGGGGGAGAGGACCGCGAGCACGGCTGCCGCGCGGGAGCTGGTGATCCCGGCCAGCGCCACCTCGCCGAGGGAGAGCCGGACGAGGTCCCGCTCGGGCGGCTCGGCGGCGCCGGCCGGACCAGCGACCGGCACCTCGGCGCCAGACACCACCCCGGCTCGGGCCTGCGGCCCCGTGCCGGCGGCAGCGTCAGGGCCGGGGGCGGGGGTGGCCGACCCGGCGGCGGTGCCGGTGGCTGCGGCCCGCGCCCGCAGCAGGACGGCGCGCAGGCGCTCGGCCTCGGCAAGCGCGATCACGTCGAGGTCGACCTCGGAGGCCGAGGCGCTGCCAGCGGTCTCCACCCGCAGGGTGGCGACGCCGAGCAGCCGGTGGAGCGGCCTGCGGACCAGGTCGACCTGCTGGATGCGGTCGAACGGGACCACCCGCCGCTGCCGGGCGAGCACGCCCTGCTCCACGCGGAGCGCGCCCGCCTCCAGGGCGTAGCTCCTGCGCAGCCACTGGACCACCGACACCGCCAGCACGACCAGGACGGCCAGGACGATCAGCCAGAGCCAGCGCTGGGTGAGCGCGAGCAGCGCCAGCGGCCACAGCCGCAGGCCTGTGCGGACCGACAGGAACAGCGGGCTGAGCGGGTGGAGCCGCCTGACCTGCCCCGGCTCGACCAGCCCGGACGCCGGTCCCCCGGGCTCAGACCGCATCGCCCGCACCGGTCCGGGCCAGGATCAGCCGGCGCAGCGTCTCCGCCTCCGCAGCCGGAATCCCCGGGATGGTCGCGTCGCTGGAGGCGGCCGCGGTGTGCACCTTCAGCTTGGCCAGCCCCACCGCCCGCTCGACCGGGCCCTGGGTGATGTCGACGTACTGGACGCGGTAGTAGGGGATGGCCGAGTGGACCTGCTCGAGGATCCCGTGCCGCAGCTCGAGGGCGTCCTCGGCCATCTCGAAGCGCCAGCGCCGGTAGCGCGCGAGCGGGACGCGCCACGTGGTCAGCACGCCCAGGACCACGACCGGGACGGCGGCCGCGCCAGCCGGCCACGGCAGGTCAAGGCCGGCGAGGCGGAGGCCCACGTCGGCCGCGACCACCAGGGCGACGAGCACCGCCGACTCGATCGCCCCCTCCACCGTCCAGACCACCAGCACGCGGCGGTCCAGGGACCTCGGGCCCGGCGGGCCGCCAGGGTCACCGGACGGACCAGCCACCGCCAACCTCCCTCCACCGGCGCGACCCGGTCGCGCCCTGCCCCCCAGGCTAGCCGAGGAAGGCCGATAGAATGAGGCCATGACCCCCGTGATCCCCGACTTCGAGGCCCCGCCAAGGGTGCTCCTGGCCGCGCCCCGCGGCTACTGCGCCGGCGTCGACCGTGCCATCGAGATCGTCGAGGTCGCCCTGCGCACCTACGGCCCGCCCGTGTACGTCCGCAGGCAGATCGTGCACAACCTGCACGTCGTGCGCAGGCTCGAGCGCGAGGGCGCCGTGTTCGTCGGCGAGCTGGACGAGGTGCCCAAGGGCGCGACCGTGGTGTTCTCGGCCCACGGGGTCGCGCCCGAGGTCCATGCCCAGGCCAGAGCGCGAGACCTCAAGGTCATCGACGCGACCTGCCCCCTGGTGACCAAGGTCCACCAGGAGGCGCGCAAGTTCGCGGCCAAGGGCTACGACATCGTCCTCGTCGGGCACGAGGGCCACGAGGAGGTCGTGGGCACCATGGGCCAGGCTCCCCGCGCGGTCCACCTGGTCGGCGACGCCGGCCAGGCCGCCCGGGTCGAGGTGCCCGACCCGGAGCGGGTCGCCTACCTCACCCAGACGACCCTGTCGGTGGACGAGACGGCCGGGGTGGTCGACACCCTGCGCCAGCGCTTCCCGGTGCTCGCCGGGCCCCGTTCGGACGACATCTGCTACGCCACCCAGAACCGGCAGACCGCGGTCAAGGCGCTGGCCGCCGAGTGCGAGCTGATCCTGGTGATCGGGGCCGAGAACTCGTCCAACTCCAAGCGCCTGGTCGAGGTGGCCCGCGACCACGGCTGCGCGAGCCACCTGATCTCCGAGGCCGCCGCGGTCGACCCGGCCTGGTTCGACGGGGTCGGCACGGTCGGGGTCACCTCGGGCGCCTCCGCCCCCGAGTGGCTGGTCGAGCAGCTGCTGGCCGCCCTCCGCGAGCGCGGCGCGACCGAGGTCCGCGAGGTCGAGGTCGTGCCCGAGGACGTCCACTTCGCCCTGCCCGGCGGCCTGCGCCGCGACGCCGAGGCCGCACACTAGGTGTGCTGGTGGCGACCCCCGACAGGGCCTGCCCGGTTGGCACCGGGCTCCCATGGCCCCCACGCTGCGGCGACATCCGCTGTGGCCCGGCGTCGACAGGGCAGACCTTCCTTGGGGAGCCACCAGGCCGGACCGGATCCTCCCGGCTGTCGGGGCGGCCGGGTAGGCTACCGGCCACGTCCAGTTCCACGCGAGGGAGGACCCGACGATGGCCGCTGAGATACTGCTCATGGTCGGGACGACCAGCTCCTGGTGCATCTTCCAGTCTACTCGCCCTGACCTGACGCCGAAATGTCGCGCAGAAGCCTCCTGAGAGCCTCTGTAGCGGCCTCTGCGGCCTCCCGGAGGGTGTCGAACACCTGGGCGTACCGGGCCAGCTCACGGGCCTCTGAGACCTGTAGCTCGGCCGTGTAGGTCTCGACGCTCACCAGCTCGTCACCGAACCTCTGGAAGGCGTGCATGTAGGGCACCGGCGCCGGGCGTGCGAGCGGGAGGATTCCAAGCTCAACATTGGGCAGACCGGCAACAGATAGCAGGCGGTCGTATTGGGCGAGCATGACCTCTGGCGGCCCGACCGTGAAGCGCAGCGCGCCCTCAGTGATGACGAACTCAAACCGCTTCTCAAGGTCGTACAGGATGCGCTGGCGCTCTAGGCGGGCCATTACCGCTTCGTCTGTCACGCTCTCGCCGGAGTAGCCCATCTGCATTACCAGCCGGGCGTACTCGGGTATTTGCAGCAAGCCGGGTACGGCCACCGGCTGAAAGACGCGGATGGTGCTCACGCGGGCCTCAAGCTCGGCAATCGCCTGTTGTTTACTGCTTAGGCCCAGGCGATGCAGGGTGTGCCAGCTGACGGCTTGGGTGGCGACTTGCTCGACCAGTGCGGCAAGCTCAGCCAGCTCGTCGCGTGAGGCCCGTGTAACTTCGGCCCAGCGCTCCACTTCATGCACGCTGGGCAAGCTCCGGCCAGTCTCTACGCGGGAAACCTTGGACTGGCTTAGGGCGGTGAGGCTGGCAAGGCGGTCGCTGCTCAGACCTGCACGTTTCCGCAGGTCGCGAAGCTTGTCACCTAGTTGTTCGCGCGGTGTACTCACTCAGCTCCATGGACCGGGAGAGGGCTAGATCACGGAGACGCAGATACGGTGTGCAATCTGTCGTTTCGTCAGTATCAAGGAAGCGGCCGGCTCCGTCATACCGCAGCATAATCGCGGTGGAATCGTCAAACAACCAGTAATCAGGGGAGTTCAATAGCTCGGGATGCTCGCCTAGATCAGCAACCCGTACATCCTCTCCGGCCTCGACGCACTGCGGGTACATGGATAGTTCAAAGCGGAGGTAATCGGATAGCGGGTGGCTGATGAGGCGCACCCGCTGCATCCGCTTGCCAGCGCGCGTGTGTTGCCCGACTCTCTGTAGCCACGCATGATCGTTGGGCAAGCACACCTCTTCGCCGCGCCGGAAGGCGGCGAGCATTTCGACCTCTTGCGGTACGTTGTATTCCGGCAACGTTTCTAGCCGGAAAGCTGAGCGCTCGAAGTTCTGCAGCCACCAAGCGAGATCAGGCATCTTAGACCCCATCTTGCCCTGCTACTTGCGTTAGCAGCTCGGCCGGAATCTCCACCAGGGCCTCGCCCTCGGGCACGTCCACGCCGGCATCGGTGACGGTGTAGCCCTGGACGACGATGGTGCCTCGGTCGCTCCGGTAGATGGTCGGGCAGGTTCCGTCGATACAGCCGCCGCTGATCGGCGTGAGCTTCATGCACTCCACCTCCATCAGTCGCAGAGGTGCATCGTCAGCCACCCGGGCGGTTCCCGTCAAGGGTCAGGGCTTGACATCTTCGCCAGTCAGTACTTGACTGATTCATCCTACTGACTGATCCGGGAGGTGAAGTGCTCAGCGTCCTTCTAGCCGTGTGGGTGCTTCACCTCCTGCGTTGCGCCGTCCGGGATGTGGGGCTGCTCGACTGGCTGCGCCCTGCGCGCCAACCGTTCGGCCCCATCCAAACCGGGGGAAGCCGCGCTTCATGAGTCTGAAGGGAGGTGATCGTCGGGCTCAGGGAGGCCGGGGCTTCTGGGGGAAAGAACCGTCCCGGCCTCCCACTCCATACGAGGGGAGGTGAACCCATTTGGACAGGTTCCTGGGTGCCTACTATTGGTTCAAGCATCGGCTGATCGGTGAACGGTGCTGGGCACAAGGCTGCGGACGGCTCCTGATCCTGCACTGGCCATGGCAGGAGTACCACTGCAACCGCACGCCGATGGCCATCAGGATCACGCCGGAAGGCGAAGCTGCCTATCAGGCGCTCGTGATCGACGACATGGAACAGCACTTCGTGGCCTAGCTCCTGGGATGGGGAAGTCCGCAGGAGCCGACCCGAGGGAAGGGAGTGGGTTCGGGGATGATCCGCTCCCTTCTCTCAACTTGCCGTACAGAGGAGCGCCATGGACGGGCACGAAGACCCACGCCGCGTCTTTAGTGAGCAGCTCGACCAACTCTCCAAGGACCTAACGGCTGCCATTGCCAAGGCAAAGGAACTCAATCTCGAAGTGCCCGATACGGCTGAGGTTTTCCAGGGAGATCTTGACTGGTGGCGCTGGAAGGTCTGGCCAAGGTAAGGGAGTCAGTATGCAAACCGTGGTAGACGCCCTGGGAATGATAATGCTCATCTTGCTTGGCATTATCGTGATCCTCGGTCTTGTTATCGTTATTGCCGCTGAGTGCCGAATGATTAATCGTCTAAGGCAGTGGCAACCAGATGAGCTACCGCCTTCCCCAATAGTTCTCGGTCCCTTTTACCCGCGCCCTACTCTAAACGGCCGGGGCGAAGGCAACCTGTACGAGCGGGAGTGGTATGGGCATGGATGAGCACGTTCCCGTAATGTTCTTCGAGTACTTTGACCACCTATCCAAATGTCAGCGTTGCCGTATCCAGGCCATGACACGGCAAATGCTTAACGAGCTGATGCTCATAGCCTACGAGGGAGACTCCGCTGACCTTAAGGCGTTGCCGGTTCACCGGCAAGAAGCTGCCAGCTAACGTCTCCTGCGGAATCACTTGCGGTGCATTGGATCGGTGCTTGCCGCCTCTAACTGGCGAGCTGCTAGACGGCTTGCGCGACCTGGGCCAATCCGACGATGTAGCGGCAGTGGCCGAGAGCTTACGCCTTCTGTATGAGGCGATTGTCAAAGGCTTGGGCGAGAAGTAGGCCGTTGCCGGGCAAAGCCGCAGTGATCATATTCCGTCATGGTAGCGCTGAATCAACAGTAGTCAGGCCAACGACCGTGGGTTGGATACCCGGACGGGGACCGGTGGGGGAGTGTGTGGTCCATGTTCAGGGTCCCGGCGTTCTCTCGATATGCCCGGTTGGTGAGGTAGGGACCGATGGTGTGGAGCAGGCACGGACTTCCGGGATCATGGGGTTCTCACAGCCTCATGACCATGGTGGAAGCCCGTGCCTGCCGACTCATCATCCTCGATCCCGTCGGGTCTGACCCCGCTCCGCGAGGCCGGTCCGCTCCGACCAGCTGAAACCCCGCACCTGCTCGCCTACCTCGCCACCATCGCCGACCCCAGGGCCCGCGCCGGGCGCCGGCACCCGCTGGTCGCCATCCTCGTGCTCGCCGCTGCCGCGGTCCTGGCCGGCGCGCGGTCGATTGCCGCGGTCGCCGAGTGGGCCGCGGACGCACCCCAGCCGGTCCGTGCCGCGCTCGGCGCCCGCCGCGATCCCCTCACCGGCCGCTGGGCGGTCCCGACCGAGACCACGATCCGCCGGACGCTCGCCCGGCTTGACGCCGAGGCCCTGGCCGCCGCGTCCACCTGCTCGCCGCGATGGACCACGCCACCCGCGCGGTGCTCGCCCAACACCAGGTCGACGGTGCCCCGGGTGAGGTACCCGCCTTCCAGCCCCTGCTGGCCGACCTGGACCTTGCCGGCGTGGTCGTGACCGCCGACGCGCTGCAAACCCACGCCGACGCGGCCGAGCTCCTCGTGACCGGCAAGCAGGCGCACTACCTGTTGACTGAACTAACAGCCGCGTAGTCCCTGCTCAGCAGCTATGCGGTGGATGTGATAGACATCCCCGCCATGGATACTGACGACGAGCAGGAGTGCTCGAGAGACCTGGCGGC
>Ga0184627_10000605_pt1 | contig 13848 bp, 10 predicted proteins | sample PLM3_127_b1_FD_133150 | JGI IMG/M metagenome (GOLD analysis project Ga0184627, IMG submission 133150) | Groundwater sediment microbial communities from an aquifer in East River, Colorado, USA - PLM3_127_b1 | ecosystem: Environmental > Terrestrial > Soil > Riparian zone | place: USA: East River...
CCGTCGAGGAGCCGCTTCCACCGGTCCCGGAACTTGACTAGGCCGGTCGGGTAGAAAGCTTCCTTGCCGACATTCTCGCTAGCGAGCGAGACTACGTAGCCGGACTTCGCGCTCGTCTCGAACGTGTGCGGGTCGAACGTGTAGCCGCTCTGGGCCCCGTCCCGTACCGGCTTCATCGCCGCGTAGAGGCGGTCCATCTTCTCCAGGTCCAGCTTGTTCGCGGCGACGAACTGGTCGATGCTCTTCCCGCCGAGCTTCCGGCGTACGAGGTCCTCTAGGGGCCGGGCGGACCCGACCTTCGAGGCGGCCTTGCCTCCGCCCTCGGCGAACCTCTTGTGGAGCGACTCGATCCTGGCGCCTTCCCAGATCGCGGCCTGGAACTGGCGAGGACTCATGCCTTCCTCGGCTGCCATGTCGCGGACGATCTGAGAGTAGAGCTTGTACTGCTTTTCGGGGAGCACGCCCTTCTTGAGGCCCATCCCGAGCGCCTTGATCATCCATCGGTCGAGGACGACCGCGTCCGGGTCCCCGAGGAGCGCCTTGAGGAAGTTCCCTATCTTGTCTCCGCCCGGTGCCTCGCCTGCTGCGACTTTGATGAGGTTACCGGCCATCGACTCGGAGCGCATCCCCGTGAAGGCGAGTCCGTGCTTCCACTGGGAGAAGGCCTTGAGCGCGAGCGCCGAGCCGGCCTCGGTCGAGGAGTCGGCAGAGGTTATCGCGAGGAACTTTAGGAACATCTCAGCGTCTTCGCCGACGTTCTCCTTGGCCCACTTTGAGGTCATCTCGTACCAGTCCATCCCGTGCTTGCCAGAGGTCCGGAGTGCCTGGAGCTTGCCCAGGGTCTTGGACATGGTTCCCTCGTCCTTGAAGAGGCGCCCGATCATCTTCTCGGCTTGTGCTACGATCGCTGCAACGTGTGGTTTGATCCAGTCCCCGTGCTGCTTTACGAGCCACTCTTCGGCGGTCTGAATCCCCTTGAGGCCGCCGTGGAACATCTGGGACGCGAGGACGATCGCGTGGTCCGAGAGGGCGGACGCGTTCATCTCGCCCGACTCGCTCTTCAGGAAGGCCTTGACGCCCAGCTTGCTTCCGGCGCGCGCCTTGATCCGGGCCTCGGCGGCACCGGCGGCCTGGGTCAGGCGCTTCGAGGTGGGTGCGGCCCAAGCGCCAGTCTTGGTCGCGAGGCCCTCGGCGGGGGGTGGAGCAGGGCGAGCCTGCGCTGCCTTGAGGCCGGCCTGCTCGGTTGGGGTACCTGTGATCTCCAGGGCACGTTGGGGCCCCTGGAGCAGTGGACCTGATGAGGGCGCCGCTCCTGGCGACGCCGTCAGGACGCTCTCCCCCGACGGGGGTGCGCTGGCTGCCTCGGGCGCCCGTGCGCTGGGAGGGGCACCTTCTAGCCCCTCTAGGGTACCGGCAGCCTTGGGCGGTACGAACTCGGGGGTCGCCTGCGCGATCCCGCCCTGGACAGCGGGGGGTAGCCCGGGCTCTGGCCCCATCCGGGGGGCCCCCTCGGGCGTTACCGCAGAGATCGGGGACTCTGTCGGTATCCGGGGCGGGCCCGCGATGACCTTTTCCGATAGTTCCTTGGCGGCCTGCATCCCCTCCTTGCTGGAGGCGACGGCTGGGCCGAAGCGGGCCTCGATGATCGAGACCGCCTCGTCGAACGGGTCCGGGCCCCGGGGCGTAGTCGGGTCCGGCACGAAGTCCTTCGCGAACGCCGTGACGGTCGCTCTCTGTGCGGCGTCGTCAGCCTTCTTAGTGACAGCGGCGGCCACGTCAGCGGAGACCTGCGCCGCACCCTTGCGGGCACCGATCGTTGCGCCACCAACGCCGAGTGTGCCACCGACGAGGCCACCGATGATCAGGCTCTGGGGATCGAGGGCTCCCTTCATCATCTCCTGGTAGATCTCGCCCGGCGACTTGCGCTCGACGGTCGCCTCGACTCCCTCCTTGATGCTTCCGTACGCTGCGGTGGACGCGACACCGAAGCTGGCCTGCTTTGCGGCTCCCTTCGCGAGGTGCTTCACGGCCTCCTTCGCACCAGCCTTCAGGAGCGTCTTGCCCGCGATCGAGGTGAGGACCGCCGGGCCCGCGAACGGGATCGTGGCGGCGGCCGCCGCCGCCTCACCCAGCTTACCGGCGAACTCGGGGCGAAGGGTCGTGATCTCGGCCTGGATCCCGCGAACGCGGGTACCAAACTGCTTCCGGGTCTCGCCCTGGAGAGGGCCCGCCTTTACGGCGTCCTTCAGTTGCGCCTCCGCGATCTGTAGATCAGCGAGCGTGTGGCCCGCCAGCGCGGGCGCGGTGACCATCTCTCCTACGGCGCTAGCTACGGCGCCCGGGACCGCCTTCGCGATCTCGCCAGCCTGCTGGAACCGCTCGCCCCACGAGATTTTCGGCTTAAACTCTCCGTGCTTCTCGGTGAGGTACTCGCCGACCTCTTCGTCGCTAGCGTCAGCAGGGACCTTGGTCTCGCGCCAGAAATCATAGACCTCTCCCGGGTCCGCGTCCTGCGGCACCCCGTAGGTGCCTCCGCGAATCGCTTCTCCATAGAAGACGCGACGCTCCTTCTCGTGCTGTTCCGCGTAGGTCATCTGGTCTCCTTAGTTCTTCTTCTTGTCCCTGCCCGCTCTCCAGGTATCGAAGTCGGTCGGCGCTGCAACCGTGCCCGTGCCGCCCGCGCCCGGGACGCTTCCGCCCACTAGGCTCTCGGCGCGGTCGATCCCGGCTTGAATCTCTTCTTGCGCCATCTGGTAGTTCTCGGCGGGATCGTACATCGGGACCTTGTTCCCGTCCTCGTCTGTCGTGGTCATCGCTGCTCGGGTACGGTAGTTCGAATCGACCCCGCGCTGGATCTGTTCTGCCATTTTCATGGTGATCTTGCCGGCGCCTGTGCCGACGAGGCCCTTGACGCGCGCCTGGACCCGGCGCATGTTCTCCTTGTCCTTTGCCTCCTGGAGTGCGATCCGGCCCTTTTGCTTCTTGTCCTCCATGTCCATCTTCGCCTGAAGCTCAAAGGTTGCGTGCTCCTTCTTTCGCTCGTCGTCGAGTTGCTTGAGCGCTAGGGCCTCCTTGCCGGCCTTGGCCCAGTTCTGGTCTTGGATCGCTTGCCGGATCATGCCCTCGGACGCCTGTTCGCGGTAGCCCATGATCTTCTCGAACTTGTCCTTTGCCTGGGCGTTCCTGGTCGCGATCCCCTCCGCGTACCGGTCGAGCCCCTTCGAGCCTGCGGCGAGCCCGATGAGGGCACCCCGTAGCGCACTCGGCTGCTCGGGCTCTGGCGTCTCCTCTTGGCGCATCTTCGTTAGTGATGCCGAGAGCTGCTCGTACGTGGCGCCTGGGTTCTTCGCGAGGTACATCTCGCCCATCCGCTTGTACATCGCTTGGGCGCTCGACTGCTCGGCGCCCTCGGGCGTGTTCGGGTCAGCGCCGGCGAACTTGAACTGGGGTCCGGCCTGCTTGGCCGATAGGACCGCTTGCTGCTCTGGGGTAAGGGGCTGCGCTTGTTCTGCCATGTTAGTAGCTCTCCCTTGGGGGTGGTTGGAAATATCCTCGACGTGCGGGGCGTACGAGCGTGTTCCGGTAGGGTGACGGGTCCTCTTCGAGCATGGAGCGGGTACCGGCTGCTGACACGCGAGGGTAGACGAAACCCGTCTCGCCCATGCGGCTGCCTACCGGTTCAGTAGATCCACCGCCGTCCGCCTTCTTCGGTCCCGCCATCGCGAGGCCCTCGCCGACGCCCTGGGCCGCTGTCCCGATCGCGTCTGCCCAGTTCGGCTGCCCCTGGAGTCGGGAACCCTCCTGCTGACTGAAGAGGCCCGCGCGCATCTGGAGGTTCTGCTGCGCTTGCGCCATCGCCTCTTTCCACATCTTCGCCTGCACGTCGCGCTCGAAGCTGCCCCGGGAGGCTGCGGCCGAGCTGACCGCGAAGTCGGACGCGCCAGACTGGCCGCCAGTGTCGGGCGAGAGGCCGACCGTAGCGGCGCGGTGCGCCATCTCGGTCTGGAAGGCCTGGGACTGCTCGGCCGCGCTCGCCATCATCTGTTGCCCGGAGTTCGAGTGGAGGACGTTCTTGTAGAGCTGCTCCGCCTCGCGAGCGAGGACGCCGGGCCCGAAGAGCGCTTCGAGCTGGGCGGCCGTGAGGGGCTTGGGCTTCTTGCCGCCGAAGATGCCCTTGATGAGGGCGCCGCCTCCCGCGATTAAAAGACCAGCGGTCACAGGGTCCACTCTAAACCTCCTGCCGCGCACGGCGGCGTGTACGGATACGGTGACAGTTTGCACAGACGAGATCACACTTGGCGATCTCATCCATCACCTTCGCAAGAGAACAATCGTTCAACTTGGCGACGTTGGTAGTCTTCTCTCCACGAACGTGGTCCCAATCCATACACTCTGTTGGGAATGTCCCTCCACAGTCCATGCATGGGCCAGCCTTCAAGGCTTGTTCTTTCTGGCGGCGGTTGCCTTTTCGTGCATTGATCATTGTCCGGGTCTCTGGCTTTGCTGTGTCCCTTTTGTATGCAGCAGCGATCGTCTCGGGGTGTGCGGCTGCCCACTTCTTTGCGGACGCCCTGTACTTCTCGGGGTCTGCATGATACCGTTTCTTCGCAGCCTCTGCTCGGCGTGTCATCCGGGCATGTTCTTGAAGGATAACGGCGGCTAGAATCGGATCCATGTTGTACCTCTTAGGCTAGGGTGAACTCGATCTTGAGACCGAGGAAGAAGATAAGGTCCGTGTTCGTGTCACCAGCCTCAGCCAAGGCATACCGACGGAGGATAACACGGACTATGTTGCCCGCTGCTAGTGTCAGTGAAGGGATCGCGAGAGACACAATATCAATCTCATCCGTTACGGCTGGGCAAGTGTAGGTCGTGACGCTTCCAAAGGTGACGCTAGAATCAGCTTGGTCACCATCATTCATGATGTCGAAACCAATCTGTGTAGTTGTACTCCCTCCGGTCGCTCCGGTGTTACTGTAGAAGAAGTTGATTCCTGCGATGGATGAGTACCCCTGTGGGACAATGAAAGTAGCGACTAGGTCCCGGTCGAGGACGCCCGAGAGTGATATTCCTTCGTAGACCGTATCATCGGCTCCCCCACGGGTTGTTGAAGTGAGGTCTCCATTCCAGATACGTGGATGAAACCAGAGGAACTTTTGCCCACCTCCACCCGCTGCGCCACCCGCGTCGCCCCAGACGATGTCGGTAGCGGACGCGTCCATCTTGAGGACCTGGTTCGCGGCCCCCTTCGCGAGGCGCTGCCACTTGGGAGTGGCCGCTTGCCCCGTGATCAGGTCGCCACGGACGACGGTCCCCGCGGTCGTGTCGGCGTGGAAGGCCGAGAGTAGGTTGACCGTTCCCCACGAGGCGTCGGTCCCGTCCGACTTGAGTAGCGTCGAGGCGCCACCGATGACCAGCTCGTCCCACGCTGGGGTCGAGTTCCCGTAGATGAGGGACCCTCGCGAGACGGTCTGCGCGACAGTGTCGCTGTGGGTGGCGCTCAGGAGCGCGTGCGCGCCTGCCCCCGCCGCTTGCCAGCTCGGCTGGACGCCTGCCCCGTTCGAGGTGAGGACCTGCGCCGAGGTCCCGTCACCGACCGGGGCCGCGATCTTGCCGGCCCAGTTTCCGACCGTGAGCGAGCGGGTCGTCGCGGTAGTGATCCCCGAGAGGACGAGGTTCATCTTTTTGGTCAGGTCGGTCGCGTCAACGAAGAAGCCAGTCGACTTCATCTCGGCCTGGAGGAAGGCCTGCTTGTCCACCGTGAAGGTAGCCGAGCCGGCAACTGCGGACGAGACCACGAACAGGTTCGATACCTGTCCGGTACGCTTCGACTGCACGTTGAGCAGCGTGATGAAGTTCGAACCGTTCGTCGCGTTGTTGACGACGTAGAGGATCCCAAGGGGGGCCGAGAGCCCGGCCGCGCCACCGCCGAGGGTCGTGTTCTCGATGGTCGTACCGGACGAAGAGATGCCGAGGCGCGTTAGGATGTTCCCGCCAGTGCTCGTGATGGCGGCCGCCCGGAACCCACTCGACAGGTCACCAAACTCTATACGGGTCGTGTTCCCCGCGATCGCGTCGGCCCAAGATGCGGGTACGGTCGTGTGTCCTAGCTGTGCGATGCCGGCTGCCGTGAGGAAGGCCCACTGGAGGTTGGCCGAGCCGAGGGGTTGGAGCCGCATCGCTTCAGTGCCGGCGACGTACCCGATGAGGGCCGACTTGTCGCCACCGCTAAGGCCGATGGCCATGTTCAGAGCACCGAGTACCTTGTTCGGGGAGGTTCCCGTAGAGGCTGACCTGAACTCCAACCAGTTGCCCGTGACTCCGCTGATGACGACAGGGCGACCCTCGCCGCCGACGAGGAGGCTCGCGGTAGGCCCGAAACCTGCGCCATACGTTGCGGGGTTCTCGGACCCGAAGCCGACGATGTTGTTCGTACCGCTCGCGGGACTCCGCGTGAGCCAGAGGGTCCGTGAAAAGATATTCATGTGAGACAGTTCGCCGTGACCGGGGCCACCGATCTGGAAGTCGGTGCCGATGGCGGCGCCGCTCAGGAGGTAGCCGGTCTCCAGGTAGACGCGGGGAGCAAGAGAGATGCCCGACGCGATGACGGCCTGGTCCCCGACGATACGGAAGGGGATATTGTCGGTGCCGGGGGTGAAGCGGATCGCTCCACGCACGAGCCACTCGATGTCGCGCCCTGTCTCGTCAGTGCGTGGCTGAACGTCCACTTGCGTAGTGAAGGTGCACACGGTGCTGCTGCCACTCGCGGTGGCGTTCTGCGTCATAAAGAGAGTTTGCCCGGAAGTCAGGCGGACGACGTAGGTGTTGGCGGGGATGCCTGCGCCAGAGATTAGCATGCCTGGCACGACCGTGGGGCCGAGCCCCTGGATGAAGGATCCGGTCGTGCTCACTTCGGCCTGCCCGACGGTCGTGGTGCAGGCGGCCACGGTGAAAGACTGCGTCTTCAGCCGCAACAGCTTCCCGAACGAGTCCAGGAGCAAGAGCGGCTCCGCGCCCGCCGTCGCCACCGACTGGGTCATCGTGAGGAGGGGTGAGGAGTAGTCTACTTGAATGGCGGTCTGGCCGCCCGGGAGCCCGGGCAGGAAGAAGAAGACGCTCGTGTCGATCAGGGCCGAGCCTGACCCGTCCGGCGACTCGCCCCGCCCGATCGCGGCGATCTGGGACCCGGCCGTATCGGCCCGCTGCGCGAGCTGCATGAAGGCCTCGTACATCCAGCGGGGTACTTCCTTCGGGATCTGAACGTCAGCCATGGTGTCCCCTTACGCGACAGACCTATTCGACTCAAGTCCTTGGTCATTCAGCAGGATGCTGAACTGGTGCAGGCGCATGTTCACGCCCAGGTCCGCGAAGGTGGTTCCGCCCGGGAGGACGACCTTCTCGAACTGTAGTTCGAGCCCCTGGCGGACATTGTCGGGATGGACCACGAGCAGGTCCCCAGTGAGGGTCGAGGCGTACGAGGTCTCTAGGAGCGTGACCGCCTCTCCTATGCCACTCGCGCGTACCGAGATGGCGATCGTTCCTGTGTCGAAGGTCAGTGTGACGCCTGTTAGGGTCGCGTTCGCTGCACGGCTCAGGGTGATACTGGATTGGGACGCGACTACCGTGACGATAGTGCCGGGGTCAATCCCCGTACCCACCACGCGCATGCCCACCACCATCGTGCCGGAACCACCAGAAGTTGCAACGGTGGCACTACCCTGCACAGTGTCCGCTACCTTCGATACGTTGGCGCTTCCGTAAGGCGAGAAGTGCAGGTACACTCGCTCCTCGCGCGCGTCCCGCTCGATCCCGGCCGGGTACATCTTCCGGGTACGGATGAGGGGGAGGATCTTTACGTCCACGCTCGCGGTAGCCTTACCGTCCCCGATGTTGGTATTATCAGTTAGCCGGACTTGATAGCCCACCGGGATAGTCGTGCCAACGTCCTCGTTGTAGAGGACACCGGTCGTCTCGTGCCCCGTCATGAGGCGCGAGGTGCCGTCCGCGAAGATCTCGCACGAGGAGCGCCCCGAGACGACGATCGGGCCCGTAACCGGGAGAAAGCCGCCCTCCTTGATCTTGTCCATCCCGTAGCTGAAGACGAGTCGCCGTGTGTTCATGTCATGGACCGCGTCAAAGGGGCAGTAGTCGAGCACGAGCCACTTCTTACGCGGGTGTACGCGCATGACACATGAAGAAAGCGCTGACAGCTTAACCGTGTTCGGCCAGTCGAGGTCGAGCGAGAGGGGCCTTGTCCAGATCCCGTTCGTGATGAACATGCCAGCGCTGGAGGCGTAAGCCAGGATGGTCCCTTGCCCGGGCATGTCGAACTTGCACGCCGCGAGCGGTCCCGGGATCCCGTGGTCCGACGACAGCTCCTCATGAGAGAGAGCATCGGTCAGGTCCGTGTTCGTCTCGCGGGGGAGGTAGTTGATCCGCTCGATGCTGTTTTCCAGCCCGACAATGAGAAGGCGACCGAGCGAACGGATGAAGGTGATCTTGTCGTTCTTCTTGGACGAATTGAGCCGCAAGACGTACGGCTTCGGGAAGTACTCTGGTTGCCCCGGTAGCGAGTACCGGAGAGCGGTTACATCATTCAGGTCGTTCAGGACGAGCATGCCCTGGAAGAAGTCTCCCGTGCTGACCGCGTTCGGGGGCGGGTACGCGGCCGGCTCGGCGACGCTCGTGCCGATCTGGTCCCGGTACACGACGACCCGGTACGACTTGCCTTTCAGGTTGATCGTTTCGGTCGCGTAGAAGATCTGCATCCCTACCGCGTCGATCCAGACTCGCGAGTACGCATGAGGGATGAAGCCGACCACCATACGGAAGCTCCCGAGGGTGGACCCGTTTCCCCAGGTAGCGCCAAAGTTCTGCCCTGGGCCCCCCATGGTAGGGCTATTCTCAGCGTACGAGCCATGGTTCACGGACACGTCGGACACGATACTCTTCTTAGCAGCCGTTCTCAGGTACCAGTAGAACTGCTTTGGTGAACCTTGGGTCGCGTCCTGTGCGCTAGAGCCACGACAGAAGATCTGGAGGGAGAAGCCAGTGATCTTGAATGCGTCCCGTGTCCCGCCAGGGTTCAAGTTCGCGAAGGTAAGTTCAGTGATCGCGTTGGGGCTCCCTTGCCCACCCGATCCGGTTCCCGCAGCGACCGCCGCACGAGCGGTATTGTCACCGCTGTTGGTTAGGTCGTTCGGACTACCGATCATCTGACTGTCCTGGAACCAAGTGGTTCCACCGTCTGCCGCCGCCACCGCTGTCACGAAGGAGATCTCGCTCGCGAGGTTCTCGTAGAGGTCTACAACTTGTCCTACGACGAGCCTGTCGATCTTGACCTGCTTGACCCTCTTGAAGGTTGCGAGCGAGGGCGGCGTAGACGTGTCCTCCTTCGACTCCTCGGACATGTAGATGCCCCAGTCGGTCGAGATGCGTCCACCGTTCCCATTATTTACTGGCGCCGGGAGAGTGATGCGAATCCCCATGTTTGGGGTTGAGATGAGCTTCGGGAGAGGTACTCCGGGACGACCTAGCGCGTCTTTGGCTAGGTAGGCCGACTCGATCTCTTCAGCAGCATCAGACTTGATCGTTCCGTTACTATCTATGTTCCGTGGCGCGTAGATCTCAGTGATGAGGAACCAGAAGTAGCCCGTCTTGAGGGAGGGGACCCAGGCGTAGCTCGCGCCGCCACTGTCGGGGATCGTACCTGTGAGCGTGTCGATTGTAGGGGTAACGATAACGGGGTTCAGGCCGACCTTTCGCATCCTGATAAACTCGGTCTGACCGGTCCCGTAGGCGCCTTGCGGCTGATTCTGCCACTCGATCCGTCGGGGGGTTTCGCTCCCGGTCCAGGCGAAGTAGGAGGCCCCGTACTGGACCACGTCGAGCATCTCTTGACGGAGTGTGGTGTTCTGACTGAAGGAGTCCTTGATGCCCCACTCGAAGGAGATCTCGTAGCTGCCGGCGATGAAGATGGATGAGACGGTAGTCCCGTCGAGGTGCTTGAGCACGACGGTGGCACCGGCGGCCTTGACCTCAGCTACGACGATGTTGTCGCCTACGTCTACCCCCTCGAAGGAGCGGACTTGAGCGCCGAGCGCTGCCGCAAGGAATGGGGTACCAGTGGTCGCAGTGAACTCGCTATGCGTGGAGACGATCGCTACAGTGCCTGGGAGGAAGCCGGAGGTGCCGATCTCGGTCGAGGCGTTCGTGCTGGAGGCGAAGTTCACCGGGAGATGGTAGAGGGTGGAGCCAGAGTAAGCAAGCATCTTCGGGGTACGATTCTCGAAGGGGAGGTGCGCTAGGCCTAGGACGCCCTGAGAGGCCACGACGGTCCCGTACTGGGTACGGCCGGGAGCGCGCCAGATCGCGGGGTCATTCTCCTGGTAGACCGTGTCGTCCGCACGTTGCAGCTCGCCGGGCCCCAGGAGGGACCCGATGCGTGACGTGACGAGTCCGCCGTTCAGAAGCTCTGTGATCGTTTTTGACACGGGGTGTGTTCCTCTCGTTCTGCACGCTTGATCCAGTTGCAGTTAGCACAAAGAAGTTGGTAAGGCCCGTACTCTCCTTTAACCACGTTGAGTTCTGCGCTCCTAGGGGTCCTGCGTGCCTTACGTTCGGCAGCCCCGTCCCCGTTAACATGATCTATCTGAAGAGCACGTGGATCATCAAACCCACAACGGACGCACTTACCACCTAAGAGAGAGAGCGCCTTGGTCCTTCGCTCTCTCCTCTGTTGAAGCTGTTGGGCCCAGTATCGTCTACCGAACTTCTTATAGTAAGCACGAGCCCATGCGCGTCGTTTCTCAAGATCACGGTACGCCATGATTAGTCCTCGTAGTACCGGTAGTACATGTCCATCTGCGACTTTAGGCAGTTGTCGATGTCGTTGTCCTCGGTCACCTCCTCGTCCTGCTCTCCCGCCCGGTTGAGCGAGGAGATCTGCGCCTTACGGTACCCGGTCGGATCGTCCTGGGCACGCTTCAGGTCGAGCATGACCGAGCGGCAGTAGTCGAGGAACTTGTACAGGAGATCGTCGGGCATGTCCACGTTCGTGCCGGTCGTGATGAACTTCCGGTAGTAACGTAGCCGGATAGTCCCGACCGCCGAGGGGATCACGTCGAACTTGAGCCGCGTCTCGCCGAAGTTCTGCGTCGCGGGCGAGTACGGATTGTAGGTCGTGTACTCCAGCGGGAGCCCCTGGAGCGTCTGGTCCGGGTAGAGCCGATCAAAGAGGCGCTGCCGGCGGAAGACTAGCGTCCGGGGATCTACCAGCTCGCGGCACGTGTAGAAACGACCGAAGTCGTTCGGGAGAGCGTAGTCGTTAACGCCCACGACGAGTGGGATGTCGGCGCTGAAGATCAGCACCACACTCGTGTCATCGGTGCCACCGAAGTTCTGCGATAGTGTGATTGTGAGGACGACCCCATCGCTGCCACGTGTGATGACGGTAACAACCGTCCCGGCTGGTAGAGTGACCGTCTCGCCAGACTGAACCGTAACCCCTTGCCCGACATTGACGAAGTCGAAGGCACCAGTGGTAGGAGCCGATACGAGACCTTGCAAGGTCGTGCAGTTGCAGTTCGAGACTCTGGTAGTCAGGGACGTATCCTTGAGCAGGAACTCCCAGTCCCTCTCGGTCCCCCAGTCCGAGTAGCCCCGGAGTAGGGCCTCGCCCGCGAGGTCCTGGATCTGGGAGCTGTTCGCTCCGCCGATGACTCGGGAGATATAGGTCTTGGCGTTGACGACACTCATGCTCATGCGTTACCTCTGGAGGACGGACGTTAGCTTCTTGATCTCGTCCATGGTGGCTGTCTTGATGAGGGGCTTCGTCATCGAGCCCTTCTGGCGCTCGCGTACCTCTTGATAGTACGCTAGTAGGCCCGGGACGGTCACCTCGGGGGTCCGGTTCTTCAGGACCCACTCGTGGGCCGCCGCGCCTAGGCGCGCCCGAAGGCCGGCGTCCTCGATCAGGAGCGAGAGCTTCTCGAAGAACTCGTCCGCGGTCGTGTAGAGGAGCCCCGTGACGCCGTCCTCGATTTCGTCGTGGACAATGTTCCTCGCGGCGAGGGTCGCTTCGGAGAAGATGGAGCCCTCGTACCACTTGATCGCGGACTTGCACCGGTTGAAGGCGTTGTCCACGAGCGGGCACAGGTTGATGTCCGCGTTCAGGAGGCCCCGCTTCAGCTTGTAGGCCTCGTACGCGGTCCAGGGGTGCACTTCGAGTTGCCCGGGCGGGATCACGTCCTTGATCCAGTCCCAGGTCGCGCCGTAGAGGACCCAGGTCGTCTCGGGGTACTTCTCCGCGAGCGCCTTGACCGCGTTCCGCAGGGGGTACCAGTCGATCAGGTGAGACTGGCCTCCCTGCCAGAGGATCCTGACCCGCTTATCGGTCCGTACCGCTTTGATCGTTTCGTAGTGGTCGAGCGAGACGCTGTTCGGGAAGACGTAGACGCTCTTGGCGCCGATGACGTTCTCCATGTACGACTTGAGCGCCGGGCTAGAGACGGTGACCCCGTGCGCCTCTCGGATGATCGCGTGCCGCACCTTCATCTGGTGCAGGTTCCGCGCGATGTCGAAGAGGGTGCCCTCTTCCCGGGTCTCCTGGTCGATGAAGAGGGGCTCCTCCTCGCCCTTCTCGTTCAGGTGGAGGAGCGTCTCACCGGGCCGTAGGAGGTGCCCGTCCGGGTAGGCGCGGGTCCCGCGCGCGGCGAAGGCCATATTGAAGGGGTGGACGAAGTCGGCGTTGTCGTCGATGTCGTAAACGAGCGCGGGCGGGTACAGGTCTACTCCGTCCCGGTGACCGGGACCACGCCGGCGGATCGAGCGGAACCGGTGGAGCGAGTCCTCACTCCCCACGGCCCAGAAGTGGTTGATGTCCGAGTACATGGCCGCGAAGTTCGAGCCGTGCGGGTCACCGCCCACGTCCTCGTAGATGGACGCTTGGCCTGTCTGAAGCAGGTGCGCAAAGGGGACAGTGATCCGGTACCACGTGCACGCGTTCGGCTTACCTTGATTGGCGGTCCAGATGAAGAACTTGGGGGTCATGGGGCTCCTTTCTAGAGCTTGATCTTGTTACGCAAATCGCACTGGTGACCGCACGACTCCATGAAGGACAGTAGAGCGAAGAAAAAGTCCTTGTTCAGGCGGACGTGTCCGTACTGGGGGTCGTACTTGTATAGGAGCCCGTCGTCCATGAAGTCTCCCGTCTCTTCATCGTAACGGGCGAACATGCCGAGGATGACCTGCCAGATCGCGTTGTCGATCTTCGCTACGTGCTGGAAGGTCCGGGTCGGGTCGAAGCCGTGCGTACGGACGTGCTTCCCGAGCGTGGACATGGTCTCCATGATCGCGCGGTGCTCGACGATCGCCTCTTGCTCCCCCTGGATCTTAGCGACCCGGGGCTCGAGCAGGTCCGGATTGAGGGCCTCGCCAAGGAGCGCGAGGGTGCCCCGGTTGGCCGACTTGATCCGGTTGACCTTGATCTCTGCTGCTTCGTACATCGGGGTCTCCTTCCTACTTCTTCCGGCGCCGGACCATCCGCTTGACGCCGGCAACAACCTTGTCGAGTAGGGTCGACTTCTCAAACTCTGGGTGCGCGCCGGGCTGGATCATGCCGGTCGCTGCGACGCGTCCGCTGAGCTCGTCAGACGCGATCGAGCGACGCGACTCCGTGTTCTTCTTGGGGTCGCCTCGCTTGCTCACCGCTTCTTCCTCTTCCGCTCCGGGAAGACCTGATCCTCGTTCTCGTCCTCGGATTCCTCTTCCGTCTCCAGCTCTTCTCCGGAGAGCATCTCTTCGTCTTCCATGTCGGCAAGAAGATCGCTCACGTCGTGAGACAGGGCC
>Ga0184627_10000606_pt1 | contig 13838 bp, 11 predicted proteins | sample PLM3_127_b1_FD_133150 | JGI IMG/M metagenome (GOLD analysis project Ga0184627, IMG submission 133150) | Groundwater sediment microbial communities from an aquifer in East River, Colorado, USA - PLM3_127_b1 | ecosystem: Environmental > Terrestrial > Soil > Riparian zone | place: USA: East River...
CACCTCGACGTCGGCGGGCGCCTGGCCGCCGGCGAGCAGGGCCACCTCGACGTCGGCGGGCGCCTGGCCGCCGGCGAGCAGGGCCACCTCGACGTCGGCGGGCGCCTGGCCGCCGGCGAGCAGCTCGGCCGCGGCCTTGGCGGCCGCGGCCGCGCAGGTGCCGGTGGTCCAGCCGCTTCGCAGCGGGCCGGTGCGGACCTTCGCCGTGCGGGGAAGGTCAGGTTCGCGCAGCTCGGAACTCATGGGCGAAACTCGGGTCGTACAGGTGGCTCCTGGTGCCCTCGGCGGCAAGCCCGGGGCCGACCAGGATCAGGGTGTGCTTGTGCAGCCTGGCGTCGCGCAGGGTGCGGGCCAGCTCGTCAAGGCGGCACCAGGCGAGCAGCTCCTCCGGCCAGGTCACGCGGTAGGCGACCAGGCACGGGGTGTCGGGCGGGTAGCCGCCGGCGAGCAGCTCCTCCTGGAGCCTCCGGCCGCGCTTGGCGGACAGGAACAGCGCCATGGTGGTGCCGTGCCTGGCGAGCTCGCGGACCTCCTCGCCAGGCGGCATCGGGGTGGCGGTGGGCAGGCGGGTGATGATGACCGACTGGGCGACCTCGGGCACGGTCAGCTCGCGGCCGGCGACGGCGGCCGCCGCTGCCAGCGACGACACGCCGGGCACGATCTCCCAGGCCAGGCCGACCCGGTCGCAGTAGGAGATCTGCTCGCCGGTCGCGCCGTAGAGCGACGGGTCGCCGGAGTGGACCCGGGCGACGCGCAGGCCCTCGGCCGCGGCCCGGTCGTACACCGCGCCGACCTCCTCGAGGGTCAGGTTCGAGGACTCGAGCAGCTCGCCCGTTGCGGCGGCCACGACCTCGGGCTGGACCAGGCTCGCGGCCCAGATCACCACGTCGGCCTCGGCGATCACGCGCGCGCCGCGCAGCGTGAGCAGGTCGGCCGCGCCCGGGCCGGCGCCGACGAACCACACCTTCCCAGGGGTGCCCTCCGCGTGCCGGCGTCGCGTCCCGGCGCGCTGGGCCGGTCGGGGGCCGGGCACCCGCGCGCCGCTGGTACCCGGCCGGGGCGCTGTGGTCATGCGGGCCTCCAGGTGATCACCGTGGACAGGTAGGGCGCCGGCCCGTCGGGCAGCGGGCCGAGCTGCTCGCCGTCGAGCCCGAGGCGGGCGCCGAACACCGCCTGGTCGAGCCGGCCGCTGTCGGCCAGCACCTTGCGGAGCTGTGGCAGCAGGCGCCCGCCCTTGTAGGTCACGACCGTGTCGAAGCTGTCCAGTGCCGCTGCCAGCCGCTCGGGCCCGGCGGTGAACGGCAGCAGCGCCAGGGTCTGGTCGCCTTCGGCGAGCACCGCGCCCGCACGGGCGGCGAGGTCCTGGAGCGCGGTGATGCCCGGGACGGTGTCGACGGTGACCGGCGGCGGCAGCCGGCGCGCCAGGTAGGTGAACGTCGAGTACAGGTTCGGGTCGCCGATGGTGGCGAACGCGGCCCAGGCGCCGCCCCCGACGGCGCGGGCCACGGCCCGGGCGGCAGCGGCCCAGCTCGTCTCCCGCCCCGGCGGGTCGTCGCCGAGCACGAACTCCAGCCGCTGCACGGGGCGGTCGACATGGGCCCTGACGATCTGCTCGGCGTAGCCGGGCTCGCCGCCGGCCGAGACGGGCACGAACACCACGTCGGCCTCGCGCAGCACCCGCACGGCCTTGAGCGTGACCAGCTCCGGGTCGCCAGGCCCGACCCCGACGCCGGTGAGCCGCGCCGCAGCCCCGCGCCCCTCGGGCCCACGCCCACCTCCCGGTGTCATGCCGCGGCCTCCAGGAACCTCTGCGCCACCTGGGGCGTGGCCGCCCAGTGGGTGTGCAGGTAGCTGGCGTGGACGCGGCCGGCGACGAAGCCCTCGGGCCGGTCGAGGCGCCAGGCGGGGGCCGCGCCGGCGCCGGGGGTGACCGAGGAGTAGTGGAACTCGTGGCCGCGGGCCCGCTCCCCCCGGGCCCAGAGCGGCGAGCCGGTGGCGGCCTCGGCCTCGCGGTAGCCGAGCGTGAGCCGGTCGGTCATGGCCGCGTCGGCGTCCAGCACGCCGCACATGGGCAGACCATCGAGCTGCCGGCACAGGTAGAGCAGGCCGCCGCACTCGGCAAGCACCGGGCCGGCGAACCCGGCCACCGCGCGCCGCAGCGGCGCGTTGGCCGACAGCGCCTCGGCGTGCGCCTCGGGGAACCCACCGCCCAGGTACAGCGCCTGGCTGCCCTCGGGCAGGGCCTCGTCGCGGGTCGGGTCCAGCGGCAGCAGCTCCGCCCCGGCCGCGGCCAGCAGCTCCAGGTTCTCGGTGTAGACGAAGCTGAACGCCGGCCCGCCGGCGACCGCGACCCGGCCGGCCCTGCCGGAGGGGCCCGGGGCGCCCCGGCGCGGCGACCTGGTCGCCTCCGGGGCCGGTGGCGCCCAGGCAGCGGCGGGCAGGGCGGGGGCCGAGCGGGCCAGCGCCAGCACCGCGTCGAGGTCCAATGCTGCGGCGACCCGGGCGCCCAGGCTGGCGAGGGCGTCGCGGGCGTCCCCGGGCCGCTCGGCGACCGGGACGAGGCCGAGGTGCCGGGAGGGGGTGCGCAGCGCTTCGTCGCGCGGCAGCGTGCCGAGCAGCGGGACGCCGAGCGGCTCCAGGGCCTCGCGCAGCAGGTCGGCGTGCCGCTTGGACCCGACCCGGTTGCAGACCACGCCGGCCACGCGCAGGCCCGGATCGAAGCTCGCGTAGCCGTGGACCATGGCGGCGACCGAGCGCCCCATGGCGCCGGCGTCGACCACCAGCAGCACCGGCGCGCCCAGCAGCTTGGCGACCTGGGCGGTGCTGGCCAGCTCGCCGCGTCCCGAGGCGCCGTCGAACAGCCCCATCACGCCCTCGACGACCGCGACGTCGGCCCCGGCCGCGCCGTGCGCGAACAGCGGCGCGACCAGGTCGGGGCCGGACAGGAAGGCGTCGAGGTTGCGCGCGGGCCGGCCGGTGGCCAGGGCGTGGTAGGAGGGGTCGATGAAGTCCGGGCCGACCTTGAACGCGGCCACCGCGAGGCCGCGGGCGGCCAAGGCGGCCATCAGCCCGGTGGCGACGGTGGTCTTGCCGACCCCCGACGAGGTCCCGGCCACGACCAGCCTGGGCACCGACCCCGCCGCCGGCCGGGACGCCCGCGGCCGCGCGGTGGCCCCGGTGGCGGTCTCCCTGCTCACCATTCGATCCCCTTCTGGCCACGCCGGCCGGTGTCGAACGGGTGCTTGACCTTGACGACCTCGCTCACCAGGTCGGCGGCGTCGACCAGCTCCTCGGGCGCGTCGCGCCCGGTGACGACCACGTGCTGGAAGCCGGGCCGGCTGGTGAGGACCTCGACCACCTCGGCGGTGTCGACCCAGCCGAACGACATCGGGTAGGTGAACTCGTCCAGCAGCAGGAAGCGGTAGGTCTCGTCGGCGATCCTGCGCTTGACCTCTGCCCAGCCCTCGCGGGCGAGGTCGGCCGACTCCTCGAGGTCGCGGGAGGTCCAGGTCCAGCCGTCGCCCATCTTGAACCAGTCGATCCGCCCGCCCCTGCCCGACTCCGACAGCGCGGTGGCGGCGGCATGCTCGCCCACCCGCCACTTGCCCGACTTGACGAACTGGTAGACCCCGATCGGCCAGCCCTGCGCCCAGGCGCGCAGCAGCAGGCCGAACGCGGCCGTGGACTTGCCCTTGCCGTAGCCGGTATGCACCACCAGCAGCGGGTGCTCCCGCGGGCTCCTCCGCCGGGGCTGCTCGTCGTTCATGCGGCGCTCCCGGTGATCGTGCGGACCACGCCGGCCAGCGAGTCGGCGTGGAGGTCCTCCAGGCGCAGGCAGGGCGCCTGGAGGGCCCGGGCGAGGCCGGCGGCCAGGCCGAGCCGGGCGTGGCCGTGCTCGGTGTCGACCACGACGCCCTCGACGGCCAGCAGGGCGAGTCCCCGGGCCGCCCCGAGGGGGTCCCGGCCGGTGGTGTTGCGCCCGTCGGTGAGCAGCACCAGCAGCGGCCGGCGGCGGGGGTCGCGGACCCGCTCGGCCGCAAGGACCTCGGCGGCCTTCTCGAGCCCGGCCGCGATCGGCGTGCGCCCCCCGGTTGGCAGGTCATCGAGCAGCCGGACCGCCCGCTCGACCGACGCGGTCGGCGGGAGCGCCACCTGCGCCCCGCTACCACGGAAGGTCACCAGCCCGATGCGGTCCCGGCGCTGGTAGGCGTCGAGCAACAGGCTCGCGACCGCGCCCTTGACCGCGCTCATCCGGCGCCGGGCGGCCATCGACCCGCTGGCGTCGACCACGAACAGCACCAGGTTGGCCTCGCGCCCCTCGCGGACCTTCTCCCGGAGGTCCTGCGCCTGGGGGCGCGGGCCGGCGCCGCGCGCGGCCGCCGCGCGGATCGTCGCGGCCAGGGCGACGTCGCGGGCCCGGTCCCGTGGGACCCGGGCGCCGACGTGCTGCCCGCGCGCTGCCGGGGCGGGCGAGCGTCGCCCGAGCGGCCCGGCCTCGCGCTGGCGGCCGAGGCGGAGCAGCGCAGGCCGGAACAGCGCCCCGGTGGGCAGGCGGGCCTCCCCCGCCCCGGCGGCCGCCGTCCGCTCCGCAGGACTCCTGCCCGCCTCCGCCGGCGCCGTCCGCTCCGCAGGACTCCTGCCCGCCTCCGCCGGCGCCGTCCGCTCCGCAGGACTCCTGCCCGCCTCCGCCGGCTCCGGGCCCCCGTCGGTTGCCTCCGGGCCCGCGCCGGGCGGCTCCACAGGCGGCCGTCTGCCCGGCCCGCCCGGGCCGCCGGGCCCACCTGGGTCGTCGGGGTCGTCGCCGAACGGCTCCAGGGCGCGGTCGAGCGTCTCCGGGTCCACCCGCGGTTCCTCGAACGGGCCACGGCGGCGGCGGTGCGGGAGCGCGAGCAGTGCTGCGGTGCGCACGTCGTCGATGCCGACCGCGGTGCGGCCGTGCCAGGCGGCCAGCGCGGTGGCCGTCTTGGCGGTGACGATGTCGGGGCGGAGCCCGTCGACCTCGAACGCGGTGCAGGCGGCCACCACCGCCGCGAGCGCCCGCTCGCCCAGGGTGACCTCGGCGAGCAGCGCGCGGGTGGCGCGGATGCGCGCGGCCATCTCGCGGTCGGCGCCGGTCCAGGCGGCGGCGAAGCCGGCCGGGTCGGCCTCGTAGGCCAGGCGGCGGCGTACCACCTCGGCCCGCTCGGCCGGGTCCCGGGAGGCGCGCACCTCGGCGGTGAGCCCGAACCGGTCCAGGAGCTGCGGGCGCAGCTCGCCCTCCTCGGGGTTCATGGTCCCCACGAGCTGGAAGCGGGCGGCGTGGCGCACCGAGACGCCCTCCCGCTCGACGTGGTTGGTGCCCATCGCGGCGGCGTCGAGCAGCAGGTCGACCAGGTGGTCGCCGAGCAGGTTCACCTCGTCGACGTAGAGGACGCCCCGGTGGGCCCGGGCGAGCAGCCCGGGCTCGAACGCGCGCCGCCCCTCGGCGAGCGCCCGCTCCAGGTCCAGCGACCCGGCCACCCGGTCCTCGCTGGCGCCGACCGGCAGCTCCACCAGCCGCGCGGGCCGGACCTCGGCGGCGTCGCCCGGCCCGTGCGGCCCGTCCGGGCAGCCCGGGTCGGGCGCGTCGGGGTCGCAGGCGAAGCGGCAGCCGGCGACCACGCCGACGTCGGGGAGCAGCGCGGCCAGCCCGCGCACGGCGGTCGACTTGGCGGTGCCCTTCTCGCCGCGGACTAGCACGCCGCCGATGGCGGGCGACACCGCGTTGAGCAGCAGGGCGAGGCCGAGCTCGTCGGCGCCGACGAGCGCGGAGAACGGGTAGGGCCGGTCAGTCGGGCGCACGGTCTTCCAGGTCTCCCTCCAGCTCGAGGTAGGTGGCGCGGAGCCGTTCCAGGGTGCCGGGCTCGGGCTCGGACCACAGGTGGCGGTCGGCCGCTTCCAGCAGCCGCTCGGTCACCGCCCGCAGCGCCCACGGGTTGGACCGGCGCATGAACGCGCGAACCTCGGCGTCGAACACGTAGCGTTCGGAGAGCTGCTCGTACATCCAGTCCTCGACCACCCCGGCGGTGGCATCGTAGCCGAACAGGTAGTCGACGGTGGCCGACAGCTCGAACGCGCCCTTGTAGCCGTGGCGGCGCATCGCCTCGATCCACTTGGGGTTGGCGACCCGGGAGCGGAACACGCGCGCGGTCTCCTCGCGCAGGTCGCGGGTTCTCGGGCGGGCGGGGTCGTGGGAGTCGCCGACGTAGGCCCGGGGCGACTCGCCGGTGAGCGCGCGCACGGCCGCGACCATGCCGCCGTGGTACTGGAAGTAGTCGTCGGAGTCGAACAGGTCGTGCTCGCGGGTGTCGGTGTTCTTGACCGCGACGCGGATGCGGCCGAAGGTGCGCGCCATGTCGTCGCGGGCCTCGACGCCGTCCAGGCCCCGCCCGTACGCGTACCCGCCCCAGGTGGCGTAGACCTCGGCCAGGTCGGCGTCGGTCTGCCAGTTTCGTGCGTCGATCAGCGGCAGCAGCCCGGCCCCGTAGGCGCCCGGCTTGGAGCCGAACACGCGCGCGGTCGCCCGCCGCGGGCCCACGCCGGCCGCGAGGTCGGCGCGCACGTTGGCCGCGACCGGGTTCTGCCCGGCGGGCTCGGCCGGCTGCCCGGCCACCAGCGCGACCGCGTCGTCCACCAGCTGCACCAGATGCGGGAACGCGTCGCGGAAGAAGCCGCTGATCCGCACGGTCACGTCGACCCGGGGCCGGCCGAGCTGCTCGAGGGGGATCAGCTGCAGCCCGGTCACGCGCCGGGTCTCCGGGTGCCAGACCGGGCGCACGCCGAGCAGGGCGAGGATCTCCGACACGTCGTCGCCGTGGGTGCGCATCGCCGAGGTGCCCCAGACCACGATCCCGATCGAGGTCGGCCAGGCGGCCGTCTCACGCCGGTAGCGGGCGCAGAGGTCCTCGGCGAGCTTCTGCCCGACCTGCCACGACAGCTCGCTCGGCAGGCCCTTGGGGTCCACCGAGTAGAAGTTCTTGCCGGTCGGCAGCACGTCGACCCGGCCCCGGGTGGGCGAGCCGGACGGGCCGGCCGGGACGTAGCGGCCGTCGAGCCCGTCCAGCAGCCGCGCGATCTCCCGCTCGGTGCCTGCCAGGCGCGGCACGACCTCGGTGGCGGCGAAGCGGAGCACATCGGCGACGGCCCCGTCGGCCAGCTCGCCGGCGACGGCCGGGTCCCAGCCCTTGGCGTCCATCGCCTCGACCAGTGCCCGTGCCTCGGCCTCCACGCGGTCGACCGTGGCCCGGTCGAGGGTGGCCTCGTCCAGCCCGAGCGCCTCGCGCAGGCCGGGCAGCCCGGCCTGGGGCAGGCGCAGGATCGCGAGCACCAGCCCCAGCCGGGCCTCGCCGGCGGGGGCCTGCCCGAGCACGTGCAGGCCGCCGCGGATCTGCGCGTCCTTGATCTCGCACAGGTAGCCGTCGACGTGGAGGACGAAGTCGTCGAAGTCGTCGGGCGGCTCGTCCACGCCGAGGTCGCGGTGCAGCTCGGCCGTTACCAGGAGCTGCCAGATGCGGGCGCGGACGGCGGGCACCTTGCCCGGGTCGAGCGCCGCGACCTGGGCGTACTCGTCCAGGAGCTGCTCGAGCCGGGCCAGGTCGTCGTAGGTCTCGGCCCGGGTCATGGGTGGGACCAGGTGGTCGACGATGACCGCGTGGGCGCGGCGCTTGGCCTGGGTGCCCTCGCCCGGGTCGTTGACCACGAACGGGTAGAGCAGCGGCAGGTCGCCGAGGACCGCGTCGGGCCCGCACGACGCCGACAGCCCGAGGCTCTTGCCCGGGAGCCATTCGAGAGTGCCGTGCTTGCCGAGGTGGATGACCGCGTCCGCGCCCCACTCCTGGTCGAGCCAGCGGTAGGCGGCCAGGTAGTGGTGGGTGGGGGCGAGGTCGGGGTGGTGGTAGATGGCGATCGGGTTCTCCCCGAACCCGCGCGGCGGCTGGATGCCGAGGAACACGTTGCCGAGCTGGATCCCGGCCACCACCAGGTGGTCGCCGTCCCGGTACAGCTCGCCGGGGGGCGGGCCCCACTGCTCCTCGACGCCCTGGCGCAGGTCGGCCGGGAGCCGGGCGAACCAGCCGGCGTAGCGGCCAGCGTCCACCCGGGCCGGGCTGGCCGCCACCTGCTCGGCGGTGAGGAACTCCTCGTCGTACCCGCCGGAGGCGATCAGCGCGTGCACGAGCTGGTCGCCGTCCCAGCCGAGCAGCGGCCAGTCGCCGGTGTCGTAGCCGGCGGCGGTCAGCGCGCCGAGCAGCCGCACCGCCGAGGCTGGGGTGTCAAGGCCGACCGCGTTGCCGACCCGGCTGTGCCTGGTCGGGTAGTTCGACAGCATCACCGCGACCCGCTTGGCCGCGTTCGGGGTGTGGCCCAGCCTGGCCAGGCGGACCGCGATCCCGGCCACCCGGTCGGCCCGCTCGGGGTCGGCGACGTAGCTCGCCGCGCCGTCCTCGCCGGTCTCCTTGAACGAGAACGGCACGGTCACGATGCGCCCGTCGAACTCGGGCAGGGCGACCTGCATGGCCACGTCGAGCGGGGACAGCCCGGCGTCGGACGCCGCCCAGGCCGCGCGCGCGGAGGTGGCGCAGACGGCCTGGACCACCGGGACGCCGAGGGCCTCGAGGGCGGGCACCGACCACCCCTCGGCGTCCGCGGCGGTGCTGCCGCCCATGGCGAGCACGGTGAGGACCACCGCGTCGACGCCGTCGAGCAGCTCGATGGCCGGGACCCGGCCATCCCTCGGGCGCAGCGAGTAGGCGAACACCGGCAGCGCGTTCGCCCCCCGGGCCTCGACCGCCTCGCACAGCGTCCCGACGAAGGCGGTGTTCCCGCTCATCCAGTGGGTGCGGTAGAAGACGATCCCGACGGTGGGCCTCCCAGGGTCGTGGGGCCGCGCTTCCCAGACGCCCTCCTCGGGCAGGGCGACCGGGGGCGCGAACCCGAACCCGCTCCGCAGCAGCGTGTCGGCCACGAACCGGAACAGGTTGGCGATGTTCTCCACCCCGCCCTGGACCAGGTAGGCGAAGGCGTCCGCGACGACCCCTGCGGGCGCGGTGGACAGCGCGGTCAGCTCGGCGTCGGGCGCGGCCTCGCCAGAGAACGCCAGCAGCGGGACGCCTGCTCGGGCGCAGTGGGCCCGGACCGCGTCGAACCCCTCCCAGGCTCGCCTGCCGCCGAGCAGGCGGACCAGCACCACCCGGGCGCCGTCGAGGGCGACCTCGGCGGTGGCCGGGTTCGTGGCCCGCACCGCCGGGAACCCGGCGGGCAGGAGCTCGGCGGCCCGCCTGGCGGCGAGCACCTCGGTGTCGGCGGTGGTGAGGAACAGGATCATCGGCCGACCAGCTCGTTCAGGGCGTCCACGTCGGCGTGGTGGGCGATCAGGTCGCCGAGCGCGTCGAGGCGGGCCTCGCGCACCGCGGCGAAGTCGGTGGTTGCAGGGACGAAGTCGAGGCCGCACCGCTCTGCCACCCAGGCCAGCAGGGCGCGGCGCAGCGCGTCGCCCTCGAGCAGCCCGTGCCAGGAGGTGCCGAGCACCGCGCCGTCGGCGCAGCCGCCGTCCGGGACGAGCAGGGGCGTGCCGCCGAGCACGCGGGTGTGGCCGTGGCGGATCTCGTAGCCGGTCGCGGGCACGCCGCCGAGCGGCGGGCAGGTGCCCGCCCGCCGGGTGAGCGTCTTGTCCTGCTCGAAGGTGGTCTCGACCGGCAGCAGGCCCAGGCCCTCGACGGTGCCGGCGCCCGACTCGACGCGGTCGTGGATCAGGCGGCCGAGCATCTGGTAGCCGCCGCAGATGCCGAGCACGGGGTCGCCCCGGCGGGCCCGGTCGGCGAGCGCGTCGCCGACCCCGCAGGCGCGCACCAGCTCCAGGTCTCGCACGGTCGCCTTGGTCCCGGGCAGGACGGCCAGGTCGGCGCGGGCGACGTCGACGGGGTGGGTGGTGTAACGCACGCGCACGCCGGGCTCGGCCGCGAGCGCGTCGAGGTCGGTGAAGTTGCTCATGCGGCGCAGGCGCACGACCGCGACGTCCAGCCCGGCGGCGGACCCGCCCGGGGCGGGCCGGGACTCGAGCGCGAGCGAGTCCTCGGCGTCCAGCCACAGGCCCTCCCGCATGGGCAGCACGCCGAGCACGGGACGGCCGGTGAGCTCGCGCAGCCGGTCCAGCCCGGGTGCGAGCAGGGCCCGGTCGCCGCGGAACTTGTTGACGATCCACCCCTTGACCAGCGCCTGGTCGGCCGGGTCCAGCAGCGCGAGGGTGCCGTACATGGCGGCGAACACCCCGCCCCGGTCGATGTCGCCGACGACCACGACCGGCAGGTCCGCGGCCCGGGCCAGGCCCATGTTCACGAAGTCGCGAGCGCGCAGGTTGACCTCGGCCGGGGAGCCGGCGCCCTCGCAGATCACCACGTCGAACCGGTCCCGGAGGTCGCCGAGGGCAGCCAGCGCGACGCCCAGCAGCTCCGGCTTGCGCGCCTGGTAGGACAGGGCGTCGGCCACCCCGCCGGGGTGGCCCATGACCACGACCTGGCTGGTGCGGTCGCCGGTCGGCTTGAGCAGGACCGGGTTCATGGCCGCCTCCGGCGCGACCCCGGCGGCGGCGGCCTGCATCACCTGGGCCCGGCCGATCTCGGCCCCGTCGGGGGTCACGGCCGAGTTCAGCGCCATGTTCTGTGCCTTGAAGGGCGCCACCTTCACGCCCTGGCCAGCCAGCCAGCGGCACAGCCCGGCCACGACGACCGACTTGCCCACCTCGGACGCGGTCCCGGCCACCAGCAGCGCACCGCTCATCGGCGCTCCCCCCTCCCGCGCCAGGCCCCGGGTGCGCCCACCGCGCTGACCGGCGCCCCCGTCCTCCCGCGCCAGGCCCCGGGTACGCCCACCGCGCTGACCGGCGCCCCCGTCCTCCCGCGCCAGGCCCCGGGTGCGCCCACCGTCGCGGCCAGGGCGACGGCGGCGCCGACCGCGGTCGACAGGCGGATGGCGCGGCGGAGGTCGGCCGGGGTGGGCGACGGCCCGTCGCCGAGCGGGCCGCGGACCTCGACCTTGGCGCTGTAGCGGTTGGCGCCGCCAAGGCGCACACCGAGCGCTCCGGCGAACGCGGCCTCGCAGCGGCCGGCGTTGGGGCTGGGGTGGCTGCCGCCGTCGCGCCGCAGGACCGCGAGCGCGCGGCCCGGGGAGCCGCCTACGAGCGGGGCGCAGGCGGCGGCGAGCAGCGCCGTCGCGCGGGCGGGCGCCCAGTTGGCGAGGTCGTCGAGGCGGGCCGCTGCCCAGCCGAACCGTTCGTACCGGGGCGAGCGGTGCCCGACCAGCGCGTCGAGGGTGTTGGCGCAGCGGTGGGCGACGACCCCGGCGGGCCCGGCCAGCGCGCCCCACAGCAGCGGCCCGACGACCGCGTCGGCGGTGTTCTCGGCCACCGACTCGGTGGCGGCGCGGCACAGCTCGGCGCCGTCCAGGCCCGCAGGGTCCCGGCCGCACAGCGCGGGCAGGTGCCGGCGGGCCAGGTCGAGGTCACCCCGGGCGACCGCGTCGGCGACCGCGGTGGCCTCCCGGCCGAGCGACCTCGAGCCGAGCGCCGCCCAGGTCACCAGCGCGAGGAGCAGGGCCCGGGGCCGGGCCGCGAGCCGCCGCTGCAGCAGCCACACGGCGGCCGCCGGCCCGCCGACCAGCACCGTGACGTAGGCCGCGCCGGCGGCCCGGCCGTCGCGCCACAGCAGCGCCTCGAGGCGCCCGGCGAGCCGCCCGAACCCAGCCACCGGATGGCCCCGGCGCGGGTCGCCGAGGGCGCGGTCGGCCACCCACCCGACGAGCAGCGGCGGGGTCACCGGCACACCGCCCGCCCACGCCGGTCCCGGACCGCGTCCGCCGGGGTCACCGGCACACCGCCCGCCCACGCCGGTCCGGACCGCGTCCGCCGGGGTCACCGGCACAGGCCGGCCCCAGGTCGCGCCTGCCGCGGTCACCGCAATCGCCCCGGCTCCCAGTTGAGCCGCACGACCCGCCAGTCGTCGCCCGCGGGATGAAGCTCGCTGACCGAGGCAGGGGCGACGTCCAGGCGCCAGAGGGCGGACGAGGGGAGCCCGAGCGCCTCGCAGAGCGCGGCCTTGACGAGCCCGCCATGGGTGAAGGCGACGACCGTGCCGCCGAGGTCCCGGGCCCGGCCGAGCACCCGGACGGCGCGGGCGCGGACGTCGCGGAACCCCTCGCCGCCGTGCGGCGCGCCGTCCGGGTCGGCGTACCAGGCCTGGACCGCGCCGGGGTCGCCGACCTCGGTGGGCAGCGCGCCGGCCCAGCGCCCGAAGTCGCATTCGGCCAGGTTCCCGAAGGGCTCCGGCGCGAAGCCGGCCAGGCGCGCTGTCTCCTGCGCCCGGGCCGCGTGCGACGTCCAGCAGTGGTCGGCCCGCGGGAGCATCCCGCGCAGGGCGGTGGCCTGCTGCCCGCCGCCGCGGTCCAGCGGCTCGCAGCCGTCGACCGCGCGGGCGCCGGTGGTGGCCGGGAAGCACGCCCGGCGGGTCGACGAGGTGGTCGCATGGCGGACGAGCAGCAGCCGGTTCATGGCACCGTGGCAGGGGCACGGGCGCGGACCGCGAGCAGCCCGAAGATCAGCGCCGTGCCGCCGTACAGCGTGGCCTGGGTGGCGACCGACGCGAGCCGGAACGACCACAGCAGGTCGGCCGGCAACCTGACCGGCTCGCGGATGGTGGGCAGGGCGACCAGCACGGCGGCTGCGACGGCGACCACCCCCACCCCGACCAGGGTCTGGCGCACGGGCGCGGGCAGGCGCGACGCGGCCAGCTGACGGGCGGCGGCCCAGCCCGCGAGCGCGAGCAGCACGCCGATCGCGGCGAGGCCGAGGAACAGGGTGGTGCGTTGACCGACCGTGGCCGGGTCGCCCACGGCCGGTGGGTTCGGCGGGTACTTGAGCGCGGGCAACAGCACGAGCGCACCGACGGCGGCGGCACCGAGCTTGAGGCTCCGCTGCCAGTCGCTCCCCCCGACCCGGCCCACGGCCCAGGCGGACGCGACCGCGAACAGCGTGCCCACGGCGAGCCCGTACAGGACGAGCCCCACGACGAGCCCCACCCGCTGGGCGGGACGTGTCACCTCGAACGTCGGCGGGGCGACAGCAGCGTTCTCTACGGCGGCGGCAGCCTCTTCCAAGCGGATCGCGTCCTGCACCCGCGGCTCCCCGATGGTGAACGACAGGAGCCCCGCGAGCAGGCCGGCGAGCACGCCAGCGAGCAGCCCGCGCCGCACTGCGGCGGCGGTCATCGGCGGTCAGTGGCAGGGGACGCCGAGCAGGTGCCTGGCGTCGTGGAAGAACTCGTGGAGCACGCCGCCCTTGTCGGCGACGGCGTGCGTCACCGGCGACGCGAGCGCGCCCTGGTCGAACCCGACCGCGTAGAGCACGAGCTGGGCGAGCACGAGGGCGGCGAGCAGGGGCACGACCAGCTCGCGAAGGGGAATGCGTTCACCGTTCACCGGCGATCTCCTTGGGGAAATCCGTCGTCCCCAGTTGATGGAGGGGCGGCGGGCCAGTCTCCTGGCTCCCGGATCCTGGCTCTCCCCGGCCTTCCCACCCGTGAGCAGTGGCCATGCTGGGGTTCGCTTCCCGGTCACAGTGGCGGGACCGCGCCGGTCTCGCACCGGCTTCCTGGTTCCCACCGCCCAGCTTGCGGCGCTCACGCTAGCCCGGCGCCCGCGACCTGGTCAAGCGCCGCGGGCCACCCCGGGGACGCCGCGGGCCACCCCGGGGACGCCGCGGGCCACCCCGGGGACGCCGCGGGCCACCCCGGGGACGCCGCGGGCCACCCCGGGGACGCCGCGGGCCACCCCGG